>ERZ1106954.1057-NODE-1057-length-21677-cov-5.534363_pt1 | contig 21677 bp, 18 predicted proteins | sample MGYA00403678_ERZ1106954 | MGnify/ENA primary metagenome ERZ1106954 (study PRJEB35170, sample SAMEA104062445) | human gut metagenome | biome: human gut; feature: human-associated habitat; material: faeces | place: Denmark | collected 2012-08-20 ... | reverse complement strand
TAGCAATAAAAAAAGCCGCAGTATCAACGTACCGCGCCTTCTGTGCGAAATAGCAGGCATAAAGAATGCATAGAGATTTGTTATGCAGAGTTAATGCTTACAAAGAATTTCGAAAGAAGGGCAGCCACCTGGTTTGATCGCCATACGAAGTTTATTCTGCTTTACGCTGGATGCATAAATAAGATTGATCATAAGTGGTGTTCTCCTTTCATGATTTTTTCTGCCGCATCTGATCGAACACGACAGCTTATGGTTCTAAGCTACTCCTGTTTTCCGGATTTGTCAATTGTTATTTTCAAAAATTAAAAAATAAAAGCTGCAAAAGGTATGAAAATTGCGAATTTGGGTAGCTGTTTTGGGGAATATGCGATATAATAAACGAGAGTATAAGCGGAAAAATCACAAGATAACATGTGAAACGAGGGGACAAAAAGATGGAAAAAATAATTGCAGGCCTGGTGCAGATGGATTCCGGGCCGGATATGAATGAAAATATGCGTATGGCCGAGCAGTATGTGCGGGAGGCGGCGGAACAGGGAGCGAAGCTGATTCTTTTCCCGGAGACCGCAGAATACACGGGAGCAGACATGCCGGGCCACGCAAGTGCAGTGCCGGGCTACGTAAGCCGCCGGTTTTCCAGCCTTGCCAAACGGTACGGTGTCTATCTGCACTGCGGCAGCATGACGGTACGGCGCCATCCGGGGCGTCCGTCCAACACGTCGTTTCTGTTCGGACCAGATGGAGAAACGATTGCAGAATACAGCAAAATACATATGTTTGATGTAAATATTCCGGGCAGTGTCTCCTACGAAGAATCACGCGAGATCTGCCCGGGAAATGAAATTGTTCTTGCGGACACGGCGCTTGGCCTGTTCGGCATGAGCATCTGCTACGATATCCGCTTTCCGGAACAGTACCGGCTGATGGCATCCTCCGGAGCAGATGCATTTCTGATAGCGGCGGATTTTACGAAAGCAACGGGAGAGCGCCACTGGGAAGCACTGCTGCGCACGCGCGCCATTGAAAACGGATGCTACGTGCTCGCGGCCAGAAAGCGCGGTTTGAGGCGTACGGCCATTCCATGATCATTGCGCCGGACGGCGAAATTCTTGCGGAGGCAGATGATACCCCGCAGGTACTCATCGCAGAGCTGGATCCGGAAGTGCTGGAGCGGACAAGAAATGAAATCCCGTCTCTGGAAAACAGGAGAGATGATCTTTACCGTGTAAGCTCGGGAAACGTACGGATTTATGAAGAATAAAAATGCAGGGAGGAAATAAGAAGATGGATCAGTTTATACAGTATACCCCGACGGAAGTCGTGTTCGGAAAAGAGACCGAAAACCAGGCAGGCGCTGAGGTAAAGAAATGGGGCGGCACAAAGGTGCTCGTCGTTTACGGAGGCGGAAGTGCAAAACGGAGCGGTCTTCTGGACCGAGTGGAAGCATCTCTTGCAAAAGAGGGCCTTGCCTTTGAAGAGCTTGGCGGCGTAAAACCAAACCCGAGACTTGCCCTTGCCGAGGAGGGTGTGAAAAAAGCAGTGGAAATGCAGGCAGACTTTATTCTTGCCGTCGGCGGCGGAAGCTCGATTGACACCGCAAAAGCCGTTGCGCATGGAGCTGCAAATCCGGAGGAGGCACTCTGGGATATCTGGACGAAAAAAGTACCGCTGACAAAATCTCTCCCGGTAGGAGCGGTTCTGACGATACCGGCAGCCGGAAGCGAGATGAGCGATTCAGCCGTTCTGACAAACGAGGCAATCGGCAAAAAGGCCGGCATCAACACGCCGTTCAACCGCTGCAAATTTGCCATCATGAATCCGGAGCTGGCAGCAACCCTGCCGAAATACCAGATTGCCTGCGGAGTAACCGACATCATGATGCACACGATGGAGCGCTATTTCATTCCGGAGAGCCAGTGCGAGATGACGGACGAGATTGTACTTCTGAACTGAACGCTCAGCATATCCGAAATCTCATTTTCGCTGAACAGACAGATGTTGGATGAAAGCAATACACCTATACCGTAGGTGAATATCCAGACGTGCCTGAATAAAGTCATAGCGTCCTCTTTTGAAAGCGAGTAATCGTTCATTATATACTCAATGCACTTGTCAGCCGTAACACCGAGCATAGACGAGAACATTTCCTCAAAATCGAAAGTATGAGCCTGTTCCTTCATAAAAAGAAGCCTGAACAGCTTCGGCTTTTCCTTTGCAAAAGTAATCATCTGTATGCCCACCTGCTTGAATGCCGGCATATCCGGAGTTTCCTTTTCCGCATACTGTCCGAACACTTCCATAGCCGATTCACGGACGGACTGTTCAAGCTCCTCCATATTTCTGAACGCTGTAAAGATAGGGCGTGTCGATGTTCCCATAGCCTCTGCAAGACTTCTTGCGTTCAGCGATTCAACACCGCTCTCGGCAACTATTCCGAGCGCTATTTCGGTTATCTCTTCTCTTGTATATTTTGCTCTGGGTGGCATAATATCACCTCGTGATATGGATTTTTCTGTAATACTTGTTGCGTAATTCTCATATTATAGCATTATAGCACCGGTTTTTCACTCTGTCAACTGTTTTGGATAAGAACGATATTTTTATCTGCGGCATTTTGATAAGCTGTCTTAAAGATTAATTTTATTAAATCAAATTATTGACATTTGTCTAATATTATGTTATTATAAAGAAAACTTTCAGGGAGGTATAAACATGAACGAACAGAACAATTATCAGCAGCCTGTTGAACAGAACTTTCAGCAGGGCGATCAGCAGCCCGCACCGCAGTATCAGCAACCTACACCGCAGTATCAGCAGCCATACGGACAGCAGCCATACGGACCGGTAAGACAGCTCAATACACGCAGAGGTCTTCTTAAGCTGATTCTGTTATCGATTATAACTTTCGGAATTTATCCGTTTGTTTTCTTTTCCGGAATTTCAGAAGATATAAATCTTATCGCAAGCAGATTTGACGGAAAAAAGACAATGCACTACTGCCTTATGGCGTTTATCATCGGACCGCTTACATTCGGTATTGGCTTTATCGTATGGTTCCATAACCTTTCTTCAAGAATGGGTAACGAGCTTGCAAGACGTGGCATAGCATATTCTTTCGGTGCTTCGGATTACTGGCTATGGAACGTTCTGGGAAGCCTTATCATTATCGGACCGTTTGTTTATCTGCATAAGCTCGCAAAAGCGTCTGTGCTTCTTGCAGAAGATTATAATATCAGAGGCTGAGCCGATACATATTTACATATTGTATAAAAACAAGTAAAGTCAAGGGGCGATTTTCGAATCGCCCCTGATTTTTTTATTTGTTATTAAATACGGCAATTTCATCAATATGGCTGTATATATAATCCTGTGCCTGCTTTGAATAGACAACCGCCGTATACTCTTCACCACGCTGTGATGTGCGTTGCCTTGTTTCTATTCCGAGCTTTACACCCTGCTCGGTAGGCAGTCTGGTTTTTCGTCCGCTTGGAAGCTCGGTGTTTTCAAGTACGCCTTGTTCCTCGAGCCATTTTGATACTGAGCCTGTTTTAAGCGTACCCGACTTTTCTTCATCAACATAAGAATTGATATTCTGCGTTATATCCGTTGCCGTAACGAATTTCTCCGTGGAAGTAAGCTTCTGACGCATTTCGTCTGTGACCTCAAACGGCAGTCTGTTACGTTTTTCTCTCGGCAAGCTGTTCATTTCTGCTATTGCGTCTATGTTGTCAAGCACAAACTGCTGTGCCGCAGGGCTGAGCATTATTGCGTATCTCGGAAAACCGCCCGGAGTGAAATATTCATTAAGCCTTATGCCCTCTGAAATGCCGTTTTCGGTCGGTACTCTTTTTAGCTTGCCGTTAGGCAGTGTTTCTTCCGTCAGCATGCCTATCACGGTCAGCCAGTCGGCGATTGCAGAGCCTTTCAGCTTTACGGAAACATCGCTGTCAATATGCTTGTTTATCATATCGGTAAAGGTTGACAGCGACACTTCATTTATAAAACATCTGAATTTTGCCCGTGCCTCGTCGGTTATTACCACACTGCCACGCTTATGCGGTCTTACGGATTCGGTGACTTGCGGTTTTGCCACCTCTCCGCCGTTTTCGATCACCTTTTCAAGTATCCCCGAAATGTAGAAAAAGCATCGTGACAGCTTGACGTTATTGATAATATCGCCGTCCGGCACAGGCTTATCGGTAAAAGGGTCTATTCCGTTTGCGAGCTTGTCTATGTATTCCTTGGCGTGCTTCATGGTTTCGAGTTCTGTAGGCATAGCGATTCCTCCGTAAAAATATGTTAATTTATTTTAACACAGATCAATTCTGATTGCAATGTCATTTGCAAAATCAGAACGGTTTGCCGTATTTTCTGCGTTCTGATTTTTCACCAAAAATTTCATCTGATATTTAAAAAATCTCCGAACATAATAATGTTGCAAGGTCAAAAGGACCTGCATAACAAATACGGAGGAAAACAACAATGGCTAGTACCAATAAAAAGAACAAGGCAGCATTAAACAGCATCAAGATGCAGGCTGCAAGCGAAGTAGGCGTACCCCTTAAGGATAACGGTTACAACGGTGACCTTACTTCAAAGCAGGCAGGTTCAATCGGCGGTCAGATGGTCAAGAAGATGATCGAATCCTACGAAATGTCAAACAAGCAGTAACCTGAAATATTGCGATCGGTCCGGTGCCATTAAACAGGCATCGGACCGATTTATTTGCATAGTATTATAAACACGGACTTTTGATGAAAGAAATCCGCTCAAAAAATTCAAATAATGTGAAAAAGATATTGAACTTTTGCAAGAATAGTGCTATAATTTTCTTTGTACAATTAGTCGGTACTGCAAGCATACATAATTTTCCTGTGCTTTCATCGGACAGATGCTGAAAGGAAACGGTATTTCGCTTGCATAAGGCAGACGAGCTGCCGCTATGGCGGAAATTACGGCGAGAAAATCGCTTTCAGGAAGGAATGTTTTTACAATGGAAATCAAAATTGAGAAAACTAAAACACCTAAGGCAAAGCCCGTTGACGAAACAAAGCTCGGTTTCGGTCACATCTTTACCGATCATATGTTCGTTATGGAATATGACACGGGCAAGGGCTGGCATGACGCAAGAATAGTTCCCTACGGGGATATTTCTATTTCACCTGCCGCTATGGTTCTTCACTACGGACAGGAAATCTTCGAGGGCATGAAGGCATACAGAACTCCCGACGGCAGCATTCAGTTCTTCCGTCCGGAAGAAAATTTCAAGAGAATGAACATCTCCGCTGAGCGTCTTGTTATCCCTCAGTTAAACGTTGACGATTGCTTACAGGCTCTCCACGAGCTTGTAAAGATAGATGCGGACTGGGTACCTCATACAGACGGTGCTTCGCTTTACATACGTCCGTTCATATTCGCCGCAGATCCGTTCCTCGGCGTTCGTCCCGGCGACAAGTATTACTTTATGATAATCATGTCACCCTCAGGCGCATATTACGCTTCGGGTCTTGATCCCGTCAACATCTATGTTGAAACAAACTATGTCCGTGCGGTAAGAGGCGGTATGGGCTTTACAAAGACAGGCGGTAACTACGCCGCATCGCTCATCGGTCAGGACGAGGCTCACAAGCAGAACTACTCACAGGTACTGTGGCTTGACGGTGTTGAGCGTAAGTACATTGAAGAAGTAGGTGCTATGAACATCTTCTTCGTCATTGACGGCGAGGTTGTTACTCCCGCACTTCAGGGCTCTATCCTTTCGGGTATCACAAGAAAGTCATCAATAGAGCTGTGCAAGAAGTGGGGTCTTAAGGTAAGCGAAAAGAGAATCACAATACAGGAAATCGCAGACGCTTACGATGCAGGTAAGCTGAATGAAGTATTCGGTACAGGTACAGCCGCTGTTATCTCACCTGTAGGTCACTTAAAGTGGGGCGATAAGGTTATGCTTATCAACGACAACAAGATAGGACCTATCTCTCAGCGTCTATACGATACAATGACAGGTATGCAGTACGGCAAGCTCCCCGATGAAATGGGTTGGATCGAAAAGCTGTAAAGCACTGTAAGTTCCGACCTTTCTATACAGCGAAACGGTCGGAGGCAAACACTATTTAAAACGAATTATACGGCAGACAAGCACGACAGCGCAGATACGTTGCCGTGCACTGCTTTTAAACGCAAAACATGAAAGGAAATTTCGCACATGAAAAACACAGAAAAAACCATGGATAAGCTGGTCGCTCTCTGCAAGGGCAGAGGCTTTATATATCCCGGCAGTGAGATATACGGAGGACTTGCAAACACATGGGATTTCGGACCTCTCGGCGTTGAGCTGAAGAACAACATCAAGTCCGCATGGCGTAAAAAATTCATACAGGAGTGCAAGTACAACGTAGGTCTTGACAGTGCTATCCTCATGAACCCTCAGACATGGGTAGCATCGGGTCATATCGGCGGATTTTCCGATCCCCTTATGGATTGCAAGGCTTGTAAGACACGTCACAGAGCGGACAATCTTATCGAGGACTTTGACGGCACAAACTGTGCGGGCTGGTCAAACGAGCAGATGATGGATTATATCCGTGAAAAAGGCATCACCTGCCCCAACTGCGGCAAGGCTGATTTCACAGACATAAGACAGTTCAACCTTATGTTCAAGACATTCCAGGGTGTTACAGAGGACTCAAAGAGCGAGCTTTACCTCCGTCCCGAAACAGCGCAGGGTATCTTCGTAAACTTTATGAATATCCAGCGTACTACCCGTAAAAAAGTACCTTTCGGTGTTGCACAGGTAGGTAAGTCATTCAGAAACGAGATCACTCCCGGCAACTTCATCTTCCGTGTAAGAGAATTTGAGCAGATGGAACTTGAATTCTTCTGCAAGCCCGGCACAGACCTTGACTGGTTCTACTTCTGGAAGGACTACTGCAAGAAGTGGCTCCTGTCACTCGGCATAAACGAAGAAAACTTAAGGCTGCGTGATCACGATAAGGAAGAGCTTTGCTTCTACTCAAAGGCTACAACCGACTTCGAATATCTGTTCCCGTTCGGCTGGGGCGAGCTTTGGGGCGTTGCGGACAGAACCGACTACGACCTTACACAGCACATCAAGACAAGCGGTCAGAAGATGGAATATTTCGATCCCGAAACAAACGAGAAGTACGTTCCTTATGTTATCGAGCCTTCGCTCGGTGTTGAGCGTCTGTTCCTTGCAGTTATCACAGAGGCTTATGACGAAGAACAGCTTGAGGACGGTACAACAAGAAACGTTATGCACTTCCACCCCTACTTAGCTCCCGTCAAGGCGGCAGTTCTGCCCCTGTCAAAGAAGCTTACCGACAAGGCAGGCGAGATTGCAGACGAACTGTCAAAGTACTTCTGCGTTGACTATGACGATGCAGGCGCTATCGGTAAGAGATACAGAAGACAGGACGAGATCGGTACTCCCTTCTGCATCACATACGACTTCGACAGCGTTGAGGACGGTTGCGTAACAGTCCGTGAACGTGACTCTATGAAGCAGGAAAGAATGCCTATCGCAGATGTAAAGAAGTACATCGAGGATAGAATTGCGTTCTGATAGATAAATAATATGATATAGCAAAACGAGGTGCCGACGCACCTCGTTTTTTATTTTCATAATACTCCTCCCCCTCTTGCATTTCTTCCCCCTTTATGCTATACTTATCCTTAACCGAATATCGAAAATACGGTACGAAAGGCTTTTTGCCCGGTAGGTAATAGGGAATCCGGTGAGAATCCGGAGCAACCGTCATTACTGTATCTGAGCCTATGCTCACAAGTCAGAATACCCCCGTATTTTTCGGCATTGTCTCTTGGACGAGGAAGAAGTACAGCCGATCTTCAGCTAAGGCTGTACCCTTATGCTTTTTTGGCATATCCGTATGGCTTATGTTTGCTGTGCTTAAAGATCAGTTGTGCTTTCACTTTTTTTGGTGAAGGCATTTTTTATTGCCGTTTTTCGTATTTGTTTACGGAGGTGACGTTATGGCGGACGAAAAATTGAGCAAGGCTGTCGCTATGCTTTGCGAAAAGTATGAACAGCTTGGCACTCTGCCCAAACGCTCCGATTTTACTCCAAGCGAAGTCTGCTTTATAAAGCAGAAGCTGGGACCGTGGACAAGGGCGCTTGAAGCCGCAGGGCTGAAAGAGCCTCCGGCGGTTTCAGCAAAGGAGAAAAGCCGTGAAAAGCGTGAACGCTCCAGACAAAGAAGAAAAGCGGCAAAACGCAGATTAGACGGTTAAGCCTTACGGCAAAAAAGAATAAAGGAAGGTAAAACTATGACAAATGTAAAGAAATTTACAGCAAAAGTGACAGCTTTACTGCTGGCGCTTTCACTGGCACTGCTGTCAGTACCGCAGGTGAGCTTTACTGTATTTGCCGATGACGACCTCGGAAGCGTCCGTGTTATTGTAGAAAACACAACGTTTACCGAAGCGGTCAGCGGCGGTAACGCTCCTGCATGGACCGGTACCAAGGTCGACAAGTGGGTATCGCTTGACAAGGCCTCAAGCGCAATGACCTGCATAAAGGACGCTATCGAAAGCTCCGGCTTTACTCAGAAGGGCGCAGATGATGGCTACATAAGCGAAATCGCAGGCCTTGCGGCGTTTGACGGCGGCTCGATGAGCGGCTGGATGGGAACGCTCAACGACTGGTTTACGAACGATGGCTTCACCGCCTATACCGTTGCTAACGGCAAGCTAGCAAGCGGCGATGAGATCCGTATGCAGTACACTATGGACTGGGGCGCTGACCTTGGCAGTGACTGGAGCGGTACAGATACATCGCTTAAAGCGATAAGCAGCGATTACGGTACGCTTTCCCCCGAATTCAGCGCAAAGACCTATAATTATACTCTTACTGTTCCTTTCGGCACAAAGAGCATCAATTTCCGTCCTACCGCACTGAACAAGAATTTCAAGACAGTAAGCAAGATCGGCGACAAGACGCTGAGCCTTACAAAGCCTACTGAAATAAAGGACGGCGATGTTATCACCGTTACGGTAGGCGAGGGTGCAGCAGCAAGCACTTATAAGGTAACAATAAAGGAGGGTGCAAGACCCGCCGCACGTTTTGACAGCTTTGCACTTTCGGCTTTCTCGCTTGACGGCTGGGACAATGACGCTTTCGACCCCGAAAAGCTCGAATATGATGTAAAGATAAAGTCTTACAGCACATCATCTTTCTATATCAACAGCGGAACTAAGTTCAACAAGGACCTGCTGAAGTGCTATGCGGTATACACCGATATAAACGGAGTTGCACAGAGAAACGAGATAAAGTCCGGCAGCTTCAACAGCATTTCTAATATTCCTTTCGGCTTGACTAAGCTGATTTTAGAGCTTTGCTACATTGACGATGAAAGCATAAAGACGCAGTATGTGTTCAACATAACACGTCCCTATGACTACACTGCGGAAATCGCAAGCACAAGCGGCATCACGCTTGTTCCTGCCGGCAGAGAGCTGTATGCGACAAAGTACAACGGCTTTGCAGAGGGAACGGTTTTCAGAAATGACGAAAATGACAATGTGACCGATACGACAGGCACAAACGCAGAATGCCACAGCTACACAGCCTATGTTTTGGGAGGCACCGACAGCGTTGCACTTACTCTCAAGGGCAAAACCGCAAACGTTCATTTCAGAGCGAAGGCTGACGGCGAATATACAGAGCTTAAAAGCGGCGAAACAACTCCCGCATATTCCTTCGGCAAGGACGGCACTGTTACAGTATCAATAGATGCTGTTTCGGACGGCGATTATCTTACAGACAAGTTTGATGATGCAGACAAGATAACAAGCTACAAAATAAAGCTTGTAAAGGCTGACGTTTCTATAAAGAACGTACACTTTACAGAGCTTAAAAGCGAACACGGCGATATGTATCCCGCATTCGACCCGTCACTTCTCAGCTATAATATAGTTATAGCAAATGACGCAGAATTCCCCACAGTATATTTCAAGGTTGCCGACGGTTGCACAGTTAAGATAGGCAACGATGCCGCAACAGCAGATGAAAACGGCGTTTACAGTCTTGTTACCAAGAGCGCAAACACTACTGTAACGGTAACAGACGGCACTCTTTCAGAAAGCTATACTGTCAAGGCTACAAAGAGAAGCAAGTATGACGTACCCGACAAGGTCGTTGATTATCTTTGCATCAACAGCCAGTACACCAACGTTTCCTACGGTGTAGGCCCCGAGCAGACGCTCGCAGGCACTATAAAATCACTCGGTAACTTCGGCGGTTATATCACATATTACTATGAAAACCCCGTAACAGACGACCCCTCAAACCCCTACGGCCTTGACTTCTACGCTTACGGCAACAGCTTTGTAAGCGGCGGAAGTGCGGCTGAAAGCGGACAGGTATATGTTTCTGAGGACGGCAAAACATGGTATGCACTCGCAGGAAGTGAGCATTTCGAAGATACGACCATCACCGATTACGAAGTAACATACAAAAAGACAGCCGACGGTAAAACAAGCTGGACGGATAATCAGGGCAACTCAAACGACGGCTCAAAGCAGACAGGCAGATGGGTTTCACCCAGCGTTTACTATATGAACGATCTTGCAAAGAGCGATACTGTCACACTCAGAGGCGTTGTTATCCCCAGCGTTCAGGGCAGTATACAGGGCGATAGCTCTACAGCTTCCTTTGTAGGCACGACAAGGTTCGGCTATGTTGACTACTTCAAGAACGGCACGATAGGCACTAATGTAAACGCATACAGCGAAAATGCCGAATCAAACGGTTTCGACTTAAAGTGGGCGGTAGATGAAAACGGCAACCCCGTTACATTCAAAAACGGCGTTCACTATATAAAGATACAGACAGCAAGCAACATCTGGGCAGGCGTATTCAACGAGAAATCGACAGAGGTTTCTTATGTTGTAAGAACAACCGCAAACGAGGAAGAGGTCGGCACGACAGCGCTTCCCGGAAAAATAGTCTTAACAGACGCAAACGGCAAGACAATAAAGGAAATCACTCCCGATGATAACGGTGTTTACGAGATAAGCACAGGTATCGAGGAAAGCGTGAACGTTTCCGTATCCGGCGCTGACGATGATAACATTTATATCAACAATCAGCGTGTAGCATCCGGCACAGAGGCTAAAATCGCACTTAATCAGTCTGAAATAAAGGTTGTCAGAATAATCGTTCAGAACGGTGAAAAACAGCCCGTATACGCTTACCTGAAGCTCGTTCCCAATGATGTAAAGGCGGCTGAGCAGGTTGAAGAGCTTATTGACGCTATAGGCGATGTAACGCTCGACAGTTATGACGACATCACAGCGGCAAGAACGGCTTATGACAAACTCAGCGACAACGCAAAGGCACTTGTAGGAAACTACGAAACCTTAACAGCCGCAGAAGAAGCTCTCGCTAAGGCTGAGGCTGACATTATAAGCAATGCGATAAAGGCAATAGATGCAATCGGCAAGGTAGCCGCTGACAGCAAGGATAAGATCGAAAAGGCAAAGGACGCTTACTCGGCAGTTCCCGAGCGTTTAAGAAATAAGGTCACAAATTCGGATACTCTTGACAAGGCAACAGAAAGATTTGCCGTTATCGACACGATAAAGCAGGCAGGCACAAAGAGCAAGGATCACTTCGACACTGTTCTCGGCACTCTTGCGGATAACGATATCTACCCCGTTCAGTCTATCGGCGGTGAATGGTCGGTTATCGCACTCGCAAGAGCAGGAAAGCTCTCTGCCGACAAGGCGGCAAAATACTACAGCGAGCTTTGTGAAGCAGTAAAGGCTAACGGTTCAGACAGACTTTCTGACAGAAAGCCTACGGAGAACGCAAGAGTTATAATCGCTCTGTCCTCACTCGGAAAGAATTCCGCAGACATCGCAGGCCATAACCTGCTGAGCGGTCTTGACGATATGGACTATATCACATCGCAGGGTATCAATGCGGTTATATTCTCACTTATAGCATTCGACACTACAGATTACAGCGCAAAGACGCACGATGAGCTTATCGCTTATATTGTTGACAATATGACGGGCAAGGGCTGGGCGCTCGCCGGCGATACCGCAGATGTTGACCTTACGGCTATGGCTATACAGGCTCTCGCTCCCTATGCGGCTGACGAGAAGGTAAATGCGGCTATAGACAGCGGTCTTGAGTTCCTTGCAGAATCTCTTGACGAGAACGCAAGATATGCAAACGGCAGTGAAAGCACCTCGCAGGTACTTATCGCACTTGCCGCTCTCGGCATCGACCCGCTAACAGATTCAAGATTCATCGTTGACGGCATCACGCTTATCGACGCACTTGAAAGCTACGCTACAGAAAACGGCTACAGCCACACGCTCGGCGGCGAAGAAAACTATATGGCTACCGAACAGGCGGCGCTCGCTCTTACAGCTTATGAGCTTTCAAAGGACGGCTCTTCACTTTACGAAATGTCTGCGAAGGCTGAGCCGACAGAACCCGAAAATCCCGATACGCCCGCACAGCCCGGCGATTCTGTAAAGCCCGGCGACTGCTCAGGCAAGCCCGAAGATAAAAACGATCCCATAAATCCCGGTACAGGCGTACTTGTAACAGGCGGTATGGCAGTTCTCATCTCAGGCGCAGTTATGCTTGTTTCGAAGAAAAAGCGCAAATAAGTAAAACTATTATGTAAATGCTTGTTCCGTACCTGTTTTTATGATAAAATAGGTGCGGAACAATTTTTACATAACCGATATTTCACGGAGAAAAAATGAAAGCTTTTTTTGATAAATACAAATATATACTCGGTCTTGGGCTGGCTCTTGTCGCTGTGGTAATAATTGCGGTAGTTTCCGCCGTTGCAGGAAAAGATGCCGCCGAAAACAGCGGTATATCATACGTTACCCCCGAAACATCATCGTTTACAACCGTAGAAAGCCTTGTCGCAACAACCGCTTTTCAGACAGACGGCAATTCTCAGACAACGCCCGCAACAACCGTTACGGACACTTCTTCACAAACCTTACCTGAAAGCGAAAAGCCGGAAACAACGGCAATAACCTCTGTCGCATCAACATCATCTACCGCCGCAGACATTTCAAAGCCAACCGAAAAGCACGTTTTCACATCCGCCCCGACATCTTCGGCAAGTCCGGCATCTTCAAAAGTCACAACAGTATCAACCGCTTCATCTGTAATATCAACGACCCCGAAGCCAGACAAGCCAATAAAGAAATATGACAACACCTGCACATTCGTTATAGAGTGCAAAACCATACTCAACAACAAGGATAAACTGAAAAAAGGACTTGAAAAGTACGTTCCCGATGATGCCGTAATATTCAGCAAAACGGTCGGATTCGACAGCGGCGAAAGCGTATACGATATACTCCGCCGTATCTGTGACGAAAACAGTATTCAGATGGAGGCAAGCTACACCCCTGCGTTCAGCTCATACTATGTCGAGGGTATCAACAACCTTTACGAATTCGACTGCGGACAAGGCTCAGGCTGGATGTACAGCGTAAACGGCGTTTTCCCGAACTACGGCTGTTCATCGTACAAGCCCGTAAACAACGACAAGATAGCGTTCCGCTATACCTGCGAGCTTGGCTACGACCTTCAAAACTAAGGAGCAACAATGGAAAGAACACACCCTGTAACAGCGGCAATGTATTTTCTGTCGGTGATACTGATAACCGCAATAGTGCAAAGCCCCGTCTTTATGGCGGAGGCTCTTGTCTGCTCTGCCGTTTTTGCTTTTTTACTGAACGGAAAAACCGCCGCAAGAACGCTTTTTGTAATGCTGCCTATGACACTGCTTGCGGCGGTTATAAATCTTCTGTTTTCAAACAGAGGCATAACCGTGCTTGCAAAGTTGCCGAGCGGCAACAGTATCACGCTTGAAACGCTTATTTTTTCGCTGTTTACAGGCACTATGACAATATCGCTCGTTATGTGGTTTATCGGACTTAACAAGTGTATGACAAGCGACAAAACGGTATATCTTCTCGGAAAAGCACTGCCGTCACTCGCTTTGCTGTTATCAATGACACTACGTTCAGTGCCTATGTTTGCAAGACGTGCAAAGCAAGCGGCGGCGGCTCAGCGTTTTGTTGGAAACGATATATACGAGGGCAACTTTAGAAGCCGTATCAGAAGCGGTGTTCACGTTCTCTCCGTTGCGGTAACGGATACACTTGAGCATAGTGCATATACCGCACGATCTATGAAATACAGAGGTTACGGTACAGCAAAACGTACAGCCTACAGCATATTCCGCTTTGCGCCGTCAGACTTTATTATAATGTCTGTGACCGTGATATGCACAACCGCAATTATTATTCTTTTTGCAAGCGGTAAAGCCTATTATCTCTATTATCCAGAATTTATCCTGCCGCTGACTGCTTTCGATATTTCTGCGGATATTTTCTGGCTCATACTCTGTATGACGCCTGTTGTAACCGAGCTTTATTCACGTTTTAAACGGAGGGAAAGAAATGGAACTTTATAATATTTCAAATCTGTCATATTCCTATCCCGGCTCGGATATGAACGCACTCTCCGATATTTCGCTTAAAATAAACAAAGGTGAATTTGTAATACTCTGCGGCAGCTCGGGAAGCGGAAAATCCACCCTTTTAAATCTTATGAAAGCGCCTGCCGACGCAGGAACGCAAAAAGGAAAAATTTCTTTCGGCGGTCATTTTGCAGGCTTTGTCACGCAGTTTACGGACGAGCAGATTGTCTGCGACAAGGTTTGGCACGAGCTTGCCTTCGGTGCGGAAAGCATAGGACTTTCACAAAACGAAATACGCTCGCAGGTTTCCCAGACCGCTTTGTTCTTCGGCATAGAGGACTTGCTGTACTGCGACTGCGACAAGCTATCCGGCGGTCAGAAGCAGATGATTAACTTAGCGTCTGTAATGGCTATGAACCCGGATGTACTGCTCCTTGACGAGCCGCTCTCACAGCTTGACCCTATTGCTTCCACGCAGTTTATTTCTCTGCTTGTGAGAATAAACAAGGAGCTTGGTACGACCGTGATTGTTGCGGAGCATCAGCTCGGCGGTCTTTTGTCCGTTGTAAAGCGTGTGGTTATGCTCGACAACGGCAAGGTGTGTCACGACGGCGACGCAAGCTCTCTTACAGAGCATCTGTCAGAAAACAATCACCCTATGCTTTTTGAAATGCCGGCAGGTGTAAGAGCAAGCGCATCTGTCAGCAATGTTCTTCCACTGCTTGACGTTCCCTCCGCTAAGAACTGGTATACATCCTACGGCGAAAATCACAGGCTCGTATCACCTGCCGCCGCAGACGATACGCTGTCGGAAGAAAGCTGTATATCCGTTAAAAATCTGTCTTTCGGCTATAAGAACAGCAAAAGAGATATTATAAGAAACCTTTCGCTTGACATAAAGCAAGGGAGCATAACCGCAATAGTGGGCGGAAACGGCGCAGGAAAATCGACCCTGCTAAGCCTTATCTGCGGTACGCTCAAGCAAAACAGCGGAAAAATAATGATAAGCGGCGGAAAGATAGGTTTTCTTCCGCAAGACCCTACCCTGCTTTTCAATAAGGAAACGCTCAGAGAAGAATTTGCCGGAAATGCCGATGAAATAGCCACCGCATTTAATCTTACGCACCTGCTGTCACGTCACCCGTTTGACTTATCCGGCGGGGAGCGGCAGAAGGCGGCGCTCGCAAAGCTCGTTTCCTACGGTGCGGATATACTTCTTCTTGATGAGCCGACTAAGGCGGCGGACGCAGTATATAAGCAGATGTTCTCGGCATTATTGAAACAGCTTAAAGCAGACGGGAAAACGATTGTGATCGTCAGTCACGATATGGATTTCTGTGCCGAAACGGCGGATATATGCGCCCTGCTTTTTGACGGCGAAATAAGCGTATCTCTGCCGCCGTCACAGTTCTTTGCCGATTCTTCATTCTTCACAACAGACAGTGCGAAAATTGCCAAAAACGTATGCGATAATGTTTACACTGTCGCAGGGCTTATAGCTTCTCTCGGAGGAAGGGCTGAAAACTACGGCGATCTCTCCGGACGTTTTCACGATATAAAAGGCGATAAGCCCGACACAGCAGTACCGCAACGCAAAAAACGCAAAAGGCTCTCGGTTTTCCGAAAGGTAATGCTTTCGCTCGGCAGCGTCGGATTTATTTTTATGCTTTTAGCCGGTACCGGCATATTTCCTTTTGAGATACCGTCAGAGCCGTTCTGGCTGCAATATGCGTTGCTGTGCGTTCCTATGATTATGCTTATAATCGGCGTTGCCCCGAAAAACTCAATGGCAAAGCCGCCCGTAACCGCAAAAAAAGTAACTCCGTCCGATATTGTTGCAGGCGTTATAACCGCCGTTCTTATTCCTTTCACAGTGATACTCGGCACACTTTTTATCCCTAACGGCACAAGAAAGCATCTGCTGATAATTCTTGCCGTGCTTGTCGAGTGCCTTGCCGCTTTCTTTATCAGCTTCGAAAAAAAGAAGCCGTCCGCAAAGGATATTGCGGTGCTTGCCGTGCTTTCTGCGGCGGCTGTCGCAGGAAGGGAGCTTTTCTTTATGTTTCCGCAGTTCAAGCCCGTTGCCGCAATCGTTATCATAAGCGGAACGGCGCTCGGTGCGCAGGCAGGCTTTCTTGTCGGCGCAGTGTCTATGCTTGTATCGAATATGCTGTTCGGTCAGGGTATGTGGACACCGTGGCAGATGTTTGCAATGGGGCTTCTTGGCTTTTTCGCAGGTATCATCTTCTCGAAAAAGCGCAACACGCTCGCCCTTTGTATCTACTCCTTCCTGTCAGTCCTCGTTATTTACGGCGGAATAATGAATATATCAAGTGTGCTTACCTACACGACCGATATAAACTTACAGACAATTACCGCATATATCATCTCCGGCATACCCTTTGACCTTATCCACGCAGTATCCACAGTAATATTTGTGCTTATAACAGGCGACGCACTATTGAAAAAATGTTGCCGTCTGAGAGTAAAATTCGGATTATTTCAGTGATTTCAATAAATTCGACAAAATTTCTGACATATTATCCCATTTTTCAACTTTATTTTTGATTTGTTATTGAAATGCGCCTTTCTTTAAATTATAATTTTATTATCGGATAATTGTAAAGTGAGGTGGAGCATGGCTTATGTACTCGAGGTTATAAGCAAAGATGGGAAAATCAAATACATTAATTCCGCAAAAGCAACCGTATATTGTCCGGAATATGCTGCACGGTATGATGACAAGAAAACTGCTATGACAGTAGCGGCGGCACTCCTGAGAAATGAATGCTACCGGTCTATAAGTGTTAAAAAGCTCTCGTTGGAGCTATGTGTTGCTTCGTATAAAAGAAACCGTTCATTATCATTCAATTTAATTTATCCCAATATATATAAGGGTAGCAGCTACAAATAAAACGGCTGTTTTATCTGCGTTTTCAGCAGAAAAAACTCACGCTGTTAAAAATTATGAACGTCTGCATTTATGTACAAACTTTCCCGTGAACAAAAATGACGTCACGCTTTTCGGCGTGACGTCATTTTCATATATAGTAAGGAGAATCGGAAACGTTTATTCCTTTACAGAGCCTGAAACAAGGTTGCTGTAAATAAACTTCTGCATCGAAAGGAAAATTATTAACGTAGGTATGATACAGATAATTACACCGGCGAAGATAATTTCCCACTGTGAGCCGTAAGGACCGATGAACTTATATAGTGCTGTCGATACGACCTGAAGTCCGTCGCTGGGCATATACAGGTTTGCTGTATAGAAGTCGTTGTATATGCTTACAAACTTGATTACAAGCACGGTCGCAATAGCAGGACGGAGCATAGGGAGAATGATGCTCAGGTATACTCTCGGATATGAACAGCCGTCAAGTATCGCACTCTCGTCAAGGGATACGGATATGTTATTGAGGAACTGTATGAAGATATAGATTGAAACTATATCCGTACCGATATAAAGGATTATCGGTGCGGCGAGGGTGTCATAAAGACCGAGTGCGTGTACTACCTGGAATACCGTTACCTGCATAGAGATATTCGGCAGGAGTGCGGCAATAAGGAATATATTCTTTACAAGCTTAGTGAACACCATTGTAAAACGCTGTACAACAAAGGCGGTCATAGTACCTGTGATTATTGTTCCCGCACACGAGAACACAAGGATAATAGCGGTATTGATAAGGCCTTTCATTACGTTACCCTGCAGGAACGCCGTCTTGAAGTTTGCCAGCTCCACCACCTTAGGAAGCTCAAACGCTCCGCTTGTCAGAAAATCCTCGTGGCTTTTCAGCGAGCCGAGTAATACGACTACCAGAGGTACGATAACTATAAGGCAGGCTATGACGAGCACGGCGTATTTCAATATGTCTATCAGTATTCTTACACCCTTAGGCGTTTCCTTGAACCTGTATTTATCCATATTGAAAGAGGTCTGTCCGGAGTTTTCGGTTGTTGTGATATTGTCTGTCATTGTTACACCTACTTTTCTTCCTTAAAGAATATCTTCTGGATCATCGTAATCACTATTATTATAAACAGCAGGACGATAGCCATTGCGGATGCAAGTCCGATCTTCTGGTACTGGAAGCCCGTTTCGATCGTCTTGATAACGAAGGTCGATGTTCCCATCTTACCGCCGGTTATAATATACGGTATCTCAAATACAGATGCAGCACCCTTTATGGCAAGGATAAGCTGTAATGCGATGATCGTTCTGATGCCGGGGAAAATTATGTGCCAGAACTTCTGCCATGCGTTTGCACCGTCAAGATCTGCCGCTTCGTAAATGTCGGGCGAGATAGACTGGATAGCACCGATGAACATCAGAATATCAAAGCCGATATAACGCCATACCGACGCAAAAACCAGACACCAGTTGTTGATAGCGCCGTTTGACAGCCACTTTACAGGATCTGCTCCGAAAAGTGCGATTATGGAGTTGAGCGTACCGCCGTCATCGCCTCTGAAGAATCTCTGGAAAATAAGTGCTACCGCAACGCCGTTCATAAGATAAGGGAAGAAGATAACTCCCTTGAACAGTCCTGCGAGCTTTATTTTCGAGCATAACAGAGTTGCGATGAAAAGTGCAAGTCCGAGCTGTATAAACGAGCCGACAAAGTAGTACAAGCTGTTGATGAGCGTTGAAAGATATGCCATATCGGTAAACAGCGTCTTATAGTTGTCAAAACCGACCCACTGTACATTTACGCCAAGCTGGTCACGTTGCTGGAAGCTGAATATTATCATATTCACAGCAGGGATAATAGTGAAAAGTATCAGCAGTGCGATAGGTATTGCCAGAAACAGCACTGTGGTCATGTATTTCTGACCTGTATAGCCTTTAAGCCACTGCCATAATGTGCGACGCTTCTGAATTGCGGTAACGCCTTGAGTAGCCATAAATCTGTCCTTTCAAGAAATAATTTCTATTTTTGTAAATTAGTTAATTTTCTCCATAAAAACCTATACGGAAAGACTTACGCCTTTCCGTACGGGTTTGTGTGTTTGGAGTATCTATGAAGAAAATACGATAGCGTTAATTAGCCGTTAGCCTTGATGTATGCTTCAAGCTCTGCGTTAGCATCTCTTGTAGCTGCCCATTTCTGATTAACGGAGTCTGCGATAGCCTTGAAGCCGTCTTCGCCCTTGCCTGCAAATGCTGCTTCAGCAAGCTGGAGCTTGAAGTTAGCAGAGTCGCCTGTCCATATACCAACCTCAGAATCCTTGTCGATAGCGTTGAATACGCCTGTCAGACCTTCGGGAGCTGATGCTGCTGTGAAGAATTCACAACCGTCAAATGCTGAGAGGTAATCGGGGAGCTTGCTGCCTTCAAGTGTATTGATACCGCCTTCAGCCTCAGAGAAGCCGGATTCAGCGATGAACCATTCAATATACTTCTTGCCGAGATCCTTCTTGTCATCGGCAATGTTCTTGTTTATGCCCATGCAGTAGTCTGCTGCGTACTGTGCGTACTGCTTGCCGTCCTTAGAGAAGGGAGCAGGCATATAACCGATATTTTCGGGATCAAGGTTATTATCCTTAGCAACCTGCTGGAACTGTGAAACTGCCCATGAACCCATTGTCATTGTAGCAACTTCGCCGTTAGCGAGCATAAGCTTTGAGCCTTCCCAGTCAGAACTCATCGGGTCGCCCTCGATAAGAGTAGGATCTGAATATATATCGTACATCAGCTTGAATACGTTGTAGTAGGGCTTGCCTTCTGTGAAGAAGTCTTCCTTGTTTACGATAAGGTCTGTTTCAAAGTTGGGGTTACCCGAAGAAGGAACAACAAGGCTTGACCACTGTGCAGCCGTCCAGCTTGCTTCCTTGAAGTTTGTATAATAAGGAATTACATCGGGGAACTTTTCCTTGATCTTCTTTAAGTCAGCAATGAATTCGTCGGCTGTCTTGGGCATTGTTGTGATGCCAGCGTCTGCCCATACCTTCTTGTTGTAGCAGATACCGCCGCTAACAGAACCTAAGTGAGCAAGGCCGTATACTGTTCCGTCATACATCTTCTGATCTGCCCACTTGTACTTATCCTTAAGCTCATCGTACTTGCCGAGAGGCTCGAAGAAGTTTGAAAGATCGGCGAGCTTAACTGTATCGGGTATCATGAGTACATCGCCATATTCCTTGGTGCTCATCATTGTCGAAACGTCATCTGCGTAGCTCTTGAATGACTGATATTCAACAGTGCAGTTGTACTTTTCTTCAAAAGCATCTGTCATCTTGTCGAGTGAGCCGTCATCCTTACGGTCTGTACGGTGAGTAAGAACCTTGAGGGTGATCTTTTCGCCCGAAGGTGTAGTCGAAGATTCTTCCCCCGATGTCGCAGAACTGTTATCTTCTGTCTTTGATGAAGATGATGTACTGCCTGATGTTGATGATGTTGCATTGTTACTGTTGCAGGCTGCCAGCGAAACTGCTGTGCTTGCCGCAAGGATACCTGCGAGTATCTTCTTTGCTTTCATGTGATAATTTCCTTTCTGGTCGGACAGTGCTTAGCCACTGATCCTTAGTTGATAGTTAATGAATTTAGCTTATGTTTATTAAGCTGTTTCCGCTTGCTTAATTCACTTAAGATTATACAACGTTTTAGCTAAAAGTCAATACGGCTATAGGAAATTCAGCTAAAACACATAAATAATATTTGTTTATTATGTGCATTAAAAACAAAATTCACACTAACTTAACTGTGTTACACAGTTTTATTAAGTAAGTATCGGTGTAACCCGTTTTCACACTTACAAATTCGTTTAACTAAAATAATTTTATGTTAGGTTACATATATTTCACACTGTTTTTTGTTGTTTTTAAACGCTGTTAAATTCGCCCGTAAATATGATGACTCAAAAATTCTCGGCTATTCATTAAAAATAAAGGAGATAAAGTTGCGGGTGTAGGGGAAGTGTGGTATAATAACCTCAGACTTAAAATCCGCTGGGAGCGGATTTTGCCGTGCAAAAGCACGGCTTGCGGCGCACCGCACGTCTGAGAACATTTTACCATTAAATCTTTTGTCTGACGACAAAATACGGCGTACCGCCGTGTCGGTTTACACCGACTTGATTTATGGTATAATAACCTCAGACTTAAAATCCGCCGGGAGCGGATTTTGCCGTGCAAAAGCACGGCTTGCGGCGCACCGCACGTCTGAGA
>ERZ1106954.1055-NODE-1055-length-21742-cov-33.780375_pt1 | contig 21742 bp, 12 predicted proteins | sample MGYA00403678_ERZ1106954 | MGnify/ENA primary metagenome ERZ1106954 (study PRJEB35170, sample SAMEA104062445) | human gut metagenome | biome: human gut; feature: human-associated habitat; material: faeces | place: Denmark | collected 2012-08-20 ... | reverse complement strand
AGCCATACTTTGTGTATGGCAAGCGGCTGCAACAAAGTATCGGCGGAAAAGAACCGACGGAGGAAGGAGGGAGTTTTACATGGCCAACTATCGTCACGGCGCCACCTACGGCAGCCTGGCATATGATCTGGACGCGCTGGCGCGGGAAAAGCAGCTGGACGAGGCCGGAAAGCTCCCCCAGAAGAAGGTACGGCCGGCGCAGCCGGAGGTACAGCCGGTACAGCGGCGGCAGAGCGCGGCACGGGCCGCGGTGCGGCCCTCCCCTGTTCTGCTGCTGGGAACGGTGCTGGTGGTGGGCATGGTCATCGCGCTGATGCTGTGCTATGTGAAGCTGACCGGCATTTCCGATAATGTGTCCTCCATCAAGCGGGAGATCTCCGCCCTGGAGGAGGAGCACGTGGCGCTGCTGACGGCGTATGAGCGCACCTTCGATCTGGCCACCGTGAAGGCGGCGGCGGAGGCGGCGGGTATGTCCAAGCCCAGCAGCGGCCAGATACAGTACATCGACCTGTCCGGTGCGGACAGCGTGGAGGTATACGCCGCGGGCGGCGCGGCGGCGCTGAACGGCTTTACCGAAAAGGCAGAGTCGCTGTGGGCGTATGTACTGGAATATTTCCGCTGAGGGAAAGTATAGTATAAGCGCGAGGAGTAAGAAGGCGACTTCTTGCTCCTTGCTTGGTCTATAACAGCAGGGCGCGGCGGCGCCGGAGCAGGGTCCGACGGCAAAACAGGAGGCACTATCGTGGCAGAAAACCAAAATTCCAACCGAAAAAACGAGAACGTACGGCGGGCCAACCGGATCATTCAGACCCGATCCTTTGTACTGATGATCCTGATGGGCGTCGTGATGTTCGTGCTGCTGTTTTTCCGGCTGTTCGACCTGCAGATCACCCGGCATGAGGAATTGCAGGGCAAGGCTGTGAACCAGCAGACACGGCGGACGGTGGTGACGGCTAACCGGGGCACCATCTATGACGCCGGCGGCAACATTCTGGCGATCTCCTCCAGCGCGGAGACCATCATTCTCTCCCCGCTGGAGATCGACAACGCGGTGAACGACACGGAAGATCCCGTCAGCTGGACGAAGGAGTCGCTGGCGGCAGGGCTGGCGGAGATCCTGGGCAAGGACGCCTCGGCCATCCGGAAACGGATGGACAACGTGAAGTCCCAGTATGAGGTCATACAGCTGCGGGCGGACGAGGACACAGCGGCCAAGGTGCGCTCGTATGTGGACGAGAACAAGATCGCGGGCGTACACCTGGTGGCGGACACGAAGCGGTACTATCCCTACGGCTCGCTGGCGGCGCAGGTCATCGGCTTCGTGGGCGACGAGAACACGGGGCTGTATGGGCTGGAGGCCTATTACGAGAAGGAGCTGGAGGGGCAGAGCGGACTGGTCATCTCCTCCAAGGATCAGGCGGAGAACGATATGCTGTATACCTATGAGCAGTATTTCGCCGCCAAAAACGGCAGCGACCTGACGCTGACGCTGGACACCACCATCCAGTACTATCTGGAAAAGGGCATCGAGAGCATGGTGGATAAGTTCTCCGCCGCCAACGGCGCCAGCGGCATCGTGATGGACGCCAAGACCGGCGGCATACTGGCCATGGCGTCGTATCCCAACTACGATCTGAACGACTTTCTGACCGTCAGCGACCAGACGCTGCAGGAGCGTATCGAGCGCGGGGAGAGCACCGTGGCCGATATGCAGCTGCTGCAATGGCGCAACAAGGCGCTGAACGACACCTATGAGCCGGGCTCCACGTTTAAGATCCTGACCCTGTCGGCGGCGCTGGAGGAGGGCGTGGTGGATAAGACCACCACCGTCAACTGCGGCGGCAGCGTGAGCATCTCCGGCTATACCATCCACTGCTCCAACAAGAACGGCCACGGCCTGCAAACACTGGTGCAGTCGGTGGGGAACTCCTGCAACCCGGCGTTCATCAACTACGGGCTGCGCATCGGCAGCGAGAAGTTCTACGAGTATATGCGGTCCTTCGGACTGATGAACACCACGGGCATCGACCTGGGCGGCGAGGCCGTGGGCGTGTTCGCCGCGGACAGTAGCTTTACCCAGCTGGACCTGGCCTGCTACGCCTTCGGCCAGAACTTCACCGTGACGCCCCTGGCGCTGATCGCGGCGCAGGCGGCCTGCATCAATGGCGGGTATCTGCACACGCCGTATCTGGTGGAGCGCATCACCGACAGCGACGGGAACGTGACCTACCGCCACGACGACACGCCGGTGCGGCAGGTCATCAGCGAGCAGACCTCCGCCACGGTGCGGGAGTGTCTGGAATACGTGGTGGCCAGCGGCACCGGCAAGAACGGCCAGGTGGCGGGCTACCGCATCGGCGGCAAGACTGGCACGGCCGATAAGGGCCAGACCGGCGACGTGGTGGTGTCGTTCCTGTGCTTCGCGCCGGCGGACGACCCGCAGGTCATTATGCTCATCACCATGGACACCCCCAGCCGCGCCACGGGAACCTACGTCTCCGGCGGCAACATGGTGGCACCCACCGCCAGCACCGTCATGGCGGAGATCCTGCCCTATCTGGGCGTGGAGCCCAGCTACTCCGCCGAGGAGCTGCTGGGCATGGACACCACGGTGCCCAACGTCATCGGCATGAGCGTGGAGGAGGCCAAGTCGAAGCTGAAGGACCGCGCGCTGAGCTATAAGATCGTGGGCGACGGCGAGACCATCACCGACCAGACGCCGGCCGGCGGCGCCATCATCCCCGGCAAGTCCAGCGTTATTCTGTACGTCGGCGAGGAGAAGTCCACGGACAAGTGCGTGGTGCCGCATCTCATCGGCAAGACGCCCTCAGAGGCCAACACCACCGCCACGGCGGCAGGGCTGCTGATACGGTTCTCCGGCACCACAGGCAGCGAGTCCAGCTCCGTCCGGGTGCTGAGCCAGTCCATCGACGAGGGTACGGAGGTGGAGGCCGGCACGGTCATTACCGTGCAGCTGGGCGACACGTCCGTGACGGACTGACGCCACACGTTTTGCGCCCAACAGAGCACATGGTTCCCTTTTGTCCGCAGGCAGAATGTGGTAGAATAGTGTGTATACCATTACGCACAGACGCAAAGGAGAGTTGATGATGAAACTGCGTGAGCTGTTGAACGGGCTGGATATTCTGGAAACAAACGCCGAGCTGGATAGCGACATCCGGGAGGTACGGTACGACTCGCGGCTGGTGGAATCGGGCGATCTGTTCATCGCCGTCACCGGCGCGGAGACGGACGGACATAAATATATTCCCATGGCGCGGGAGAAGGGCGCCGCCTGCGTGCTGTGCGAGCGCGCGCCGGAGGACGGCGCGCCCTTCGTCCGGGTGGCGGACAGCCGCCGGGCGCTGGCAGTGGTGGGCGGCAATCGCTTCGATCACCCCGCACGGGAGATGACCATGATCGGCATCACCGGTACCAGCGGCAAGACCACCAGCACCTACCTCATCAAGAGCATTCTGGAACAGAAGGCCGGGGCCAAGGTGGGGCTGATCGGCACGATACAGAATATGATCGGCGACCGGGTGCTGCACACCGAGCGCACCACGCCGGAGTCCTTCGAGCTGCAGAAGCTGCTGCGGGAGATGGCCGACGCGGGCTGCACCCATGTGGTGATGGAGGTGTCCTCCCACGCACTGATGCTGGACCGGGTGTACGGCATACCCTTCGCGGTGGGCATTTACACCAACCTGAGCCGGGACCATCTGGACTTCCACAAGACCATGGAGGCCTATTGCGACGCCAAGGCGCTGCTGATGCGGCAGTGCGACGTGGGCATCTACAACGCCGACGACCCGTGGGCGGAACGGCTGATGGCCGATGCCACCTGCCGCCGGCGGTTCTCCTACGCCGTGAACGGTCAGGCGGACCTGATGGCGAAGAACGTGGCGCTGGAGCCCGGCAGTGTGGATTTTGACGCGGAGGCGGACACGGAATGGTGCCACGTCCACGTGGGCATACCGGCGCTGTTCACCGTGTACAACACGCTGGACGCCATGGCCTGCTGCTGGAACCTGGGCGTGCCGCTGGCGGAGTGTGCCAACGCACTGGCGAAGAACCACGGCGTGAAGGGCCGGATGGAGATCATCCCTACGCCGGGAACGGGCTACACCGTGCTGAACGACTATGCCCACAAGCCGGACGCGCTGGAAAAGGTGCTGCAATCCGCCAAGGCCTTCGCCAAGGGGCGGGTGGTGGCGCTGTTCGGCTGCGGCGGCGACCGGGATAAGACGAAGCGGCCCGTGATGGGTGAGATCGGCGCAAGGCTGGCAGACTTTGTCATCGTCACCAGCGACAACCCCCGGACGGAGAAGCCGGAGGCCATTATCGACGACATTCTGGTGGGACTGAAGGGCTATGACACACCCTATGCGGTGATCCCCGACCGGGTGGCCGCCATTCACTACGCCATGGACCACGCCCAGCCGGGCGACGTGATCGTACTGGCCGGCAAGGGCCACGAGGATTACCAGGAGATCGACCACAAGCACTATCCCATGGATGAACGGGTCATCGTGGCCGAGCACCTGAAGGAAACGCAGAAATAAAGAAAAGACCTCCGCGCGGCGCGGAGGGAAGGAGCAAGATAGTATGGGAATTATGGAGATCGTGCTGCCTGTCGCGGTATGCTTTATCGTCACCGCCATCGCAGGCAAGCTGCTGATACCGGCGCTGGTAAAGCTGAAGGCGGGACAGTCCATCAAGGAGATCGGGCCCTCCTGGCACATGACGAAGCAGGGCACCCCCACCATGGGCGGGCTGATGTTCATCATCGGCATCGGCCTCACCATCGTCGTGTTGGGCTGGCAGCGGATGATGGCCGGCAGCTTCGTACACCTGTATGTGTACCTGTTCGCGCTGGTATTCGGCATTATCGGATATATCGACGACTATCAGAAGGTGAAGCACCACCAGAACACCGGCCTGACCGCGCCGCAGAAGTTTATTTTGCAGCTGGCGGCGGCGGTGGCGTTCCTGTGTCTGATGCGGTACGAGGGGATGCTGAGCCCCAACCTGTATATTCCCTTCTGGAACACCCACATCGTGCTGCCGTGGATCGTGTATCTGGCGTTCGCGGCCTTTGTGATCGTGGGCACCGTCAACGCCGTGAATATCACGGACGGTCTGGATGGACTGAGCAGCAGTGTGACCGTGCCGGTGGGTCTGTTCTTCCTGGTGATGGCGGTGATCTGGCCCGGCTTCGAGCAGCTGGGGCTGTTCTCCGGCGCACTGGTGGGCGGTCTGCTGGGGTTCCTGCTGTACAACCACTATCCGGCCAAGGTGTTCATGGGCGATACGGGGTCGCTGTTTCTGGGCGGCGCCGTGGCGGCGCTGGCCTTCGCCTATGATATGCCGCTGGTGCTGATCCTGGTGGGCATCGTGTATATCTGTGAGACACTGAGCGACATTATCCAGGTGGGCTATTTTAAACTGACCCACGGCAAGCGCATCTTCAAGATGGCGCCGCTGCACCATCACTTCGAGATGTGCGGCTGGAAGGAGACCAAGGTGGTGGCGGTGTTCACCGCCGTCAGTGTGATCGGCTGCGTCATCGCCTATCTGGCCGTGTGCCAGCGCTTCAGCTTCTAAGGCTTCGCACTATTTTCACAGGGAAGGAGGGAGACTATGACACGGGAGGAACAGCGCGCCCGGAAGGCCCAGCAGGAACGGATGCGGCAGGTGGAGCGCCGGCATAAGGAAGCCGCCCGCGGGCAGATGGATCTCCCCTTCCTGATCCTGACGCTGCTGCTGACGGTCATCGGCCTGATCATGCTGTTCTCCGCCAGCTTTCCCCGGGCCTATTACGACACCGGGGACGGCACCTACTACTTCAAGCGGCAGGCCGCCTTCGCGGCGCTGGGTCTTGTGGCCATGTTCATCGTCAGCAAGATCAACTATCAGCGCTGGCGCGGCGCGGGACGGCTGCTGGTGGGGCTGGCGCTGTTTCTGCTGATACTGGTCATCATCCCCCACAACCCGCTGGCCATCACCTCCAACAACGCCACCCGATGGCTGGGCATCAAGGGCGTGTTCCAGTTCCAGCCCTCGGAGATCGCCAAGTTAGCGGTCATTGTGTACTTCTCCGACACCATCTCCAAAAAGCGGGAGAAGATGCTGACCTGGCGGCAGGGCATCCTGCCCTATGTGGCGCTGCTGGCGGTCATCGGCGTACTGATGATGCTGGAGCCCCACCTGTCGGGCACCGTCCTGATCTTCGCCACCGGCGCGGTGCTGATGATCGTGGGCGGCATACAGGGCTGGCTGGTGGCGGTGGGCGTCACCGGCGTCAGCGCACTGGCCTTCCTGTTCGTGAAGCTGGCGGAGGCTGGCGTCATCAAGTACGGCGCGGCCCGTATCGAGATGTGGCACAACCCGTGGGAGGACTATTACGGCGACGGCTACCAGCTGGCGCAGAGCCTGATCACCATCGGCTCCGGCGGCCTGCTGGGCGTGGGACTGGGCCGGGGACGGCAGAAGTTCCTGTACCTGCCGGAGCAGTACAACGACTTCATCTTTTCCGTGATCTGCGAGGAGCTGGGGCTGATCGGCGCGTGTGTTATCATGCTGATCTTCTCCATGCTGATACTGCGGGGCTTCTGGATCGCGCTCCACGCCCGCGACCGCTTCGGCGCGCTGCTGGTGGTGGGCGTGATGACCCACCTGGCCTTGCAGACATTTCTGAACATCGCCGTGGTGTCGGGCTTCGTGCCCACCACGGGCATCTCCCTCCCCTTCTTCAGCTACGGCGGCACGGCGCTGTGTTTGCAGCTGGTGGAGATGGGCATCGTGCTGAGCGTATCGCGGCAGATACCGGCGGCACGGGCGGGATAAAAGCACAGGATTTGACAACATTCCGTATTTTATTGCAGGAAAACTACTATTCGTATCAAAATATAGAGGTCGGACCGCCGCGGCGGTTCCAGGGAGCAGCAGAATGAGAGTGATATTTACCTGCGGCGGCACCGCGGGACACGTAAACCCTGCCCTTGCGTTGGCGGGGTATATGAAGGAGAAAGATCCGGAGACGGCCGTGCTGTTCGTGGGCACGCCCACGGGCATGGAGCGCGAGCTGGTGGCCAAGGCGGGGTACGACTACGCCGCGGTGGAGGTCAGCAGCTTTCAGCGGAAATTCAGCATCGAGGGTATACGGCACAACCTGCACACGGTGCGGGTGCTGGCGTCCTCCGGACGGCAGGCGCGGGCCATCCTGCGGGATTTCAATCCCGACCTGGTGGTGGGCACCGGCGGCTACGCCAGCTATCCCATGGTAAAGGCGGCGGCCAGGGCACACATCCCCACGGCGGTGCATGAGAGCAACATGGTGCCGGGGCTGACCACGAAGATGCTGGAAAGCTATGCCGACGTCATCATGGTGGGCTTTGAGGACTGCCGCCAGCACTACAAGCACCCGGAGCGCATCGCCGTCACCGGGACGCCGGTGCGGGGGGATTTCTTCCGGCTGAGCCGGGAGGAGGCCCGGAAAAAGCTGGGCTTTGACGACGAGGCACCCCTTGTGGTATCCTTTTGGGGAAGCCTGGGCGCCAGCCACATGAACGAGTGCATGGTGGACTTCTTCCGCCGGGAGGACGCAGAGGGCTATCCTTTCCGCCATATCCACGCGGTGGGCAAGGGCGGCTGGGAGGCCATGGAGCAGAAGCTGCGGGAGCTGGGCCTGCCCAAGTCCGACCGGCTGGACGTGCGGCAGTACATCTATGACATGGACGTGGTGATGGCGGCGGCGGACGTGGTGCTGTGCCGCGCCGGGGCCTCCACCATCAGTGAGCTGACGGCGCTGGGCAAGCCCACGGTGATGGTGCCGTCACCCTACGTCACCAACAACCATCAGGAGAAGAACGCGCGGCTGCTGGAAAAGCACGGCGGCGCGGTGGTCATCACCGAGCCGGAGAGCACCGGAGACGGGCTGTACAAGGCCGTGGAGGCCATTCTCTCCGATAACGAAAAGCGCACCTCCATGGCCCGGGCCATGAAGGAGCTGGGTATCCCCGACGCCACGGCGCGCATCTATGACACGGTCATGGCGCTGGTGCGGAAGTAAGGGAGTCACCCCTCTCCCCTGTCCGTTCATACAATGGCATAGCTGTTGGATGGACGGGAAAGGGAGGGCACATGAGGTATATCACCATAGAGGGCGGCACGCCGCTGCGGGGCGAGGTGGCGGTGCAGGGCGCGAAAAACAGCGTACTGCCCATTCTGGCCGCCACGCTGCTCAGCGGGGATGTGTGCCGCATTGAGGGCTGTCCGCACCTGAGCGATGTGGACTCGGCGGCAGATATCCTGCGGTACTTAGGCTGCGCTGTGCAGTGGGACGGAGACGACCTGCTGGTGGACAGCACCACGCTGACGCGGTGCGACATACCCCAGACACTGATGCGGCGGATGCGGTCGTCCGTGATCTTTCTGGGGGCGATACTGGCGCGGTGCGGCTGGGCGGAGCTGAGCTATCCCGGCGGGTGTGAGCTGGGGCCGCGGCCCATCGACCTGCACCTGGCGGCCCTGCGGGCGCTGGGGGCGGATATCGACGACGCAGGCGGGACCCTGCGGTGCCGGGCACGGAGGCTGACCGGCTGCCAGATCGTGCTGGCCACGCCCAGCGTGGGCGCCACGGAGAACGCCATGCTGGCGGCCTGCGGCGCGGAGGGCGAGACGGTGATCTGCAATGCGGCACGGGAACCGGAGATCGCGGACTTACAGGACTTTTTGTGCGCCATGGGCGCGGAGGTGCGGGGCGCGGGCGGCTCGGTCATCACGGTGACACCGAGACGCAAGCTGCACGGGTGCGTGCACCGGGTGATACCGGACCGGATCGTGGCGGCCACCTATCTGTGCGCGGCGGCAGCCGCCGGCGGAGAGGTCACGCTGCGGAACGCGGAGCACCGGCACCTGGCGGCGGTGACCACGGTATTGGACCAGGCGGGCTGCGGCGTCCGCTGCGGTGAGGGGTACATACAGCTGACGCGGACAGGGCCGCTGCGGGCCGTACCGCCGGTGCGGACGGCGCCGTATCCGGGGTTCCCCACCGACTGCCAGGCCATACTGATGGCGGCGCTGCTGCAGGCGCAGGGCACCACGGTGTTTGTGGAGAATATCTTTCAGAGCCGGTACCGGCACGTGCCGGAGCTGGTGCGCATGGGTGCGGACATCCGGACCGAGGGGCGGGTGGCAGTGGTGTGCGGCACGGAACGGCTGCACGGCACGGAGGTCGTGGCCACCGACCTGCGGGGCGGCGCAGCGCTGGCGGTAGCCGGGCTGGCCGCCGAGGGCGTGACCACGGTGCAGGGCATCGGCCACATCCAGCGGGGCTACGCGGACCTGGCCGGGGACCTGCGGGCGCTGGGCGCCCGGATCACAGAGCAATAGACGAGACAGCAAAAACAGCGGAGGAGCACGGACGATGGCAAGGCGCAGACGGTACAACCATAAGCGGCGGAGAGGAAGCCTGAGCTTCCTCTACAAGCTGCTGGCTTTTGTGCTGATCTGCACCGCCATCTCTCTGGCTCTGACGCTGTTTTTCCGTATACGCAGCATCGAGGTCAGCGGCAATGACCGCTATACCCGGCAGGAGATCATCGACGCGGCGGGCGTCAGCGAGGGGGACAATATGTTCCTGATGAACAAGTACAGCGCGGCGGAGCGCATCCGCAGGGCGCTGCCGTATATCGAGACGGTGCAGTTCCGACGGTCGCTGCCGGACGGGCTTTCCATCATCGTGACGGAGTGCGCGGACCCGGCGGCCATTGTGCAGGACGGGAAAGCGTACCTGCTGTGCGACACGGGGAACATCGTGGACGAGGTAACGCCCGCTGCCGCGAAGCAGCGGATGCAGATAAAGGGCCTGACGCTGACAGACCCGGCGGTGGGTCAGCCGGCAAAGGCGGCGGAGGGACAGGAGCTGACACTGGAGCAGCTGCTGACGCTCATGCAGGCGCTGGACCAGCGCGGCATGACGGCAGACGTATCGCTGCTGGATATGAGCGACCCGGCACAGCTGACGCTGCGGTATCTGGAACGGTTCGACGTGCAGCTGCCCCGGGAGGCCGACTACGGCTACAAGCTGGACTATCTGATGGCCGTGGTGAAGAAGCTGGAGGTCAACGAAAAGGGCGTTATCAATATGATGCAGGAGGGGAAGGCGCGGTTCATTCCGGAGTGATGCCGCGCGTACCACACCGCATTGGGGCGCTGCGTAGGTGCTTCATGCTCCCGGCACAAAACTTTTTCGGTAAATTAAGTGCTTACACTTGACGCTTGCGCCAATTCGTAATACAATACAAGATATAGCATTTACCAGGAGATAATCCGTCATTTTCATACAAATTATGGCAGGAGGAGCAGACATGGCTTTTGGATTGGAAACCGGCCCGGAGAACGTTGTCAGCATCAAGGTCGTGGGCGTAGGCGGCGGCGGAAACAACGTGGTCAACCGCATGGTACGCGGCGGCGCGCAGGGCGTTGATTTTGTCGCAGTCAACACAGACAAGCAGGCGCTGAATGCCTCCAGCGCTACCTATAAAATTCAGATCGGCGAGAAGCTGACCGGCGGTAAGGGTGCGGGTTCCAACCCGGATGTGGGCCGCAAGGCCGCGGAGGAGAGCCGCAACCAGATGGCCAAGGCGCTGGAAAACACCGACATGGTGTTCATCACCGCCGGCATGGGCGGCGGCACCGGCACCGGCGCGGCACCCGTGGTGGCTGAGATCGCCCGGGAGGCAGGCATTCTGGCCGTGGGCGTGGTGACCAAGCCCTTCGGCTTTGAGGGACGCCGCCGCATGACCCAGGCGGAACAGGGCATTGAGGAGCTGCGGAGCAAGGTGGACTCGCTGGTCATCATTCCCAACGAGCGTCTGAAATACGCCACCGACCAGAAGATCACCTTTGCCAACGCCTTTGAGATCGCGGACGACGTGCTGCGCCAGGCGGTGCAGTCCATCTCCGACCTGATCCGCGACACCGGGTTCATCAACCTGGACTTCGCGGACGTGACCGCCATTATGAAGGACGCGGGTCTGGCCCACATGGGCGTGGGCCGCGCAGCCGGCAAGGGCAAGGCCGAGGAGGCCGCCAAGATGGCCATTTCCTCCCCCCTGCTGGAGACCTCTATCAACGGTGCACGGGGCGTGCTGATCAACGTCACCGGCTCCATGGACATCGGTCTGGAGGAGGTGGAGCAGGCCGCCACACTGGTGCAGCAGGCGGTGCATCCCGACGCGCTGACTATCTTCGGCGCCGCCTTCGACGAAACGCTGGACGATGAGATCCGCGTGACCGTCATTGCCACGGGTTTTGACGAGGCGCAGCAGGCCGCCAATGCCGCTGCTGTGACCCAGCCCGCACAGACGGAGAACAGCGGCGCGCCCCAGCCCCTGGACGAGGTGAAGGGCGAGCAGGGTCAGGACGAGATGGACAAGTCCTTCGACGAGATCCTGCGGATATTCAATAAGGATAAGTTCTGAGAAACAGGCCCCCCGGCTTCGCCGGAGGGCCTGTCTATATAGAGCAAATAGCCTCCCCCACAGGGGAGGCTTTTGTATCACCATTGTGCAAGGTCAACGGGAACGACGACCTCTTTATCCATGCCGGAGAAGAGCAGGTAAGTCTCCTCCGTAAGCTCCTCCATCGGCGACAGGTCATACGTGCATATGAACACATTGTCGTCGGTGTCTGAAACGACAACATCCTCGGGATAGCACCAGTTTTCAAAGCCGTCATCGTCCACCCAGATAAGGTTGGGGAAGGTCTGGTAGTCCCCCTCCTCCACCACATAGGCCAGCAGGGACAGGTTCTCGTGGTCCAGCTCGGTATAGGCCACCACGAAGGCACCGCCCTCCAAGGTGAAGCATTCGCCCAGCTCCGCATACTCCCGCACCGCGGCTTCGATCTCCTCGGCGGGTGCTACCTGCCCCCAACCGTAGTCGGGTGTCGGCTCATTGCGGTCAAAGATGTCACCGGACACGCCGCGCAGCGTGTTGATGAGCACGATGACAATGGACACGGCGATCACGGCCCCTATGGCGCCGGAAGCGGCATTCTTCTTCGGTACGTGCCACTGGATATGGGGCCGGGGGCGGCGGGTCTGGTTTTCATAGCAAACCTTCTCTTCGTGGCACTCCTTCTGCTCGTAGCAGACCTTCTCCTGTTCGGCGTAGTGGACGTCGCCGCCGGCGTCCACCCACTCCCGGCGGGGCGGGCGGTTATAGGCGCCGCACTTGGGGCAGAAGCCCTCACGGGAATCATAGGTCTTGCCGCAGGCCTTGCAGCGGATGGCAGGCATAGGCGGTCCTCCCTTCTGTGTGTTTGGATCTATTATACAGGAGATCGGGCAGATTGTCTATCAGCCTTGGGTTGCGGCGAAAAAAAAGGTGGGAAACCTGAAGTTGCACCGCGCGGACGCGCCCACCCCGTCGGGGTGGGCGCGTCTCCTTATTCCACTAGGCCGTATTTGATCTTGATGCGGTCCAGCTTCTCCAGCATGGGCTCCGCCAGCACCAGCAGGAAGAAAACTGTGGCTGCGGCGTGGACGCAGTCCATGGGAAAGCCGGTGACATAGTAGGCGGCGATGACCTTCCACTCCAGCGTACGGGCATAGAGCAGGGCGGAGACGGGGTTCATAATGCCGCCGTAGATGAGCACGGCGGAGATGGCCCCGAAGACGCACAGGGCGGCGCGGCTGCGGCGCAGCCAGCCCCGGCGGAACAACACCCCCGCCAGGAAGCCGATGATGCCCATGGCGAACATCTGGAAGGGCGTCCAGGGCCCCTGGGAGAACAGAACGTTGCTGGCCAGCATGGTCATGGCGCCCACCAGGAAGCCGGTCTCGCCGCCCAGGGCCACGCCGGAGATGATGGTCAGGGCCAGGACGGGCTTGAACTGGGGCAGCATGAAGAAGGCGGCGCGGCCCGCCACGCCCAGGGCGCAGAGGGAGGCCACCAGCACCAGCTCACGGGCCTGTGGCTTCCGTCCCTCGAACACCAGGAAGAAGGGCACCATGCATTCCAGCAGCACGGCGAAGGCGATGGGGTAGTAGGCGGTGTTGCCCAGGTAAAAAAAGCCCAGATACAGCGTGGCGGGGATACACAGCAGGATCAGTGCCGCCGCCAGACGGGTACGGTGGGAGAGCCTTCGCTTCTGCACCGGGGTCTGGAGCAGCGTCAGAGGCTTGGAGCGCCGGCCGATGGCGGCGATGCAGCCGAAAAGCAGGGCGATGAACAGGCCGTAAAGTCCCAGGGCCTGCCAGCCGGCCTGGGAGAGCGTGCCGCCGCCCACCAGGGCGGTGAGGTCGGTGTGCTTGGCCGCCAGCCAGAAGATCGCCAGCGCACCCGCGCCGCACACGGCGGCGATGGCTCTGCGCCACCAGGGGAGCTTTTTCGGCTTCCAGGCGGTGGACTCCTCCGCCACCGGAGGCAGAGGCTGCCAGGCGGCAGGCACCTCCGGCTGGGGCGGGACGGTCCCGCCGATGACCGCGATCACATCCTCCGGCGTGACGGCACAGGGGCAGAAGTCCCGGGCCATACGGTTAGCGGAGGTGGTATAGAAGCTGTTGCCGGAGAAGAAGTCACGGGGTGTGCCCTCCGCGACGATGCTGCCGTCGAAAAACAGGGCGCAGCGGTGGGCATACCGGGCACAGAAGGCCACGTCGTGGCTGACCATCACCACTGTCGTGCCGGCGGCGGTCAGCGCGGAAAGAATAGCGGCAAAGGACTGCTTGAAGGCGGCGTCCAGGCCCTTGGTAGGCTCGTCCAGCAGCAGGATATCCGGCTGGTGCAGCAGCACCTTACCCAGAGCGGCCCGCTGCTGCTCGCCGCCGGAGAGGTCATAGGGATGACGGTCCAGCAGCTCGGTCAGGCGGCAAAGGGCCGTCACCTGCTCCACCCGGCGGTCACGTTGGTCTTTGGGGAGGTCCGTGCCGTCAAAGGACTCGTAGAGGTCCTGACGGACCGTGTTTTTCACGAACAGGGCCTGCGGGTCCTGGGGCAGAACGCCGATGCGGCCCGTGTGGGTCACGGTGCCCCGCTGGGGCGTCAGCGCGCCGGACAGCAGGCCCAGGGTGGTGGACTTGCCCGCGCCGTTACCGCCCAGCAGGGCCAGCAGCTCACCCCGGCGGGCCTGAAGGTCCAGACCGCGGACCACGTCCGGCTGGTCCGGCTCATAGCGGAACCAGAGACCCGCGCCGGCAAGGGCGGTATCCCCGGCGGGATACACCGGCTCCGGCGGCAGCGGGCACAGGGGGTGTTCATCGCACCAGCCGGACAGGAAATCGCGGCCCTCGCGGACGGTGATGGGGCAGGGCGCGTCGCTGTCCACCCCGGCCCAGATACGGACGGCGGCGGGCATGGCCAGGAACATATCGTGGCCGCGGCCCCGCAGGGAACGGCACACCGCCTCCGGCGCGCCGGCACAGAGGAGATGGCCGCCGTCCAGCACGGCGGCGTGGGTAGCCAGGGGCAACGCCTCCTCGAGACGGTGCTCCGTCAGGAGGACGGTGATGCCCAGCTCGCGGTTCAGGCGGCCCACGGTCTGCAAAAAGTCGGCGGCGGCAATGGGGTCCAGCTGACTGGTGGGCTCATCCAAAATCAGCAGCCGGGGCTGGAGCACCATGACCGAGGCCAGGGCCAGCAGCTGCTTCTGGCCGCCGGAGAGCTCGTCCACTTTCTTATGGAACCAGTCCTGGATGCCGAAGAAGGAGGCCATCTCCGCCACGCGGCGACGGATGGAGGGCGTGTCGCAGCCAAGGCTCTCCAGTCCGAAGGCCAGCTCGTGCCAGACCTTGTCGGTGACGGTCTGCTCCTCCGGAGACTGGAGGACGAAGCCGATATCGGCGGCCTGCCGATGGGGCGGCAGGTCATCCAGCGGCTGACCGTCGAAGAGGATACGGCCCTCGGCCGCACCGTGGGGGCGCAGGGCGGGCTTCAGCTGGCGGAGAAGCGTGGTCTTGCCGCAGCCGGAGGCGCCGCAGAGGACCCAGAACTCGCCCTGACGGACCGTAAGGGACACATCCGCCAGCGCGGGGCAGGGCTGCTGGGGATAGGTAAAACCAAAATGCTCCAAACGCAGCAGTTCAGGCACGGGGAGTCCCTCCTTTCCGGGCAAGATAGCAGCGCCGGGACAGGGCGTCCAGCAGCACCGGCGTAAAGCAGAGCAGGCCGTAAACGGCGAAAAAGCTGACCGTCAGCGGTGTGACGGGGCCGCTGAGCAGCATGGGGTAATACTGAAAGCGCAAGCCGCCGGCCAGACCGCCGCCCAGCAGATACAGGCCGCAGAAGGCCAGCCAGAGGGCGACGGCACCGTCACGCCGGTCAAAGCGGTAGAGGGAGAAGGATGTCCTCCCCGGCAGGCCATAGCCCCTGCAGCGCATACTATCGGCGGTAATGAGCCCGCTTTCCAGGCTCCAGGTGACAACGATGGAGAACACACGCAGGGCGCTTCTGACGCGCCGGGCTGGGGCGCCGGTCTGGGTATCACGGCCCAGATGCCGCTGGGCCTGCGCCACGGCACGGAGCCGCCGGACAAAGCGGGGCACAAAGCGGAGGATCATGCTCAGCAGCAGGGACAGCGCCTGGATGACGCGGCCAAAGAGGTACACCACCTTGTCCGAGGTGATGACATCGGTGACGCAGACGAACCACAGCGCCACGGCGCTGAGCATGGCGCCGGCGGCCAGACCGTAGAGCAGGCTCTCCAGCGTCAAAGGATTACCGGAGGGCAGGTAGGCCAGAATGGTGACGCCCTGGTGGACAAAGGCCGGGTTCAGGGCCGCCGCCAGGAGGGCCATAGGCAGCAGCCACAGCAGATGGCGGCGCAGGCCCTTGCCGCCCAGCAGACGGGCAACATACCACCCGCCGCCCAGCGTCGACAGAACCAGGCACACCGGGTGCATAAAAAACATGGTGCAGATGATGACCAGGGCAAAGTAGGAAAAGCTCACCGCCGGATGGCAAGTGCGCAGCGTATCGTCCATGGGATCACCTCCTGCATACATGATGTCTTAACCTTTTAATTATACCCTGCCGCCAGGGGATACGTCAATCCTGCGTGCGGAAAAAGGGCGGCAAAAGCCGCCCTTTTGTCAGCCCATGTAGGTATTGCCCACGTCTGCACCCATATTACAGGTGTAGAGCCACTGGATGTTCTCGCCGCCGGAGAGCGTATAGCTGTCCGCGCCATAGCTGGGGAAGGTTCCCCCCACGCAGTACATCCAGCCGGAGCTCCTGCCTACGTTCTTTTCGAACAGGCCGTTGATGCCCCTGACATAGTTGCCGCTGGAGCTCACCGGGATACCCGCGTCACCGCAGGCCCGCTTCAGTACGGACATGACAGACTCACCCTCGGTGATGGTCACCGTGGTGGACAGGATCACGCCGTCGGCGGGGATAAGGCCCTTCACGCCGTCGGAGCACTTGTCCATATTATTGAGCACCGTGGCGCAGGAGATGTACAGCGATACGGATGCCGCCGGCGCAGGGTCAGGTGCAGGCGCAGGGTCCGGGTCCGGCGCAGAAGGCTGCTCCTGTTCCTGCTGTTTCTTCTCTTCTTCCAGCCGCTTCTGCTCCTCCAGGCGCTTGGCTTCCTCCTGCTTTTTGGCGTCCTCCTCGGCCTTTTGGGCATCATCAGCCGACTTCTGCTTGTCAGGCTTCTTATCGTCCGCGGTCTTATCCTCAGTCTTTGCCGCGTCCTGCTTGCCGTCAGCCTTGGTGGTGCCCGTTTCAGCTGTGTCGTTCTTCCTGGTGTCCGTGGTCTGCTCCTGCGTTGCCGTGGGAATGTTGCCGGGGGCGTACGATACGGTCTTTTTCCCGCAGGCGGCGCAGGTCAGCAGCAGGGACAGTGCCAGCGCCAACAGCCAAAATCGGTGGTTTTTCTTCATATCTCTCATTCCTCATAAAAGCGCCATACGCAGAGGCGCTTTCGCGCCTCTGCGTCGGCTGTTCTGTTGTTACTTGGAAACGCGCTTCTTCCGGGTCAGCACCACAACGGCTGCCGCCGCCAGGGCTGCGCTGCCCAGCCACAGCACCATCTGACTGTCGTCCGCCGTATTGGCAGAGTCGGTCTTGTCCGGCGTCGCGGTGGGGTTGTAGTAATAGTGGTTGGTGGACCCCGTCCAGCTGATGGCCACAGGAGACAGGCCGGTCAGCGTCACCAGCAGGCCGCTGGGGGTTTTGGTGACAGCGGGGAACTCCACGGTACCCACATCCAGGCCGCAGTCCGCCATGGCGACCATGTGCGCCACGGTGAAGTTATACTGGCCGTACTTGGCGGCCACGGCCTCCGGGTAGGGCAGCAAAACTGTGATCTTGCCGGCTGTCAGGTCCTCCTTGGTGGCAGGACGCCACTCGTTGTGCTCGAATACGAGCAGCGACACATCCATGAAAACGGTGTTGTCCTTATTGCTCTTGCTGTTTTTCAATGTGATCTGCAGCTGCAGCTCGGCTTTGATCTCTCCCTCGCTGTTCAGCTTCTCGTTATCCTGCAGGGTATCGGGCACTGCAATAGTGTCAGATACCTCGATGCGCTTCAGTGTACCATCCTCGGACTTCACCGCACCGCAGACGCACTGGATGCCGTTCACATAGGTGTGCCCGGTCTTGTTGACCACCGCATGGCAAACCTTGCAGACGTTCCAATGGTCATTTTTGTCCACGAACACCTCTGTGCCGGGGGTGTGGCCCAACGCAGCGATGACGCGGGTCTCCTCCTTGGAGCAGACGGAGCAGGTGCGCTTCTCCGTGCCGGTCTCGGTGCAGGTGGCCGCCTTGGTCACCGTCCACGCGCCGAAATTGTGGCCCGGCGCGGGAACAGACTTTTCCTCCACGGCGCCGCAAATGGAGCAGATCCGGCGGCTGACGCCGTCCTTGGTGCAGGTGGCGGCCACGGTCACTTTCCACTCGCCGAAGCGATGGGCGCAGGCGGCGTCGGTCATATCGTAGAGGGCGTTGGCCTTCTCGGTAAAGCGCGCATAGGCGGCCATGGCGCAAAGCGCCTGCTCCGTGGCCATCTCGTTGACGGCCTTGTCTGCGAACTGATGCTTAAAGCCGCCGTTCTCCGCCACGCGGTACTGCAGGAGGTTCCCCAGCACGCTCAGGGTCTTCCCCTCCACGGTCTTGGTAAAGCGCGCGTCCGTGTTGGCATCCAAATTCAGGGCGGAAAGGGCGATGACCACCTGCGCGCAGCTCTCGGAGGAGTCGTAGCCGCTTCGATACTTGCCGGAGAGCCAGTTGAGGGCTTTCTCCACGGCCGTGTTCACGGTTTCATTGCCGCCGTCCTTATAGTAGGGCGCCAGCGCCTGCAGCGCCATGGCGGTCATGTCCACGTCGCCGACGGGTTTTGTGTCGGCGCTGGCTCTCCAGCTGCCGTCTTCGTTCTGCTGTGCAAGAACAGCCTGCACCAGCCAGGAGGTGTCGGAGGTGTAATTGCGACTGTTGAGCGCCAACAGACCCATGACGAGGCCGTTGATATCTGTGTTACTGGTATCGGTGACCTTCATGATATCCTTGTTCTGCAGCGCCTTCAGCAGGTTTTCGCCGCCCACGTTGGCGGGGTCCTTGCCGATGGCGGTAAGGGCCAGAATGATACGCTCGTTGTCGGTGACGGTGGGGTTACGGCTCTCGGGATCGACAAGAACGCCATCCGCGCCCATATTCTTCTGCACATAGGCCACGACCTTCTCATAATAGGCCGCGATATATGCCTCGGACAGGGGCACCTTGGCGCGAGCCTGTCCCAGTACCGCCCACTCGCCGAAGAGATAGCTGACGACCGGGGCGCTCACCGCGCCTTGGATATACGCCTTGGCGCCGGCATACGCCTCATCGAAGCCGGGCACTTCCGCACCGGGCACCATGGGATCCGTCGGGTCCAGCGGAATATAGGTGTCGGTAAAGAACAGGCGCAGGGTGTCGCCGTCTTTGAGATAGGTGTTGTCCAGCGTGGTCTTGGGCAAGGTCTCGGTGCCGCCCTGTAAGGTGAGGCCGAACATCCAGCCGGAGGACTTGCCGTCGCCCTTCTCCTTGAGGGTGTGGCCCGCCGCATCGGTGATGCTCTTGATGTAGGCGCCGCTGCCGGTATAGGTGTACTTGGCACTGTCAAGGCACGCCTTCACAGCGTCCCAAGCGGTGGGATCCTCGTTGGCCTTGCCGGTGAAGGTAAAGTCGGAGATTCCCCGGAAAGTATGGCCGTTCTTGTTGTAGCCGTCCACCTTGACCTTCACGGTGAGGGTCTGATTTTCGTTGGGGTCAGCGGCGTTCTTCTCGCCGATCACCGTCAGGTCGATGTGGATGGGCTGCTTGTAGAATTGGGCAAAGTCCTTGTAGCGTTCCTTGCTCTCCTCGGTGCCGTTGATACCGAACTTTTCCCAATACTGGGCGTACTTGGTGTAGGTCAGGACACTGTCCAGCGTAACTGTCGTATTGTACTCCGGCTGGTGCACACGCAGCAGCTCATTCTCGATGACGGAGGGTCGGGAGGATCGGAAGCAGCGGTATTTCTCCGTATCGAGCCAGCCAGGGATATCGTCGGCCTCGATGCCGTCGAAGGTCATATTCACCGTGCCGCGGACGTATTTCAGCGTGCCGTCCTCGTTTTTGCAGATCTCCGCGAAGGGATACAGGTCGGAGGTGACCTTGGTCTTATCCGTATTCTCGTTCTTGATACCGTTCCAGTAGACATCCCCGGTCAGCGCCTTGGTCATAAAGGCGGCAGCGCCCTCCAACTCCTGCTGGGTAAAAGGCTGAATGGTGAAGCTGAACTCCTGCCGCGCCAGCAGAAGGCCGGAGCTGCGGGTGGTGATGGTCACCACATACTTCGCCTCCACCGGCTTCTCACCGGGCAGTGGGCGGTAGACCATGGCGTGATACCCGTTGAAGTCCAGCACATCCGGGGTGAGGCTCACCATCGTGACCTTCTGGTTATAACTGTCGGTCATGATGCCCGCTTTCTCCAGAAGAGCGGGTCTGGGCATCTGCATATCGTCGCTGACGGCAGTCGTGTCCACGGACTTTGTCTTGTCCACAAAGTCGCGCAGGAGCCCCTGATACTTCTCCGCCAGAGCGTTTTGCATCTCGCTGGTCACGCTGCTGTCGAAGGGCGCAACGGTGGCGTCAAAGAACACATCGGCATAGACCTCCACGCCGTTGTCGCCGGTGATGTGCGCCAGCGTGTAGTCATCGAAGGCGTCATAGGTCACGCGGGCGATCAGCCGGAACTTGCCGGCCTTCTCGGGCAGCGCCGTGCCGTCTGCGGGCTGCAGGGGGCGGTTGACGGTGCCCACGCCGGTGCCGTTGGTGCCGTTAGTGATGTAGAGCCACTCGGTGTTCCGGGTGCCCCACTGCACCTTCACATCATAGCGCCCCGCAATGCTGGAGGGAAGCGTGAGGTTGGAGGTGATGCGGTCGTTCACGGTGTAGAGCGTCCAGCCCGCCACCTCGCTTTGGGTGGCCCCGTTGGTGTTCTCGCCGCGGATGAGTTCCCAGTTCAGGGACCCGGCGGCGCTCTCCAGCAGTTTCTGCACCGCGTCGGCGCTGCGCCCCACGGTGGCACGGAGGGTGATCTCCTTGGTGACCCCGGCATAGGTGATGTTGAACTTCAACCCCGTGTACTGCACGGTCTGGCGGGCGGTGCCGTCGCCGGTGAAGTAGATAATGTCGCCGTTGTCGGCAATGTACTGTACCTTGGTACCGTCAAAGCCGTTGGCCTTGGCGCTACCGTTGACATAGGTGATCTCGGAGTTGTCCGCCACATCCGCATAGCCCTGCTCTGCCAGCAGGCGGCGGAAGGCTTGAGTGATGTTGGTTTCATCATAGAGCCCCACGCCTTGCAGGGGCTGCACGGCGGTATTCTTGCGCGTGAACTCGACGGCAATATCCTCCAGCGTCTGCACCTTTTCCGCATTCTCGGACCAGAGGCACAGCGTGAAGGTCTTGGTCTTCGTGGCAGCGCCGCTTTGGAGAGTGGCGGTGAGGGTCACCGTGACCTTATCCGCCGCAGGCGCGGTGAGCGCGCCGGTGGCGGTGTTCACCAGAGCGTTATCCGCCGTCCATGCGAGGGAAACGGTCTTCTCTCCACTGCCCTCCACGGGAACGGTGACGCTCGCGGGCAGGGTCAGGAAGCCGGTATAGGTCTGCGCGATCTCCTCTTCCTCCTCCGGGTCGCTGCTCACCGGGGTAAGGCCGCGGAGCTGATAGACGCCGGTGGCATCGGCCTTCAGAAGGTCTGCATTCTCGGCATCGAGCCCCAGTTCCTTATAGAAGTGCTTTTGCAGGGCGTTCAGGAAGTAGTCGTGCAGGTCCGTGACCGCTTCGCCGGGCTCTTCGATGCCGTATTTCTCACAGAGGTCGGCCTTATCGTTATAGTCCGTAAGGTCATAGAATCTCAGCACAGTCTCGGCGTACCAGTCGGCCTTGGCTTTCTTGGCGGCGTCGGCGGCGCTCATGCCGCGAAGTTCCAAGGCGTTGGCGGCGGCGGCAGCGGCCTTGAGGTCGGCATTGTCCACGGGGGTGCCGCCCTGCCAGGGCAGCACCGGGAAGCCGCCGTTGCTGTTGCCGCTGTCAAGGTGCATCCCCATCTCCGCCGCAAATTCCGGGGTGCGCATATAGTCCGCGGTGCGGGCAGTCATACCGCTGGTGGTGCCATCCGCCGCGGCCTGTGGTGCGACGGTGTCCAGATAAGCGCAGTTGGTGATGGTGGCGCCGGAGTTCACCTTGCCTACCACCGCACCGAA
>ERZ1106954.1035-NODE-1035-length-22022-cov-11.053398_pt1 | contig 22022 bp, 18 predicted proteins | sample MGYA00403678_ERZ1106954 | MGnify/ENA primary metagenome ERZ1106954 (study PRJEB35170, sample SAMEA104062445) | human gut metagenome | biome: human gut; feature: human-associated habitat; material: faeces | place: Denmark | collected 2012-08-20 ... | reverse complement strand
GGGGGATCGGCTCGCCCCAGTAGCGCTGACGGGAGAATACCCAGTCGCGCAGCTTATAATTGACCTTCTCCTTGCCGAAGCCCTGCTCCACAACGTATTTCTTCATCGCGGGGATGGCCTCTTTAACGGTCATGCCGTTGAGGAAACCGGAATTGACCATGATGGCGCTGTCGTCCTTTGCGACGAAGGCTTCCTTGGTCACGTCGCCGCCGGAGACGACCTCGATTATCGGCAGGCCGAACTTGGTGGCAAACTCCCAGTCGCGCTGGTCGTGCCCCGGAACGCCCATGACGATACCGGTGCCGTAGCCCATGAGGACGTAGTCGGAGACGAAGATCGGCAGATTCTTGTGAGTTACGGGGTTTATGGCCTCGATGCCGTCGAGCCGGACGCCGGTCTTGTCCTTGTTCAGCTCGCCGCGCTCAAAATCGGACTTGCGGGCGGCCTCGGCCTGATAGGCCTCAACGTCGCTCCAGTTGGCGATATGCGGCTGCCACTGCTTGAGCAGCGGGTGCTCGGGCGAGATGACCATATAGGTCGTACCGAACAGGGTGTCGGCACGGGTGGTGTAAACGGTGACTTCGTCGCCGATGTTGGTCTTGAAGGTTATCTCCGCGCCGGTGGAGCGGCCGATCCAGTTACGCTGCTGGATCTTGACGCGCTCAATGTAATCGACATCGTCCAGATCGTCGAGCAGGCGCTGGGCGTAGGCGGTGATCTTCAGCATCCACTGGCTCTTCTCCTTGCGGATGACCGGAGCACCGCAGCGCTCGCACACGCCGTCAACGACCTCTTCGTTTGCAAGCACGCACTTGCAGCTGGTACACCAGTTGACGGGCATGGTGGTCTTGTAGGCAAGGCCGTTTTTGAACATCTGGAGGAATATCCACTGCGTCCACTTATAATACTTCGGGTCTGTGGTATCGACGGCGCGATCCCAGTCGAAGCCGTAGCCCAGCATTTTGAGCTGGCTGGTGAAGTTTGCGATATTGTCCTTGGTGACTATCGCGGGGTGGATATGGTTCTTAATGGCGTAGTTCTCTGTCGGCAGGCCGAAAGCGTCAAAGCCGATTGGGAACAGGACGTTATAGCCCTCCATACGTTTTTTGCGCGTGACGATGTCCATCGCGGTGAAGGGGCGCGGATGGCCGACGTGCAGTCCCTGACCGGAGGGGTACGGGAACTCAATAAGGCCATAAAACTTTGGCTTATCGCTGCCGGTAACGGCAGCATAGGGCTTGGTCTCTTCCCATCTTGCCTGCCATTTCTTTTCTATCGCTGTAAAATCGTATTTCATAGTGAATCAGTCCCTCTTTATTTATAGAATCTGTTTCCGGAAGCCCCTGTAATCAGGGGCGCGGAAGGGATGAGGGATCGACCTCCTCCGCGTCACTCCAGAGGCGCTCAAGATTATAGAACTTTCTGGCCTCGTCGGTGAACACATGGACGATGACGCAGCCGAAGTCCATCAGCACCCATATATCGGAGCGCAGACCCTCGCGGCGTATGGGCGGCTCACCCGCCTCGGAGAGCTGCTTGTCCACCTCGTCGACCAGCGCCTTGATATGCGTGGACGAGGTGCCGTTGCAGATGACGAAGTAATCGGCCAGCACGGTCTGCTTATCGGTTTTCAGAACCTTGATGTCTCTTGCCTTTTTATCGTCCAGAGCCTTTGCGGCAATGGCGGCTATTTCAGCGGAAGTAAGCATATTTGTTTTGCCTCCTAATTAAAATCAATCAACCAGCGCGGCGTACCATTCGCAGGCCTCAACGCTGTCCTTATACGGCTCCGCGCCGCCGGAGCGGATGAACTCAAGGCTCATCTCCAGCCCCTTGGCCATGGCCGCGTCTATATCCTCAAAGCACAGCTCGCGCAGCTCTTCAACGCCTGGGAAATCCCGCGTCGGCTCCACGAAGTCGGCAAGATATATTATCTTCTCCAGAAGCGTCATGTCCGGCTTGCCGGTGGTGTGCCAACGGATCGCGCCGTATATATCGTCCTCGATGCCGAACAGCTCCCTCGCGAAGGCCGCGCCTGTCTTGGCATGCAGCAGCTTCGGGTTTGCGACCTCGGCGGCGTCGTTGATGATACCATACTTTTCGCACAATTTCAACTGTTCTTCGGCGCTGAGCCTCTTCGTGATATCATGCAGTATTCCGGCCACCGCGGCGCGCTCAGGATCCTCGCCCCAGCGGTTTGCGAGACTGACGGCCTCGTTCTCGCAGCCAAGGACATGCGCTACGCGCTTCTCGGTGAGATACGGCATCACCTTTGCCCGCAGCCAGCTCAGCTCCGGCCGCGCGTCATAATAATGGCGGCGGATTATCTCGGAATACACGCTGTCCGGCAGCAGCTCCGAGCCGATGCCGAAGCGCAGCCTCTCGCGGATATCGCTGGAGCTTGCGGCGACGGGGTCGTGTTTCAGGATCACAACCTTCGCGCCGTACTTCTCCGCTAGCACATCGCGCTGGCGGATGAGCTGAACGTCCTCGTCCTCATCGCGCGCGAGCACCGCGAGGGTGCAGTTTTCAAGCAGGTACTCAAAGCGGTACCATGACTCAAAGCTAAGGAGCATATCCGTCCCCATGACGAGGAACAGCTCGTCATCAGGGTAGCTGCGCCGCAGCTCCTCCACGGTCTGCGCGGTGTAGCTCTTTCCCTCGCGCTGCAGCTCCATATCCGATATCTCCGCGCCGGGGATACCGGCAAAGGCAAGGCGGCACATCTCGAGCCGCGCCCGCGGCTCGGGGCTGCCCTCGGCGAGCATCTTATGCGGCGATACGTTCGTCGGTATTATCAGAAATTTATCCGGCGCAAGCTCTGCGCTGACGGTTCTGGCGGCCTCAACATGCCCAAGATGCGGGGGGTTGAAGCTGCCGCCGTACACGACAATTCTCATTTTTCTGTCCTTATTGTGATTACTTGGCTTTCTTTTTGTCTTTGACCAGAACTATTTTCGGTTCTTTTTCGTTGCGCTTATACAGCACGAATTTTGTGCCTATCACCTGCACCTGCTCGGCCTTGCAGGCCATGGAGAGCGCGTCGCAGGCTTCGCGGGCGGTGAGCATGGAGTTTTCCAGCACCTTGCCCTTCACGAGCTCGCGCGCCGCGAGAGCTGCGCTTACAGATGCAACCAGATTTTCGTTTATGCCGCCCTTGCCGACCTGAATTATCGTGTCCTCCGCTGCCGCAAGGCCGCGGAGCTGGGCGCGCTGCTTACTTGTCAATGCCATTATAATACCTCTTAAACTTCTCTATAAATTCTCTCATCGCCTTGCCGCGGTGAGATATCGCGTTTTTCTCGTCGGCGCTCAGCTCCGCCATGCTGACATCGTAGCCCAGCGGGCGGAAGAGCGGATCGTAGCCGAAGCCGTTGCTGCCGCGCGGCGCGTCGAGTATCTCGCCCTCGCATTCGCCTCGCGCAGTTATCGTATTGCCGTCCGGCAGGCAGCAGCACACACAGCAGACAAAGCGCGCACGGCGGTTTTTCTCGTTGCCGAGCTTGCCGAGCAGATATCTGTTTCTCTCCGCGTCGCTCGCGTCGTGGCCGAAGCCGTAGCGCGCGGAGTATATCCCCGGCTCGCCGTTGAGCGCATCGACCACCAGACCGGAATCGTCCGCGACGGCGATGCAGCCGGTAGCTTTCAATACCGCGTCCGCCTTCAGAAAGGCGTTCTCCTCAAAGGTCGTTCCGGTTTCGTCGACCTCGAAGTCGCAGCCCGCGTCGCGCTGGCTGATCGGTTCCGCGTCCGTTCCGGCGAGAAGCTCGCGGAACTCTCGCATCTTGTTTTTATTATTGCTCGCAAGGATTATCTTCATTTGAACAGCGCCTCCGCGAAGGTCTTTGCGTCGAACGGGATGAGGTCGTCTATCCCCTCGCCCACGCCGACGTACTTGACCGGAATGTTCAGCTCGCTCGTGATGGCAAACACTATGCCGCCCTTGGCCGTGCCGTCAAGCTTTGTGAGGACGATGCCGGTGAGGCGGGAGCTTTCAAGAAACTGCTTGGCCTGCAGAAGTCCGTTCTGGCCGGTGGTCGCGTCGAGCACCATCAGCGTTTCGACGTCCGCCTCCGGCAGCTCGCGGTCTATTATGCGGCGTATCTTGCTCAGCTCGTTCATGAGATTGGCCTTGTTGTGCAGGCGGCCGGCGGTGTCGATGATTATGACGTCGCTGTTTCTGGCCTTGGCAGCGCAGATGCCGTCATACACGACGGCGGCGGGGTCGCTGCCCTCCTCGTGGCGGACAATGTCCACTCCGGAGCGTTCCGCCCAGATGCCGAGCTGCTCGGCCGCGGCAGCGCGGAAGGTGTCGCCCGCGCAGAGCAGGACTTTTTTGCCCTCCGCCTTGAGCTGAGCGGCGAGCTTGCCGATGGTCGTCGTCTTGCCGACGCCGTTGACGCCTACCATAAGGATGACCGAGGGCTTGGTGTCGAGCTTCAGTGCCGTGTCGCCGACGTTCAGAAGCTTTGTCAGTATCTCGATAAGCCCCTCGCGCGCCTCGTCGCCATAGCGGAAGCGGCGCTCCCATGTCATCTTCTTGAGCCCCTGTACGACCGTCGCCGCGGTCGCCGCGCCGACGTCGGACATCACGAGCAGCTCTTCAAGCTCGTCATAGAAGTCATCATTATCGGGCTTGTAGCTCTGGAATATCTCCTCAAGCTCCTCAAGATTGAGGCGGGTCTTGGTCAGGCCGCCGAATATTTTATCGAAAAATCCCATGTGTTTACTCCTCTATCGTTTTCTGCGCATTTTCAAGGTCAAGCTCTATCACGGTAGACACGCCCTTTTCCTGCATGGTCACGCCGTAGAGCATATCGGCCTCCTCCATGGTGCCGCGGCGGTGCGTGATGACAAGGAACTGCGTCTTGTCGGACATACGGCGCATGTACTCGGCGTATCGCGTGACGTTCGCCTCATCGAGCGCAGCCTCGATTTCGTCCATGACGCAGAATGGAGTCGGGCGCACCTTTAAGATCGCAAAATACAGCGCGATCGCGACGAAGGCCATCTCGCCGCCGGAGAGCAAGCTGATATTTGACAGCGCCTTGCCGGGCGGCTGAACCTTTATCTCTATGCCGCACTCAAGGACGTTGTTCTCGTCCTCAAGCACCAGCGCCGCCTTGCCGCCGCCGAACAGCTCCAGAAACGTCTGCCGGAAGCACTCGTCTATCTGGCGGAAGTGCGTCAGGAATACGTCCTTCATCTCGGAGGTGATGTCGTTTATTATGCCGAGCAATTCGCTCTTGGCCTTGTCGACGTCGTCCCTCTGACCGGTCAGGAACTCGTAGCGGGTGTTGACGCGCTCATACTCGTCTATCGCGCCCAGGTTCGGGTTGCCGAGAGAGTTTATCTCGCGGCGCAGCTCGTTTATCGCCCTGGTCGCCTTCTGAAGATTCTCCACCGGCTGGCGGACGGCGTTTGCAGCGCTGTGGCTCAGCTCGTAGTTATCCCAGAGCTTGTCCAGCAGCTGCTTCTCCTCCATCTCGGCGGCGAGCTTGCGCTGCTCTATCTTCGCGGTGCGGCGCTCAAGATCGATGATGTCGCTGCTGCGCTGCTGCGCGTCCTTCTCGGCGCGGGTGCGCTTCCCCTCAAGCTCGATCTTACTTGCGCTTATCTTCGCTATCTCGTCCTTTATCACGCGGATATCGGCGTTTATCTCCGCGAGTCTCGCGTTTTTCTCTTCAAGCCGCTGCTCGAACTGCTCTATCTGCCGCTCGTGCGCCGCGACGGCGTTCCGCCGCGCTTCGCTGTCTCCGGTCAGGCTGTCGAGCAGGAGCGAGAGCTGGTGCACCGAATTTTCGGTCGCCCGCTTCTCCGCCTCGTTCGAGGAGACGCCGCTGCGCAGCTCCGCCTGATCCTCCAGCGCCATATCCAGCTGATAGCGGACGGCGGCAAGATTGGACTTTGCCCGCTCAAGCTCCGCATCGCAGGACTTCACTTTTTCGGCGAGACCGGTACGCTGCTTCTTCAGCTTTTCAAGCTCGTTCGCGCGGGAGATTATGCCGCTGCCCTTGGCGCTGCTGCCGCCGGTCATCGAGCCGCCGGCGTTTATCAGCTGTCCGTCCAGCGTAACGATGCGCAGGCGGTTCCCGCTCGCCTTCGACATTCGCACCGCGGCGGCGAGAGATTCCGCCACGACGGTCCTGCCCAGCAGGTTCAGGAATATCTGCTCATACTTGCTGTCAAACTCCGCGAGCTCGCTTGCGATGCCGACGAAGCCCGGGTCGTTGACCGGCGCGTCGCGCATCACGCTGCCGCGGATGGTATCAACGGGCAGGAATGTCGCCCGTCCGGCGTCCATGCGCTTCAAAAGCTCTATCGCGCTGCGGCCGTCGTTTTGGGTGTCGACGACTATATTCTGCGCCGCGGCGCCCAGCGCCGTCTCTATTGCGAGGGCGCACTCATCGTCCGTGCGGACAAGATTTGCGACGGGGCCGTGAACCCCGCGCAGGTTGCCGCGCTGCGTCTCACGCATTATCGTCTTGACCGCGCGCGAGTAGCCGTCATAGTCCTTCTCCATCTCGGAGAGCATATTTATACGTGAATCCATGCTGCGCGCGTCGATATTGAGCTTCGTCGAGCGCTCGGAAAGTTGGTTCACTACCTGCTCACGGCTCTGCAGCTTCATGCGGCAGCCGTCAAGCACGTTGTTATTCTGTGCGGTTTTCTGCTCAAGCTCGCGGAGAGCAGAGTTTATTTCGTCAATGCGCTTCTGCCCCTCGTCAATGCGGCCGCGTATCTCGCTGACGCGGTTCTCCTGATCCGCGATATCGTCGAGCATGCGCTGCATGCTCTCCTTGCTGCTCTGGACGTTGGCGCGCAGCACCGCGGCGTTCGCCTCACACTCGGAGGCCATGGCCTCGGCGGCGGACAGGCGCTCGCGCGCGTGCTCCGTCTCGACGTCCTTCTGGTGCATACGCTCCGTTATGCTCTCGGACGAGGAATACAGCGCCTGAAGCTCCGCCCGCGCCTGCTCCAGCTCGGTCTTGGACTGCTCGTACTCGGTCTTGATATTGTCCGCCTGGGAGCGCAGCTTGTCCAGCGTCTCCATCCAGACGGATATCTCCTGCACGCGCAGCTCATCGCGCAGCTTCAGATATTTTTTTGCGGTCTCGGCCTGCTTTTTCAGCGGCCCGACCTGAATTTCAAGCTCTTCTATCTTGTCGTTCACGCGGAGGAGATTTTCCTCCGTTTTTTCGAGCTTGCGCTCCGCCTCCTCCTTGCGGTAGCGGAAACGGGATATGCCCGCCGCCTCTTCGAATACCTCGCGCCGGTCGGTACTCTTGGTGGAGACGATCTCCGCGATGCGCCCCTGGCCGATGATCGAATAGCCGTCGCGGCCAAGGCCGGTATCCATGAGAAGGTTGTTTATATCCTTGAGCCTGACCGACTCACGGTTGATGTAATACTCGCTGTCGCCGCTGCGGTAATAGCGGCGGGTCAGCATTATCTCGCTGCTGTCATAGTCGAAGATGTGGGCAGAGTTGTCGATTATCAGCGACACCTGCGCAAAACCCAGCGGGCTGCGCTTCTCCGTACCGCCGAAGATGACATCCTCCATCTTCGCGCCGCGCAGAGCCTTTGTCCGCTGCTCGCCCATGACCCAGAGTATGGCGTCGGATATGTTCGACTTGCCGGAGCCGTTCGGCCCGACAATGGCGGTTATATCTTTTTCAAATGTAAGCCGCGTTTTATCGGCAAAGGATTTGAATCCCTGTATCTCCAGTGCTTTTAAGTACAAATGAATAACCTCTGATTTTAAAACTTAACAAGTTATTATATTATATATCTCAGATTTTTTCAATGGAAACTATGGAAATTTCATCATTTTCCGCGTCTATCCCGCGTATTTTCAGCTCTTTGAGGCCGAATTCAGCCGTCAGGCGGGAGACGTTTCCCCGATGCTGGCCGACTGCCTGCGAAACGCGGCTTTTATTCACGCCGAGCGTGACCCTGCTCCCCGCAGGGACGCCGTTCAGCACCGCACGCATTTTATCGAGCATAAGACGGCTCTTCACGAGCTCGCCCAGCGCCGGATGATACGCGCCGCCCGCTGCCGCGCCGCCGGACAGCTCGTCCGTCGGGTTCAGGCCGAGACGGATTATCGGTATCCCCGCCGCTTCGAAAAGCGGTACGATCGCCGCGCAGTATTCCACCGCGTCGGCCACCGTGTGCTCCTTATACTCCCCCGCCTGCCACAGATCGTAAAGCGCCGTATCGCGCACTATGACAGTCGGGTATATGCGCACGCCGTCCGGATGCAGGGCGATTATCTTCTTCGCCGTGTCCACCGTGCGCTCCACGCTGTCGCCGGGGAGTCCGGTCATCATCTGGAGTATCAGCCGGAAGCCCGCGGCCTTTATCTGCTTCGACGCGCTGACGACATCCTCCGCCGTGTGTCCGCGGCCGGACAGCAGCAGTATCTCGTCGCACAGCGACTGCGCGCCAAGCTCTATCGTCTCCACGCCGTATCTCTTCAGCCGTGCCAGCACCGCGCCGTCTATTGCGTCAGGCCGCGTGGAAAGCCGTATCGCGTCTATCTCGCCGCGGTCAAGATATTCCTTCGCCGCGCCCAGCAGCGCCTCCTGCTGGCAGGATGGGATGGCCGTGAAGCTGCCCCCATAAAACGCCAGTTGCCGCTTCGCCCCGTTGCGGGGCAAGGCGGCTGCTGACTCTATCGCGTTTTTCACATTTTCGACCCCTGCAGGCTCCTGCGCGCCGGATATGCGGCGCTGGTTGCAGAACACGCAGTCGTTCGGGCAGCCGAGGTGCGGCACGAAAACGGGGATGATGCTTTCTCTCGCGCTCACTCTCTCATCGCCTCCAGCGCTCTGCCGGCGGCCTGCTGCTCGGCTTCCTTCTTCGTTCTGCCGCTGCCCTCGCCGACGGGAAGCCCGTTGACGCAGACCTGAAACGTAAAGGTCTTGCAGTGGTCGGGGCCGCTCTCGCCGATAAGCTCATAGCTGATATGCTGATTGCTGCGGCGCTGCACAAGCTCCTGAAGCTCGGTCTTGTAATCCGCCGTGCGGTGGTTGTCGTCGATCCTTGCGTCCTTGAGAACGCGGGTCATTATAAACTCGCGCGCCTGATCCATGCCGCTGTCGATATACATGGCGGCGATGATCGCCTCGACCATATCCGCAAGTATCGACGGGCGCTGCCGTCCGCCGGTGTGCTCCTCGCCGCGGCCAAGGCGCATATATTCGCTGATGCCGAGTTCCAGCGCGACCTTGTGCAGGCTCGTCTCGCAGACGAGCTCCGCGCGCAGCCGTGTCATGCGCCCCTCCGGCAGCTCCGGCTCATGGTGATACAGGAAATCCGCCGTCACGATGCCGAGTATCGAGTCGCCCAGGAACTCCAGCCGCTCATAGCTCTGGCAGGCGGGAGAATGGCGCTCGTTGGCATAGGAGCTGTGGGTCAGCGCCGTTTCGAGAAGCTGCTTGTTTTTAAACTGATAGCCGATTTTTTCTTCCAGACCAGTTATTTCGTTCATTCCGCCTTTGCCTCGGTTCTGAGCTTCATGTATTCGATGTTTGCCTCTATGTCGGAGATTATGCCGGACTCGGCAAAGCTCTGCGCCTGACGCATCGCAGAGAAGATGCATGCGGCGTTGGAGGAGCCGTGCGCCTTGATGACGGGCTTGCTGATGCCGATCATCGCCGTGCCGCCGACCTCGTTGACGTCCATGGATTTCTTCATGACGCCGAGATCCTTTTTCAGCACCGCCGCTGCGAGCTTATTGGCAGTGTTCTTATAGAACACGCCCTTGAGCTGCTTCATCATATATTTGATAACGCCCTCGGTGCTCTTGAGAAGGACGTTGCCGGTAAAGCCGTCAGTTACTACAACGTCCGCCGCACCGGCGAAAACGCCCGTGCCCTCGACGTTGCCTACGAAATTGATGCGCCCATCTTCGTGCGCCTCCTTCAGCAGTGCGAAAGCCTGATGCTGAAGCTCGCCGCCCTTGGTGTCCTCGGTACCGACGTTCAGCAGGCCGACGCGCGGGTTCTCGCAGCCCATGAGCTTTTTTGCATAAAAGCTCCCCATATATGCAAATTGCAGCAGATATTCCGCCGTACACTCAACATTCGCGCCGCAGTCAATAAGCATAACGCCGTGCTCCCCGCTCGGAAGAACTGGCGCCATCGCCGCGCGGCGGATGCCGCGGATGCGCTTGACGGTCAGCGTCGCTCCGGTGAGGAGCGCGCCGGTGCTGCCCGCAGAGACTACTGCGTCGCCCTTGCCGTCCTTGAGCATCGTGAGCGCGACGGCCATGGATGAATCTTTCTTGCGGCGGGTGGCGGTGCTGGGGTCGTCCTCCATAGTGACTATCTCGCTGGCGTTGACGACCTCTACCTCGCCGTCGGCGCAGCCCTCGGCCTTGAGGCAGGCTCTGACCTTATCCTCGATGCCGACGAGGGTGACGTCCACGCTAAGTTCTCTCTTCGCGCGCACAGCGCCCTTTACTATTTCCTCAGGCGCGTTATCGCCGCCCATTGCGTCAACGATTATCCTCACAGTGGAAAACCTCCTTTGCCATAAGGCCGTCGATAACGCCGAGCGCACGCTCGGATATCGCGGCGTTTTTGTTTCTCTTACCCTTGACCCTGTAGCCCAGGGGGCTTATTATACCGAAATTTATGTTCATCGGCTGGAAATCGCCGACACTGCCGCCGGAGATGTACAGCCCCAGCGCACCTATCGCGGTCTCCTGCGGGAAGTCCACAGGCTCCATGCCGAGCACGCGCGCGGCCGTCTCGATGCCGACGAGCATACCGGAGGCCGCGGACTCGACATAGCCCTCAACGCCGGTCATTTGACCGGCGAAGCTGATGCGCGGGTCGCTTCTCAGCCGGTAATAGCGGTCAAGGAGCTTGGGGCTATTAAGATATGTGTTGCGGTGCATGACTCCGTAGCGCACGAACTCCGCGTTCTTCAGCGCCGGTATCATCGAGAACACGCGCTTCTGCTCGCCCCATGTGAGGTGAGTCTGAAAGCCGACCATGTTATATATCGTGCCGTCGGCGTTGTCCCGCCGAAGCTGGACGACCGCATAATTTTCATGTCCCGTGCGCGGGTCTATAAGGCCGACCGGCTTCAATGGGCCATACCGCAAAGTGTCCACCCCGCGGCGCGCCATGACCTCGACCGGCATGCATCCCTCAAAGACCCCGCCGTCGTCAAAGCCGTGCACCTCGGCCTCCTTAGCGCTGACAAGCTCGGTCACGAAGGCGAGATACTCCTCCTTCGTCATCGGGCAGTTTACATAATCCGCTGTGCCCTTATCATAGCGCGATGCGAAGAATGCGTTATCCATATCGACGCTCTCGAGCGTGACTATCGGGGCGACAGCGTCGTAAAAGTGCAGGTCGCTGTCCGGGCAGAGCTTTTCTATCTCTGCCGCTATCGCGTCGCTGCTGAGGGGGCCTGTTGCGATGACGACCTCGCCCTCGGGTATTTTATCCGCCTCGGCGGTGATGAGCTCAACGTTCTCATGCTCCTTGAGCGCGCGGGTTATATACTCCGAAAAGCCCTCGCGGTCAACGGCAAGCGCGCCGCCCGCGGCCACGCGGTTTGTGTCCGCGGACTCCATGATGAGCGAGCCCATCTTCCGCATCTCCGCCTTGAGAAGCCCGACGGCGTTGCTCAGCTCGTCGCTCCGCAGGGAGTTTGAGCAGACAAGCTCCGCAAAGCCCGCGGCCTTATGCGCGGGGGTATATTTCTCCGGCTTCATTTCGATGAGCCTGACCTTTATTCCGCGCTTCGCAAGCTGCCATGCGCACTCGCTTCCGGCAAGTCCGGCGCCCAAAACGGTGACTGTTTCCATTAATATTATTCCTTATCCTTTGCTTTTGCGGCGGTTTTCTTCGCCGTTGTCTTTTTGGCTGCGGACTTTTTCGCCGCGGCCTTCTTTGCGGCAGGCTTCTTTTCCTCTTCCGCCGCTTCGCCGGCAGGCTCTTCCCCGCTCTTCGCGGCGGCCTTTCTCTTATAGCCGCGCTCGTCCTCAGGCACGAAGTTCGGGCAGACCTCGTTTATGCAGAAGGGCTTGAGCGCGCCGCGGCCGCTGCGCTTGAACATCGTCTTGCCGCAGGCCGGGCAGAAGTCCTTCGTCGGCACGTCCCATGTGATAAATCCGCACTCGGGGCCGCGCTCGCAGGCGTAGAACACATAGCCCTTTTTCGAGGTGCGCTTGAGTATCTTGCCGCCGCACTTTGGGCATTTGCCGGGCATTTCTATTACGATCGGCTTTGTGAACGTGCACTCCGGGAAGCCTGGGCAGGCGAGGAAATATCCGAACTTGCCCTTCTTCACGACCATCTGCCGTCCGCAGACCTCGCAGTATTCGTCGCTGAGGACGTCCGGCACCTTGAGCTTCACACCGTCCATGGCCTGCTCCGCAGCGCTCATCTCCTTGCTGAAATCGCCGTAGAACTCAGCCAGCACGTCGCGCCACGCAGCCTTGCCCTTCTCGATCTCGTCAAGCTCGGCCTCCATATGGTTAGTAAACTTCAGATCGACGATGTCCGCGAAGTGCTCCTTCATAAGCCCCGTCACGACCTCGCCGAGCGGAGTCGGGCGCAGGTACTTTCCTTCCTTGATAACGTAATCATGGGAGGTTATCGTGGATATCGTCGGCGCGTAGGTCGAGGGGCGGCCTATGCCCTTCTCCTCCATCGCGCGTATCAGCGTAGCCTCGGTATATCTCGCGGGCGGCTGCGTGAACTGCTGGTCGGAAGTCATCTTCTCAAGCGTCAGGACTTCGCCCTCACTCAGCGACGGGAGCGGATTGGATATCTCCGCGCTCTCCTCGTCCTTCGCTTCCTCATATACCGCGGTGTAACCCGCGAATTTCATCTCGGAATACGTCGCGCGAAAGCTGCATCCGGCGGATACAACATCGACGGCGACATTATCATACACGGCGTTCGCCATCTGGCAGGCCGTAAAGCGCCCCCAGATAAGGCGGTAGAGCCGGTACTGCTCCTGCGTCAGATCCTTGCGCACAAGCTCCGGCGTGAGCTCCACGTCGGTGGGCCGTATGGCCTCGTGCGCGTCCTGCGCGCCGGCCTTGGTCTTGAAATGGCGCGGCTTGCCGGGGTAATACGCCTCACCGTAGCGGTTGATTATAAAACCGCGCGCGGCTGCCAGCGCCTCTTCGGAAAGGCGGAGCGAGTCGGTTCTCATGTAGGTTATAAGGCCGACAGTGCCGCGGCCGGTGATATCCACGCCCTCATAGAGCTGCTGCGCTATGGACATCGTGCGGCGCGGGGTCATGCCGAGACGGCGCGAGGCCTCCTGCTGCAATGTCGAGGTGATGAACGGAGGCGCGGGGCTGCGCTGCTTCTCGCCGCGCTTCACGGAATCGACGGTAAAGTGCTTGCCCTTTGTCAGGTCGATTATCGCGTTGACCTCGTCCTCGCTGTGAAGCTCCTGCTTTTTCCCGTCGCGGCCATAGAATCTGGCGGAAAATCCGCCGCCCTCACCGCGGCTGAGATGCGCGTCGAGCAGCCAGTATTCCTCGCTGACGAAGCTCTTTATCTCCTCCTCGCGGTCAACGACCATGCGCGTTGCGACAGACTGCACGCGCCCCGCGGACAGGCCGCTCTTGACCTTTTTCCACAGCAGCGGCGACAGCTCGTAGCCGACGATGCGGTCGAGTATGCGGCGCGCCTGCTGCGCGTCGACCAGATCCTGATCGATATCGCGCGGGTGCTGGATGCTCTCAGTGACGACCTTTTTGGTTATCTCATTGAAGGTGACGCGGCGCGCCTTCTCGTCCGGCAGGTCGAGCAGCTCCTTGAGATGCCACGATATGGCTTCGCCCTCGCGGTCAGGGTCGGTCGCGAGATAGACTGTCTTCGCCGCCTTGGAATCCTTCTTCAGCTGGTCGATAAGCTCTTTCTTATCCCTCACAGGGATGTACTTCGGCTCGAAGCCGTGCTCTATGTCAACGCCCATCTTGCTCTTCGGCAGATCGCGCAGATGTCCCATCGAAGCCGTTACCTTATAACCGCTCCCGAGATATTTTTCAATGGTCTTTGCCTTAGCCGGAGATTCGACTATGACAAGATCCTTCGCTTTTGCCATTACGTTTCCTCACTTCTTTGCTATATTAAGCGCCACACGGTGGCCGGGATCACGGCGCACATAGCCCTTGATCTCCAGAACCGTGAGCTGCGAGAGAACTCTCGCCGTGCTCAGTCCCGTGCTCGCTATGATATCGTCAATATGGCTTGCGGACTTCCCGATCGCAGCGATGATCTTCAGCTGATCCTCATTTAGTCCCTCAAGCTGTTTCTTCAAGTCAATATAATCGCTGTCTTTTGGCTTGTCAACAGATTTTTTTGCCGGAACGTCTGCATTCTGTGCTTCCTCCTCTTCCGGCAGCTCACATTCGGGCAACTCGTGCAGCTTTCCGCCGAAGCGCGATTCAAACTCGCTCAGCACATCCCAGCCGCACACGACGGGCTTCGCCCCGTCCTTTATCATCGCGATCGTCCCGACGCTGTTCGGCGCGTCCGCGTTGCCCGGAACCGCGAAGATCTCTCTCCCCTGCTCCATCGCCGTCTCCGCGAATAGCCGTGCGCCGCTGCGCTCCGGAGCCTCGACCACCGTCACGCCAACTGACAGCCCCGCGGCGATGCGGTTGCGGTCACGGAAGAAATGCTTCTCCGGCTTCGTTCCCGGCGGATATTCACTTATCAGCGCCCCTCGCGCGGCGACATCGGCAGCAAGCGTTCCGGTCTCGCACTCATGCGGCGTACCCAGCACGCCGACGCAGCGGTCTCCCGCAAGCAGCGCGCCTCTGGCGGCCGCCGCATCCACGCCGCTCGTGAGCAGCGACACGACGACTCCGCCGCCCCGCACTATCTCATACGCGAGCTTTCTGCCCATTTTCAGGCCGTACGCGCTGGCCTTGCGCGTCCCGATGACGGCGATTGCCGCCTCATCGTCCAGCGAGTGCAGCCGTCCCTTCAGATATATAACGACCGGCGGCGCGAAAATATTCTTCAGGCGCTGCGGATAGTCCGCGTCCTGCATCGTCACCGCCCGTATCCCCTGCCGCGCGCACGCGGCTAGTATTCTATCCGCGCAGCTTATATCCCGCTTTTCAAGAGTCTCGGCTTCCTTCTTCGACACGCCGATCAGCGTCTCGAACTCCCCAGCCGGAGCATAGAACGCCTTCTCCGCGTCACTGTATTTATCTATCAGAGCCGCCTTGGCCTTCGGGCTGACGGCAGCCGCGGAAAGCCAAAGCCAATATTTTATTGCCGACATTCCAAGCTCCGCCCCCTACGGTTTTCTTACAGGCTGCCCCTGCTCATTTCCCACATGATGACCGACGCCGCGACGCCCGCGTTCAGCGATTCGCTGTCCGGCCGCATCGGGATTATCAGCTGCCCGTCGCAGATTGTGAGCAGCTCCGTGCTCAAGCCGTTTCCCTCGCTGCCTACCGCGACCGCGGCCTTATCCAGCGGTATCTCCCTGAAATCCCGCGCCGTCTCGCTCAGCGCCGCGCCGTACAGCGGCAGGCCGTTTTCATCCAGCGCCGCGCGCAGCTCCGCGAGCGGCAGCTCCAGCACGCGCTGGCGGAATATCGCGCCCATCGTGGCACGCACGGTTTTGGGATTATAGAGATCAGCGCACACGCCGGTGAGTATCACGGCGTCCACGCCGAAAGCGTTCGCTGTGCGGATGACCGTGCCAACGTTGCCGGGGTCCTGTACGCCCTCGAGAACGATGGCGTTTTTCAGCCGAGCCGCGCCGATCCTGCGCATGCGGACAGCGAACAGCGGCCCTGGGCTGTTCTTCAGCGGCGACGCGTAATCGAACAGCTCCGCCGGTGCGGCGTACTCCTTCGCTCCCGCAAGCCCCTCGACCTCCGTCGGCTGTTCTTTCCACAGAACCGAGACGATCTCCGCGCCGAAGGCGATGGCCTCGCGCAGAGTTTTTATCCCGTCGCACAGGAACTGCCCCTGTTCGCGCCGGTATGCGCCGTCGGACGCGAGCGTCCGGACGTTGGCGATATATGTATTCTTTCTTGAGCTTATGCTTTCAATACTCATCAACGCTTACCTATTATATAATATTTACAATATAGATTCCGGAATTATATATTATCATAATCCCGCCCGTTTTCAAGCCCCGATTTCGCCAAAAATTACCTCCGTCTCGCCTTCGGTGCGCGAACCGAGGAGATATGTCTCCCCGCCGGCACATTCCACGAGCAGAAACGGCGGGCAGGTCGGGTCAAGGCACAGCTTGAGTCTGCCGTATTCTGCGGCGCTGAAATCGCCCTTCAGCAGATTCTCCGCGCCGGTGCCGACGCTGCGGACAAGATGCTCCGGCAGCTCGTCGAGAAGCTCCGCGCTCTCGATATCCACCCGCTCTATGCGGTACGCGCTCTTGTCCCCGCAATAAGCGACAAGCTCCGTATTCGTGAGTTCAAGCGATGTCGGCCGGTTCGTCACCGCGTCTATCAGCGCGCCGGTGAACGGCATCGCCAGCAGGATCAGCGCGGCCATGCCCGCAAGGACTCTGCCGCTGGGGCGCGCGAGATTGACGGTCGTACTGCTGCCGACGCGGCAGTTGACGACCGTGCGCGTATCATGCGGGTCGTAATACACCACGCCGCCGAGCCACTTATCGTCCTCGTCGGCATACCAGCCCCTGCCGCTGCTCTCGGTGAGCCGCGCCTGCAGTTCGCGCGTTTTAAACTCGATGCGCAGCACCGCGATGACAACTATCGCCGACGCGAGCAAAATTCCAAGCAGCGACCGGACCGGATTGCCGTCTGACAGCCACACCGCGAGGCTCACGAGCGCAAGCCCGTATGCCGCGGCCAGCCATATCCGCTCCCAGCTGCGGCGGCGAATGCGCGTGAGGGTATTGGTGAGGTCTGTGTCCGCGTCCACAAGCTCCGCGCGGCGGCGGAACGCCCAGCGGAAGCAGGCAAGGCACGCAGCCGCGCCGACTGCATTGGCGGTGTATATCGCCCACATCACGCGCTCAGACACCAGCGGCAGCAGCGCAAGCGCTATCGCCGGAACAAAGCACCACGCCGATATGCCGTGCGGCTCCTGAATGGCTTTCAGATCAACCGTGCGCGTGTCGCCGCGCTCCGCCGCCCAGCCGCGGCTGCGCTTGATGCGCTTCAGGTCGCGGTTGCAGCGCAGGTACGGTATATACGGGATCACGATGCAGACGTCCGTCCACGTGAGATACAGCGTCATAGAAAGGCTGACGCTGCGGATAAACACGCACGGCACGACCGCGGCGGTCAGCACAGCGCAGACTATGCCCAGCTCCTTTTTGAATTTTGCGAGCCGCCGGCAGACCTCCGCGTCCTCGTGCGCCTCAAACGGCATCGTCACGCCGACGACGATATTCTTCGTGAACTTCGCCTCACCGCCGAGCACTCTGTACATCATGTACGGCAGCCATATGAGACTGCCCCAGAGAATGATTCGCCAGATCATTTTGTCTCCTCCTTGTCCTTATCGCCGTAAAGCTTATCGCACAGCTCCAGAGTCTCCGCGCGGCCAAATCCCGCAAGGCGCAGCTCCGAAAGGCTCAGTCTCAGCGCGGACAGCGTTTCCTCCGAAACGCTTCCCCGCTCCCCGCGCGGCGCGACAGCCGCGCCGCTGCGCCGGTCGGTCGTAATATAGCCCTCCTGCTTCAGCAGCTGGTAGGCCTTGCTCACGGTCATGGTGTTTATGCCACTCTCCTCAGCCAGCGCGCGCACTGTCGGCAGTTTCTCCCCTGAAATCAGTCTGCCGTCCGCAATGCCGATGATGATCTGGTTGCGGAGCTGTATATACAGCGGCGTATTACTTGAAAAGTCGAAGGTCAAAAGCATATAAAACGCCTCCTTTGTATTATTTATAATAATACAAAGGAGGCAAAATGTCAATACCTATAAGCCGCGGATCATTCTTCTCTGCCGGGCTCCGCAGGCTTGTGCACCCATGTACGCTCGCTGATTATATAGCGCGGGCGCTGCTTCGTTTCAAGATATATTTTCCCGATGTACTCGCCTATGATGCCGAGGCAGATAAGCTGTACGCCGCTGACAAAGCAGATTATGCACGTCATGCTCGCCCAGCCCGCGACGGCCTTGCCCGCTATCGCCGTGATGAGCGCCCACAGCACGCCTATGAAGCTGATGAGTGCGACGGCTGCGCCGAAGCCGGTTATCATCCGCAGCGGCTTCACCGACAGGCTCGTGATGCCGTCGACCGCGAGAGCGATCATTTTTTTCAGCGGATAGTGGCTCTCGCCAGCGATGCGCTCCGCGCGGGAATAGCTGACGGTAGTGCTCTTGAAGCCGACCAGCGGCACAAGGCCGCGCAGGAACAGGTTGACCTCGCGGAAGTTTGCAAATTCCTTCAGCACGCGCGCGCTGATGAGCCGGTAGTCCGCGTGGTTATACACGACCTCCGCGCCCATCGCGGAGAGGAATTTATAAAAGCTCTGCGCGGTGAAGCGCTTGAAGAAGGTGTCCGTCTCGCGGCTGGAGCGCACACCGTACACGACCTCACAGCCGTCGAGATACGCGTCGACCATCGCGTCCATGGCGTTGATGTCGTCCTGTCCGTCGCAGTCGATGGAAATCGTGATGTCGCAGTGCTCGCGCGCCTCCATGAGCCCGGCGAGGACCGCGTTTTGGTGGCCGCGGTTGCGGCTCTGGCTGATGCCGATATAGTGCTCGTCATCGCGGGCAAGCTCCGAAATGATCTCCCACGTCCGGTCGCGGCTGCCGTCGTTGACGAACATGACCCGACTCTCGGGACTTATTTTACCCACAGCGGCAAGCTCGTTTATCTTTGTAAGGAACATCGGCGCCGTTATCGGCAGCACCGCCTCCTCATTGTAGCACGGCACGATTATATACAGTATGGCAGCCATGATAGCCTCCTGAAAATGTGATATTTTAATTATATTATCCCGCAGAAATATGTCAAGTCATGCACTGTAAACAAATATCGGCGGAGTGTCCCCCCGCCGATATGTTTATGCATTTTTATTCCAGAACCTCGGCCTCGATGCGCTTGCCCTTGAAGAGCTTACCGATGAACATCACGACCGCGAAGAACGCCAGATAGCCCAGCACCTGCTTATAGCCCTTGCCGACCCAGCAGCAATAGCACATGAACACGCAGCAGCACAGCCCTAGTATCGGCAGGACGTAGCGCTTTATGACACTGCCGCCCTTGTTCTTGACAATGAGCGCGATGAACATGGGGATATACATGGCATAGAGATTGATGATGCATATCTCGTCCGGCTCCCACGCGATCCACTGGCAGTCGTGCAGCCCGCCCATGAAGTCGGGGCCGTACATCCAGATAACCGCCGTCCATGCGTACCAAAAGCCGCCGAGCATCATGCCGATTATCGCCGACTTCATGGTGAAGCCGTTCTGGTGGTCAATGTCGCCGTAAAACTCCGGACGCGGCCCCATACCGCGCGCGGCGACGGAGTACATGCCGCGGCATGAGCCCATGATAAGGCCGTTCATAACGCCGAGGCAGCCGATGCTGATGAATGCGTAGACGATGGTGCCGACGGTCTTGCCGAAGATGTTTGAAAACGCAATGCGCGGCAGGGACTCGCCCAGCGGCCATGTGCCGATGATGGTCTGCACATCGCCGACGCTGCTCATCGCAAATATGTACAGGCAGTAGAGCACGGTGCAGAACAGCGCGCCGAGGATGAGCGCGATGGGAAGATTGCGCTTTGCGTCGTGCAGCTCGGAATTTATCGAGGTCGCGATTATCCAGCCCTCATACGCGAACGCGAAGGACGCGACACCGGCAAACACGCCCTGAAATGCGGTCGTCCCCTCAACGGCGGCGGCATATTCCGGAGTGTTGACATAGTCGAGCACGTTCGCGGTCGTGCCGTTGACCGCGCCGACGATGATGCCCACCACGGCCATAAGCAACAGCGGGACGAGCTTTATGATGGTCATGCTGACCTGAAGCTTTCCCGCAAGCTTCGGGCTGATGGCGTTGATGCCGTAGCCTATCATCAGAAAGCCCGCGCCAAGGCCGAGCGCCTCGGAGCGCACCGTCCCCGTCACGAAGAAGTCGAGCGACTGTATGCCGCACAACTCAAGGAAGAACACCGCGGAGAAGAAGGCCAGCATCGCCGAAAGACATGGGTAATATATCGTGGTCATAAACCAGCCGACATAGTAGGAGTATGACGGCCCCAGAGCCACTTCGGCATAGTCCACCACGCCGTTCACCTTCTCGTACTTTGTGCCAAGCTCAGCGAATACCAGCGAACAGATTATGCATATCGCGCCGACGAGCGCAACCACGAGCACACCCTGAAGCATGTTGCCGTGCGTGAGCGCCAGAACCTTGCCGCCCTTGATAAACACGCCGGAGCCGATGACGATTCCGATGACCATGGATATCGCCGTGGGCAGGCCGTACCTTTTCTCCATTTTACTTCCCATAATCGCAACCCTCTTTATTAGTTTAGAACATCACCTTGATAAATGCTTTTTCATCCATTTTAACAGATTTTCGGATGTTGTCAATAAATATTTAAGAATTTGTATATTTATTAAGAATATGAAAGTTGCTTTTATACCGCTTATTCGCCGAGGAAGTCCGCAAGCTCCTGCACGGTCTTGAAGTAGAAATCGGAGTTCCGGCGCATGAAGTCCTCGATCTGCGGGACGTCATACGCCCAGCCGGCCGCGGCGAAGTCCACTCCGCAGGAATGAGCCATGTCAAAGCCGGGCTTCAGGTCGTCTATCATCAGCAGCTCCTCCGGCGCAAGCCCAAGCCGGCGCATTATCTCCTCCAGCGGCCACGGATTTGGCTTGCGGCGCTCGGGCGGCTGCTCCCAGCCGAACACCAGATCCGGCTCCAGCAGGCCGTTTTCCGCGTAGTCGCGGCGGATGTTCTCATCGAAGGAGTGCGATACGACGCAGATGTACCCACCCTCGGCCTTGTGACGGCACATAAGCTCGTTCATGCCGGGGTACGCGCTGGGGATGTGCTGCGCGACGTATTTTTTCCAGAACTCCGTCTCGTCCTGAAGTGCAGCGTCGTCCATGCCGTATTCGTTCTGGCACATCTGCATGAAACCGGGGTCGAAATTTTTCAGGAAATATTCCTCAAGCGTACAGTGCCTCCCTGGATAGCGCAGGCGCAGATACTGCTCGAAGCAGGGGTGGTGTATCGTGGCGGTGCTGTTGACGACGGTGTCGTCATGGTCGAAAACAAGGCATTTGTATCTCATGTCTACCTCTTATATTTTATTTTGATTTACGTCCAGTTTATCATATGTGGAAAAGAAAATCGACAGGTTTTTATAAAACCTGTCGATTTTGGCATAGGGTGAATTAGGCAATGCATCCCTGCTGGTCAAATATTTTTGCAACAACGTATATTTTTCTATCACCCATTGGAAACACCTCAAATTCTTGCAAGCACTTTAGGAGCTTCTCTAATCGCAATTTGCTAAATCGTGATTTGAGCAAAGCATGGTGCCACCCTAATCCAGTATTCTTTTCACCTGTTCACGCACTATCGTCGACAGCGCATCGAGCCGTGCCTCTTCTGCTTTTATCTTCGGATGCTGCTCAAAGCTGAAATCGCACAGCGGTTCAAGATCCTGACGTATATTATCCGTCAGCATTCCTCTTGCTGTTGAAATGAAGTCAGTACCAAAACGCGGCGTGCATGTGCCGATGCACCAGTCTGTATTTTTGAGTTGGTCAATGTCCATATCAAACAGCAGGCTGCGGTTGTTGTCGAACACCGGCGCCATTCGTATTACGGACATTGTGTCATTATCTATGAGCGCCCCAAAATTGCCGAGGTGCCTGTCAGTGTTGAGTATCAACGCGTCGAGCACGCACATTCTGCGGAAGCTGTCACCGGAGCCTATCGATGTAAAATAATTGAGCATGGCGGAGACAGAGCGCTCACCCTTCGGCAGAAGGTCATGTGCTTTAGCAAGCCCGGCTTTCTCGCTCGTGAACAGTGCGCACT
>ERZ1106954.1027-NODE-1027-length-22078-cov-12.553694_pt1 | contig 22078 bp, 18 predicted proteins | sample MGYA00403678_ERZ1106954 | MGnify/ENA primary metagenome ERZ1106954 (study PRJEB35170, sample SAMEA104062445) | human gut metagenome | biome: human gut; feature: human-associated habitat; material: faeces | place: Denmark | collected 2012-08-20 ... | reverse complement strand
CGTGGGGGCAGGATATTTCGCGCTCTTCGTGGACGAGCCGTGCGGTTCGCGGGTACAGTTCGGCCCGCTTCTGGGGCTACAACCGTGCTACGCGCTCCAGTCCGTACGTCGGTTTCCGCCCCGTCCTTGAAATCCTGAACACTGACCCTCTGATCTCTGACAGTGACAGAGACCTCGGAGATAAGAACAGCAATTTCACGATCACCTACACGGTCGATGACGCCGACTCCGGCGACGTCTTGACGGCGACGGAGTCGCTCGATGGGCAAACGACGAAGTCGTTTGCCCCGACGCGAAATTTGGTAAACACCATCTCTGTCGATGTCGACTCCCTGAGTCTCGGTAAACACACCGTCAAGGTCGTCGTCAGCGATGGACAGGGCGGCACAGCGACCCGGACGTGGACGTTCACCCGCACAAACTCCGCACCGACCATTTCCGGCAGCGACGGCAACCTCGGAGATAAGAACCTCGGCTTCACCTATGCCTACACCATTGACGATGCGGACGGCGACACACTGACCGTCGTGGAGGAACTCAACGACGAGACGATTCGCACGATCAACAATGCGCCCAAGGGCGAGGAGCTGACCGTGACGATCACCTCCGAGAAGCTCTATGCGCTGGGGCTTAATTCGGTCAACACCCTCAAGATCACCGTCACGGACGGCAAGGGCGGTACGGCCTACCGTCGCGTCACCTTCAAACGCACAAACTCCGCACCGACGATCTCCGGGCAGGACAAGGCCCTCGGTCTGAAGAACGGGAGCTTCGCGGAGAACTACACCGTGAGCGACGTCGAGGGCGACAACGTGGTCGTCACCGAGTTCGTGGACGATGTGCAGATCCGCAGCTATCAGGCGACGCTGGGACAGCAGGAAACGATCGAGCTGACCCGAGAGAAGTGGCTCTCGCTGACTAACGGACAACACCAGCTCCGCATCGAGGCGGTCGACGGCAACTTCGCTACCAGCGTCCGCGTCTTCTCCTTCAGCAAGAAAGAGACGGTCATCAAGTTTGAGCTGGCCGCGCCGGAAGAGACCGACGCAGCGGCGACCAAAGTGCTTGTGACGCCGACGTGGAAGATCGAGGGCGCGGTCGCCAAGGTGGAGGCGTGCAACAACGGCTTCGACGCCGTTCCCACATGGGAGGACATCACGGCGATGGTGCAGATCAACCGCGTCTACAACTTCACCAACAAGACCAAGACCGCGAGCAAGTGGGGCGTGAATATCCGCTTCACCATCACAAAGAATGAGGGCTTCGAGGGTGAAGTCTCCATCTCGGGCTTCGGAGGTGCGTATGAATAAGGACGTGAAGTATTTGACTCCCAAAAGGTCGGTCAAGGAGATCCACGGCACGGAGCGCCGCGCCGCATCCGCTCAGGCGGTCGCCGAGCTGATGTTTGTCAAGGCGGCACAGGAACAGCAGCTCGACGAGACCACGATCGCCGAGTACCCCGACCTCTTCGTGGAATGGGACGCCAACTGGCGCGGCAAGCAGGGTGACATCGTGCAGGACGAGGGCAACCTTTACCGCTCCATCCATGACGTCACCAACGAGGGCCAGAACACCAAGCCCTCTGCGACGCCCTCCATGTGGACGCGCATCGGCAACCCGCTCGACGAGTTCCCCGAGTGGGTGCAGCCCATCGGCGCACACGATGCTTACGCCAAGGGCGACAAGGCTTCTCACAACGGCAAGAACTGGGTGAGCACCGCTGACAACAACGTGTGGGAACCCGGCGTCTATGGGTGGGAAGAAGCCACTCAGGCGACCGCTGTGGCCGCCGACGAGGGCGACGGCGAGTAACTACTACCCCTTGGGCTTAGACGGCGCAGGAGGGGCGGCAAAACCGCTCCTCCGAGCGCCAAAAAAGCCCGCTCCTTTGCATGGGCGGCTCCCGGCTTTTTCGGGGGCCGTCGATGCATTTGAGCGAGCTCGGAAATGCTTCTTAGAATGGCGCTATTTTTTCTCAATTATCCTGTCCGAATTTCTCAAAAATCGTGTCGCGCTACACAAAATACGCCGTCCCGGGGATATCAAGATGGAAGTGCTTTAAATTCGCCCTGACGATCTCAGCGATGCGCGCATCGTCGGCAGGCTCTATTTTTCTATAACTCGGCATGGTATCATCTCCCGAAATCAAAGCTCCGCCGCGTCAGAAGCTCCACGGCAGGTACGCCGCCAGCACCGCCAGCAGCACGGACGGCAGCATGTTCGCCACGCTCACCTTCTTGCCCCACACAAGGTTCACGCCGACGCAGAATATCAGCAGCGAACCGACAAGCGACAGGTACGATATTGCCGTCTCCGTCATTATCGGCGCGACGAGCCGCGCAAGCAGCGTCATGCCGCCCTCGAACACGAACACCGGTATCACGGAGAATATGCAGCCGCGCCCCATCGCGGAGGTCATGACGGCGATGATGATGAAGTCTATCACCGCTTTCACCGCGAGGGTCGAGTAGTCGTTCAGCAGTCCGTCCTGTATCGAGCCGACTATTGCCATCGCGCCGATCGAAACGGTCAGCGACGCGGTCACGAACGCGTTGACGAAGCCCGCGTCGCCGCCGTTGCCGGTCTTGACCTTGAGCCATTCGCCGAAGCGGTCAAAGTCGCGCTCTATCCCGATAAGCTCGCCCGCGACCGTCCCGATTGCAAGGCACAGCACGACCAGCATCGACTTTCCGCTGCTGAGCGAATTGCCCTCGATCTGCAGCATTCCCGACATTGCTCCGGCGATCGCGATAAACATCACGCTGACGCCGCAGGCTTTGTTCAGGGAATCCTGCTGCTCCGGCTTGAAGCGCTTTCCTATAAAATGTCCCATCAGTCCGCCGGCGACGATGCCGGCGCTGTTCAAAATTGTCCCAAGTCCGATCATTTTTTCTCTCTAAAAGCTTATGGCTTTATCTGCTGCGTCTCCTCCGGAGTCAGTTCATCGATGCTCTTGGTGTAGAGGATGTCGCTCCACGGGTAGGCGTAGGCCCATGATTTATAATCGCCGAACTGCTCGCGCAGCAGCGCGTAGCGCGGCACGTTGTAGCCGTTTTCATCCTTGCACCAGCCGCCCTCCTTGTGATTGGCGACCTGCGTGTTGATGAGGGTGTCAGGCAGCTTCTCGCGTATCTCCTCTTTCTGTTCTGCCGGAACCGGCGTGACGCAGCCGATCCACAGCCGCTCAAGCTGGGTCAGGCCGTATAGCGGCGTGATGTCGCGTATCTGCCAGCAGTTGCCGATGTTGAGATGCTTGAGGTTCTTGAGGTTTGCAAAGGACGAAATGTCGTTGCAGTTGGTGCTGAGTATCTCAAGATACTCCAGCTTCTCCAGCGAGCCGATCGGCGTCGCGTCCGACCATGGCGCGCAGGCCACGATGCAGACCTCGAGGTCCGGCATGTTGTAGAGGAACGACAGGTCGTAAAGGCTGCTGTGCCCGATATCGAGCCAGACGACGTCCGTGCAGTAATACAGGCCGTCGGAGGTCGCGTCGTTTATGTAGTGCGATTCGGACGAGGCGAGCAGGCGCTTCACGTCCGTGCGGCAGGTATACACGTCGCCGAACCAGACACGCCAGACGACCTTGATATCCGGATACGCGTCACGTATCGCGGCCATGGCGGTGTTGCTGACGCCGCAGGAATCCATGTCGAGGAAGGTGCAGCGCGTCATGTACGGCAGCACGGCCAGCACCGCCGCGCCCTCGTCGTCCATGCGCCGGTGACTGAGCACCATCTGCTCATCGAGCGTTGTGAGCTGCTTGCCGAACAGCGTGAAGCCGTAGCGCACCGCCTTGTCCGGAAAGGCCGCCTGAAACGCGCCGACCTCATCCCAGCCGAGCGCGGCCGACGCATCCTCGCCCTCTTCCGGCGCGGTGCCAAGGTCTATCGTCTCAAGCCCCGGGATGAGCCGCAGGATCGCCATGCACTCGTCGATATTCTCCGGCGCGATACCGGCTAGCTTCGCCTCGGTGCTGCGCAGGGAGAAGCTCTCCCCGTTCGGGAATTCGCCGCGCAGGCTGACGCGTACGCCGCTGTGGCTCGCGATGTATTCGCCGATAGCCTCATAGCAGTCGCTGCCGGTGAAATCCACGGCCTTGAGCGCAGTGAATTCGTCCATGCGCGGCATTTCGTCGGCAGTAATTACCATGCGCAGGCTCTCAGCGTCAATTGGATAGCTTCCTGAAGCGAACTCCAGCTCCGGCACAGGGGTCGGCTCCGGGAGCATATCGGCCCCACAGGCGGCAAAAAATGCGGCTGTCACTACGATGATAAAACACAGAAAAAACTTTTTCATAATTTCCCTCAAAGTCCATATTTTGCAATGCTGAGATTCTATCACACTTTACCCGATATTACAATGCCATGCCGAACTTGACTTATCCAATTCGATATGCTACAATTTTATCAATGGCATATGCCAATCGAAAATTATTTTGTGAAGGAGAAGAACCATGGATTTCAGAAGCCTGACCGTTAAGGAACTGTTTGACAACGAGGCGACCGCCGCCGTCGTCAAGGAGCTTGCTCCCCAGCTGCTCAAGTATCCCATCAAGCTGTTCAACAAGAAGAGCTGCGGCGAGATATTCGACAAGGTCGTCAAGGGCGGCATCGTCCCCGAAGCCACTGCCAAGGAGATCGAAGCAAAGATTAACGCTCTGCTCAGGTAAGATAAACATCAGATCCCTGCCGCATTCCGGCAGGGATTTTCAGATCGAGGGTATATCCCCTCGGAGGTGGAAGCATGGATAAAGAGACAAAGCGAGCCTTATGTATGACCCTTGCCGCCTCGCTGTTCGTATTGCTGGCGTGCTGCTGGGCGCTGATCTCCGGCAATGCGACGGTGAACTGCAGAGGCTTCGCCGTGGATGCCGACGGGAATTATTACATCGGCCTGCGGCAGCGGATAGACGTATACACCGGCGGGGAGCGCAGCGGCAGCATACCGCTCGACACCAAGTCCGCCTACGCGTTCACGATACGCGACGGGCATATAGTTGTGGCAACCGACACGGCTGTGTCGGAGCTTGCGCTGGACGGCACGGTCATCGACAGCCGCGAGGACGGCGGCGTGGCCTACAAGGAGCTGAAGAGCCTGCGCGAATATACTGCTCCCGACGGGCAGACCTACACGATGCGCTTTAAGCCCGGGTTTTACAGCATTGTCAACGCGAACGGCGACACGGTGTACGCCTCGACGTCGCTTGATAAAATGGTCGTCCTCTGCCTGCCGCTCGACATTATCGGCACCATATGGTTCACGATGTTCTGCTTTATGCGCAGCTCCAGGCTGAGGCGGGAGCTGCAAGGCGCAGCTGAATAAGACAACAAGCTAAGACAAGCCCTCCGGCCAAACCGGAGGGCTTGTCTTATTATGCCGCCGTGCGGCGGGGGATTTACTTTTCTTTTCTGAGCTTTCTCGCAGTGACGACTACGGCCATCATGGACGAGAGCATAACTACCGCGAGCAGGAGCGCGTTCGCTTCGTCGCCAGTCTTGGGCTTGGCGCTGGGATTGGTCAGGCCGGAACCGCCGCCGGTGACAGTGCCGCCGATGCCGGAGCTGCCGTGCGGGATGCTCTCGGTCTTGGTCGCGCCGCACTTGGTGCAGGTGTAGGTCATGACGCCGTCGGCAAGGCTGGTGGGCGCGCGGGTAACGGTGCCGCCGTTCCAGGAGTGGGACGGGTCGATATATTCGCCCTTCTCGACGACTTCGCCGCAGACGGTGCAGACCTTGTCGCCGGTGTAGCCGCGGACGGTGCAGCTGGCTTCCTTCTCGTTCTGAAGCTCGATCTTGTGGTCGGTCTTGTCAACGGGGATGGTCTTGGTCTCGCCGCAGACGGAGCAGGTGTAGCTCATCTCGCCCTCAGCCTGGCATGTAGCGCCCTTCGTGACCTTGCCGACACCCCAGCTGTGATCCTTCGCCTTTTCGACGGTGCCGGTCCTGACGGTGACGCCGCAGACGGTGCAGACCTCGTCGCCGGTGTAGCCGTCATCGGTGCAGGTCGCGGCCTTCTGATTTCTCAGCTCAAGCGTGTGATCCGTCATGGGGATGGTCTCCATCTGGATCTTGCCGCACTTGGTGCAGGTATGTATGAGCTGGCCTTCGCTGACGCAGCTTGCCTGATGGATCACCAGACCCTCGCCCCAGCTGTGGCCGGCGGGTTCGGTCTCGGTGCCCTTGGCTATCAGCGTACCGCAGTAGACGCAGACCTGATCGCCGCTGTAGCCGCCGTAGGTGCAGCCCGGCTCACGGTATCCGCGGGTCTCGACGACGTGGTCGGTTATCGGGAGCGCCTCAACGCGCAGCGTGCCGCAGACGGCGCAGGAATAGGTGATCTGGCCCTCGTTCACGCAGGTCGCTTCGAGAGTCACGCAGCCGGCATCCCATATATGCTCATGCTCCGGTATCTCCTCGCCGATGGCGGGCACGACCTGCTGCACCTTGAGAATGATGCCGCAGCGGCCGCAGTGGCTGCCCTCGGTAAGGCCGCGGCTCTCCTCCGTCGGCTCGACGGCGGGGTCGATGACCTCAAGATGGCCGAGCGCGGGCACCGGCTCCTGCGTTGCGAGGATCTCGCCGCAGCGGCCGCAGTGGTAGCCGTCGCTCAGGCCGGGCATGGTGCAGGTCGCGGAGCGTCCCGGCTCGATGACCGGATCATGGCCGAGCGCGGGAGTCTCGACCTTTCTGACGCTGTGGCAGTCCTCGCACACCTGGCTCTTGCTGCCCGGTTCCGTGCAGGTGCCTTCGGTCTCGCTTGTGGTCTTCCAGTAATGTCCGTCGCCGGAGACCTCGCCCAGATCAGACTCAAGGCCAACGTAGGTCGCGGTGACGATATAGTCCTCGCCGGTTTTCTCGACCGCAAAGGTGTAGGGCACGGTCTTGGAATCGGTGGAGACCGGGGAGACGCGGAGGGAATAATCTATCTTATTGCCTTCCTCGTCGTTTATCTTGACGTAGTTGATGCTCTCCTGAGTTTCAGTGCGGGCTATGGAGCGGCTGACATAGGTGGTGCTGCCGGAATAAAGCTCCGCAAGGAGGTAATCGGGGCGCGCGGGGATGTAGCCCTTATCGCCGACCCAGTTGATGCTTATGTTCACGCGCATGACCTCGTCCGGGTCAGCCTTGACGAGCCACAGCGCCTGAACCTCGCCCGTTGCGGGGACGTTGACATGCTCGGCCTTCTCCGGATCGGGGGTTGCGTAGTAGTTGCCCTCAGAGTCGGTGAAGTAGCACTCGACGTAATACTGGCCGTACGGCACGTCGAAGAACCAGACGACCTTCTGGCCGGTGTACTTCTCGGTGAGCTTGACATAGCGGCCGTCGGTCGTGAAGCCGTACATCACTACCACCGCCTCGCCGTCGGGACGGATGCCCTTGCCGTCGATGGTGTTGCCGAGGACATCCATGTAGCGCACGTCCATGCCGCAGTCGTCAACCAGCGACTTGAGCACAACGCTGGGCTGCTCGTCGTTAATGGTCTCGTAGGAGACATAGGGTCTGAAGGTAGACTGATCGCGATGAACCAGAACGACTTCCTTGCCGGTATCGGTAGTGCAGGTGAGGTTGCGCAGGCGGGTGCGCATGTAGGAGCTTTCGGTGTTGCCGGCAGTCACGCGGAAGGTGATGCTGACGGCGATATTGGTCTCGCTGAACGCGTTCTTCTCTTCGTCCGTGAGCTTGCCGAGCGCGTAGAAGCCGAGGTCGTCGTTCGTGAAGTCGAGGACGCCGTCGTCGATCAGGCTGCCGTCAAGCACGTCGTTCTTCTGGAACACACGGCTGTGCAGGCTGCTGAACTGCGGCATCTCGGTCTTGATGACGGTGAGGCAGTCGGTGTCATACATGATGTTGCCTATCATCTTTTCGAGATACAGCGCTTTTACTCCTGTGTAACCGCCAAGCTCGGCGAGGATGGACGGGTTCAGGTTGAGCCAGTAGGAGTATGTAAAGGTATCCCCCACCTTAAAGCTGTACTCCGCAGTGCGGGTGTGGAAATGGAAGGTATCCTCCCCGTCGGCACTTGCGGGAACGGCACAGAACACGCTGAAGATCATAACGAGCGTCAGCAGTACCGCAATTCTCTTCTTCAAGTTGAACTCCCCCTAGTTGGAATCTATGTAAAACCTCTTATGTAAACTCTTTTACTATTATACAATAAACTGGCAAAGCAATGATATATACAAATCTCTCAAAGTGTATAAATTTTGCCAGTTTTTGACGTGATTTTAACGTCCGTATTGCTCGCCATTGGTTTTAATGCTATAATTATTTCAACTTAAATACGCCGCGCTCTTCTTCCTCAACGGTTGCATACCGATTGGGTTCAAACATTGTCTGCGTCGTCTCCCCTGTCACTGCGGCCATTGCCGCAAAATTGGGGAATTCAGCGCGGCTGTTGTCCGCATCGTGAACAGCGCATATCAGCCCGCCGGTCTCGCTGTTGAAGCTCATTTCCAACACGACCTTTGCAGGGTCGAGCAGGTCAAAATATTCCCCTGCCTTGTCTGTGAACGTCTCCAACAGCAGTTCCCGAACAGCATTCGCGCCGATGCTGATGACTCTGTATTCGTTCGGCTTCAGCCGCTTGACTTTATTTCTATATTTCATATCTCTGTCCCCTTATATTTCAATCAGGAGGTATCACAATGAACGATCTTATGACGCGGAACATTTACGACGTGCGCGGGCGGGTACTCGTCTGCGGGGCATGTCTGCCGTCGACGCATCCCGAAGGCTTCGCCGCGCTCTGCCGCGACGCCGACGAGGTTTACTCGCTCTGCCTTGAGCAGACGCACATCAATATGGCCGTCACGAAGCTCGGCGCCATGCTGAGCACCGGCCAGATCACAAGCCTCCGCTTCGCCTCGGTCGACCGCTCCCCGCACTGCACACAGCTGCACTACATAAAGCACGAGCTTGAGCGGATGATGACTATCAGCATCCCGATAGAGGATTACGTCGTGCCGGACGCAGAGCCGGTGAAGATAAGCGATGAGACGATAGACCTCTCAAAATCGCTTGCACGCCTTGAAAAGCTTAAATAAACCGAACGGACTGACGTGTTCCGCTCCGCCCTCCCCGGAATGACTCATATTAAGATCAGCTGTCATTGCCGGGAAGCGGAACGCCGCACGGCAGTCCGTTTTTTCTTTTCTATATTTAATCTACCACGTTCAGTCCGCGTATATCGTCGTATTCGGGAGCGACTGGCGCAGTTCGTCGATCTGTTCCGCGGTCAGGTCGTTTCCGGCGATGTGCAGCTCCTTGAGCCACGTCATCTGGCAGAGCGCGCTCGTGCTGCTTACACAGTTATCGGTGAGGTCGAGCACCTCAAGGCTTTCCATGCTCAGCAGCGGCGATACGTCAGAGACCTGATTTCCTTCCAGATTTATCTCCTTTATCCCGCTGAGCCACTGGAAGATATAGATGTTGGATATTCTGTTCCCGCTGAGGTTCACGCGCTCCAGCGCGTCAAACTCGCCCATAGCGGAAATGCTGACAAGGTCGAGGTTGCTGGCGTCCAGCTCCGTGATATCCTCGCGGAACTGCTTTCCGCCAAGCTCAACGAGATACACAAGCGTCGAATGAGTCACCTCGCAAGCGGGGTTGAGACTCTTGAACGCGTCCACGGTCTCGCCGCTGACGTTGGGGTTATTCTCGATATTCAGGCTGAGCAGTGACGGGATGCTGCCCAAGTCTGTCATGCTCTCATCGGTCATGCCGCTGTCACGCAGGCACAGCGTTTCAAGGCTGGTGAGCTTTTTTATGCCCGAAACATCCGTGAGCTTATTTGAGTCGAGGCACAGCTCCTTCAGCGCGCTCAGGCCGCCGAGAGGCACGGTGCTTCTTATCAGATTATTGCCCGCATGTATCACTTCGAGCGAGGTCAACGCCATGAGCGGCCGCAGGTCGCTTATGAGGTTGCCGCTTATATCCAGCTCCCGCAGGCTCTTCTGATCCATGAGGGGGCTGAGATCCGAGATGTTGTTGTCGGAGATGTTAAGCTTTACAAGATTCTTGCAGGCGGAGAGCGCCGAAATGTCGTTCAGATCCTTTCCGCTCAGGTCTAGCTCCGTGATATCGGAGCTGAAAGTCACACCGCCGATGCTTATATCCATCGCGCTCCCCGGCTCGCCCTCGCTGTAAATGGTGCAGCCCGGCAGCTCCTGCGTCAGCTCCGCAAGCTGCTCGGGAGTCATGGATATGCCCTTGATGCTCAGGAGGATGAGATTATCCAGCCCGTACAGCGGCGTAAAGTCGGTTATTGGGTTTGAGTCCAGATACAGGGTGCGCAGGCCGAGAAGTCCGGCCAGCGGCGAGATATCGCTTATGCGGTTGCCGCTCAGATTCAGGGTCGTCAGGCCGCCGAGCGCGGTGAGCGGTGAGATGTCGGTTATGGAATTGTCCGCGATGGAAAGGCTGCTCAGCGCGCGCAGGCGGACGACATTGTCAAGGTCGGCGTCCCGCAGTCCGGCATTGTCGGCCACGAGGCCGCTGCTGTCAAGCTGATACTTTTCGCCCGCTATCTCCACAAGCTCCGCTTCCTGCTGCGCGCGGCGCAGCGCCTCAAGCTCGTTTATGCGCGCGGATATCTGCGCGTCCTGCGTGTCCATGCCGCGCAGCAGCTCCAGCGCTTTATCAATATTGCCAAGGCGCTCATAGCAGAGGCTCATCAGCAGCACACATTCCACGGTCTTATCTTTAGACGCGGCCTTGCGCAGATACGCAAGTGCGCTGTCGTAGTCCTGCGACTCGTACAGCTCGCTGCCGCGGTCGAAATACACGGAGTAGCTCTTGTCCGCCGCGGCGCTTTTCAGCACGACGGCCATCACGATTATCAGTATCGCGGCCAGAACAGTGCCGCAGATATAGAGCGCGCGCTTCGACTTCGGCCGCATCTTTTCTTTTATCTCCGGCGACTTTTTGGCCTTCGCCTTCGGCTCCGGAACCGCCTCGTGCGAGCCGGTATAGGCTTTGTTGCGGCCTGTGAATGCCGCGCCGATGCCTGTTGCGGCCGCGTTTCTGCCGGTTGCAGCCTTGTCCCGCCCCGTGGCGGCGCGGCTGCGGCCGGTGTTTCTCTCTTCGCTCATTACTTCTCCCCCGATTTTTCAGGTGCTGTTTCCTTCGCGGTCTCCACCACGGTATCGCCATCGTCAGCGGCAGGTTCCCCCTTGCCGGGCACGATGACCTTCGGCGCCTTCATCTTCGGGAGATCAGGCAGCGATTCAGGTTTTTTCTTCTTCATTGCGATGCTCAGGAGCAGCAGCGACAGCATGATGCAGAGCACCGATACTTCCTGCATGCCGGCATCAAAGCTCGGCGGGTTCGCGCTGCGCATGGCGTTGAGGTCTTCCACAAAAATGTGGTACAGCAGCGGCAGGCCGAACAGCGGCACAAGCAACCACTTCGTCCGGATGCGGCCGAACACCGTACCCGTATAAAGCACCGCCACTAGCAGGTACAGCAGGATGCACAGTATCGTGTGCAGTACGCTGTCAAAGGTGAACGACTTTATAATGAAGAACACGACGCCGAGTAGCACCGGCAGCACTGTCGTCCACAGGGCGCGGCGGCCAAGCGTCAGCACCAGCAGGATGAACAGCAGGTTGCAGGCCAGCGGCAGCGCGATCTGCGTCGCGGCGAAGAACGCGTCGTTCCAGCGTCCCCAGCAGCCGACGAGCCGGAATATGGCAGAGAGCAGCATGAATATGACCGACGCCTGCACAAGTGCGCTTTTGCGCTCCGTGTAAAAGCTGATTTTTTCGGTCTTCTGATTGTTTTCCATTGCTCTCAACCGCCTTTCGGTCAGATTTTAAGGGTTTATTCAGGTCTGCGCGGCTTACTCCGCCCAGTCACCGTTTATGAATATCGGCACCTCGCGCCCGTCGGCGGTAATGCCGGTGATGCGGAGATCGGGGCTGCCGATCATGAAGTCCTCATGGATCATCGAATCGTTCACGCCAAGCTCGCGCGCCTCGTCGGGCGTGTACTTCTCAAAGTCCTTGAGGCAGCTTGAATAGCCCATGCCGAGCGCGAGATGGCAGCTCGCGTTTTCGTCGAACAGGGTGTTGTAGAACAGGATGCCGCTGCGATTTATCGGGCTGTCGTACGGCACCAGCGCGCACTCTCCGAGCTTGCAGGCGCCCTCGTCCATGGCGATCATGAGCTTGAGCGCTTCTTCGTTCTTCTCGGCGTGCACCTCGACGGCGCGGCCGTTTTCAAACCGAACGGAGAAGTTCTCGATAAGCACGCCGCGGTAGCTCAGGGGCTTGGTGGCATAGACGATGCCCTCCGCGTCGCCCGCGCGGGGAGTGGTGAACACTTCCTCGGTCGGGATGTTGGCGTTGAACCAGACGTCAGTCCCCGGCAGCTTGTCCGCGCCTCCCATGAACTGGCATTCGGGCAGCAGGCCGACGGTGAAATCGGTGCCGGTGGATTCGCTCTTATAATTCAGGCGGCGCAGGTCAAGGCTGTTTAGCCAATTGCAGCGGCGCAGCAGATTTTCATCATGCGCGTTCCAGGTCTCGATCGGCTTGTCGGTCGCGCGGGAGCACTCGAGTATCGCCTGCCACAGCTTCTCGACAGCCTCGTCGTCGCTGAGGCCGGGGAACACCTTGCGCGCCCACTTTACGCCGGGCACGGATACGACGCACCACTGGTACTTGTTCTCCATCGCGTCGCGGTAGGGCTTGGATATCTTATATCTCGCCTGCTGGGCAAGCGCCCACTTCTCCTGATCTATACCGTTCATGCCGTCCGGGTCATCGGAGTGCAGATATATCATGGCGGGGAGAGTATCGCTGTTATGGCGCAGCTTCTCTTCCTCCCATTTGGGGACGCTGCCCAGCGTCTCCGCATCCTGATACTTTATGTCAAGGCAGGTCAGCGGGACGTAGCGCCATTCGACGCGCACTCTGCCCGCGCCCGCGAGGTAAAGCTCCTCGACCAGCGTTTCAAGGAAATCAAGGGATTCCGGCTCCGCGCGGACGACGACCTCCTGTCTGGGCTGCACGTTCACGCCGGAAACGGCGATAAGCTTTGCGTATTCTCTGAGGATGTTTTTATCCATGATATTCCTCCGTATATTGAAATGGGCATTATGTCCCCTATATTTTTAGCTGATACATTATAACACAGCATTTTCCTAAATGCTACATAAAATTATGTAAACAATTTAATTGTTTTCTCGTTCAGCCTTAAATTGTAAATCTGCACAAATTTCCTGTTTATTTTTCGTCAAATGGCATAATATTTAGAAGCATAGACTGTATTGGTATTGACTATTTCGCCAGAAGTGTCATAATATCATATAGTTAATACCATATATAACAACTTTCTGGGGGGAAATGGTTTTGAGAGACCTGAAGCATCTTATCTTTTTTGAGGATCTGCTGCAGGACGCAAACAATGCTCTGGTGCAGGCCGCCTGCGCCGAGGGGAGACACGCATTGGCCTACAACTGCTCATACATACCCGAAGTCCTGCTGGACGTCGAGGGCTGTTTCAGCGTAAGGCTGCGCGCTCCGCGCTGCACGAATCCCGATCTTGCGACCTATTACATGACGAACCGCTCATGTCCCTACTCCAAGAGCATACTTGAGCGCGCCTTCGAGGGCGGCTATAACTTCATCGACGCGCTGCTCGGTCAAGAATGCTGCACGACGATGAACCGCATGGAGCAGTATTTCGACTACTGCAAGCTCATCCCGAAGGAAAAATTCTTCACCAGCTTCATCGACATGCCGCTGAAGAAAACCGCGTGGCACGCGGGCTACTTCCGCCGCCAGATAGAGCAGAAGATCATCGAGCCGCTGGGGCGCGTGTACGGCGTGGACTTCTCGGAGGAGAAGCTGCGCGCCGCCATTGAGCAGCACAACGAGGTCTGCCGCATCATCACCGAGATCGGCGATATGCGCAAGCTCCCGAATCCGCCCGTCACGGGCTATGAGTTCCACGTTATCCAGCTCGTCAGCCTCACATGTCCCAAGGATCTGATACTCCCCTACCTGCGCGAGACGCTGGAGGAGATCAAGTCCCGCGAGCCGGAGCCAAAGTTCCCGTTCCGCGCCCGCGTTATGGTCGCCGGCAGCGAGATAGACGATCCCGACTTCACCAAACTCCTTGAGGGCTGCGGCGCGTATGTTGTGGCCGACCGCTACTGTTTCGGCTCCATCCCCGGCCGCGAGGAGATAATCGTCCGTCCGGGCGAGGATGTGCTTCAGGCCATTGCCGACCACTATATTCAGACCAACCAGTGCCCCCGCGCCATGGGACCGGAAAACGTCGTAGCGCGCAAGCAGTTTTTGTATAAAATCGCGCAGGAATACGGTGCCGAGGGCGTCATCGTCGAGAATATGAAGTTCTGCGAATACTGGGGCTACGAGCGCGCACAGGCCGCCCAGTGGATGCGCGACGGCTTCTCTCTCCCCGGCACGCTGCCCGTGTGCCAGATAGAGAAGGACTATACAAACGCCGCCACCGGCCAGCTCCGCACCCGCTTCCAGGCCTTCGTGGAGTCGCTGGAGATCAAGCGCATCCAGTCGGAAAAGTGAGGTGTGAGATATGTGGAAAAGAAAGTATAGCTTAAAGCAGCAGTACGGCACTCTTGAGCACTTCCTCAAGGGCGACGAAAAGTGCCATTACATAGGCCAGCGCTACATAGAGGGCACGAATATCTATGCCCGCCGCGAGTGGCGCGGCGTGAAGGACACGGCGTTCGCGTTCAGCCGCTGGCTCATCACATGGATCAAGATGGGCGGGCTTGTGATGCGCGATCCTGTGCGCATGGTCAAAGCATTCTGGAAATACCGCTGGCTCAGCGCCTATCTCGTCTCCCCGTCGATGATAGACAAATGGATCGAGGGCGACCGCGGCATGGCGCTGCGCGCCGACCTCACCGCCATCGACTGCATGATATCCGACTCTATTGAGACGCTGTGGAACGAGCTGCGCGCAGACCGCCACTTTGGCGAGACGAAGTGGACGGACGTGACCGTCGCGTTCGACTACACGCTGCCGAAGCATCTCATCTTCGGCTTCCCCGGCTGCTACGCCGTCAACATCCAGCAGCACGCGGCCTTCATGCTGCCGCTCATGCGCAAGGAGCTGGGCTGCTACTACGTCGATCAGGCCGTCAGCTGCGGCATACCCGGTGATATGTGCACCCTGCCGCTGACCGAGGTCGGCGTCGCCGTTGAGGGCGAGTACCCAGACATCGGCAACTTCTGGATGACCACCAATAACCCCTGCGATGCGAACATGATGGACAACTCCGCCATGTACCGCGCACTGTCAAATAACGGTCAGAAGGCTGTCCACCCGCTCACCACTCCTCTGATGTACGACGACCCAACCACGAAGGAGCTGGGCGTACACGAGATCGAGAGCGCGATTGACTTCATGGAGAAGAAGTTCGGCCGCAAGTTCGACTGGGACGCATTCATCAGGCACTGCGAGGCGACCAATCAGGTCAACCGCGAGGAGATGGAGCGCTGGGATATCTACTGCAAGACCGACAACGGCTGCCTCAACGCGATATGCCAGGGCATGTACCGCATATATTTCTACCAGCAGGGCGGCACGAAGTATTTCGCCAAGTCCTCTGCCAAGACGCTCAAGCTCATGTACGAGTGCGTCGAGAAGAACATCAAGCCCTTCCCTAACACGCGTCACCGCGCGCTCGCGTGGAGCTGCGGCTCGACCTACTACTGCCACGGCGTCGGCTGGCTATATAACTGCTGGGGCATTCTCGCGGTCATCAATATGGACTCGCTGACCGGTCACAACCTCATCGACACTGAGGACAGGGAGACGATGATGGAGGATCTGGCCGACTGGTACTCGCACACCCCGATGCGCACACACACCGTCGGCGGCAACCGCCACATCATGCAGATGTGGGAGACGGCGGAGAAATTCAACTGCGACACCATCATCATGTACGACGATATCGGCTGCAAGGGCATGGCCGGCGCGCAGGGTCTGCTGGAAGAGGAGTTTGCGAAGCACCGTGACAAGTTCCACATCATCTGGATGCCGCACTCTCTCATGGACTGCCGCATAGTGCCGACGAACGAGGCGCGCCGCGCCGTCAACCAGTACATGACCGACGTTCTGCACGAGGATCCGGTCGATCCGTCGCTGGTCGATTTCGACGATACCCTTGGCTGGTAAGAAAGGAGCAACAATGAAAAAACTGCTGAAACTTCTCGGTATCCTGCTCGGAACCGTGTCCGCGCTGTTCGCGGTGTACTACTTCAATCTGGACATGAAGCTCATGCGCTCTGTCGTCCTGCCGTTCCTCGACAAGCATTATGACAGCGTCAAGCGCGAGCACCTGATCTGAGGTGGCGCGATGCAGAGGAACAAGAACATAACCCCGCGGGCGCTGAGCTATCAGGAGAAAGCCGACCGCGAAAAGGGCATATACGACAGCTTTGCCAATTATCTCTGCTGCTGCGGAAAGTGCAACTATCTCGACAAGAGCAACATGTATCTCATGCGCGCCGAGTCGCGGGTGAAGAAGCTGAACGCCGAAGGCGTGAAGTGCCCCGAATGCGGCGAAACGGCTTGGATTCTCGGCTATCCCCTCGGCAGCACCACGGGCTTCGTCAGATTTGACTGATATTACTGAGACTCCCTCCGGGCAATCCGGAGGGAGTCTTTTGCAACAATATACTCAGCGGGCAGTACCACGAGTGGTACTGCCCGCTCAACCCGTAAAGGAAGCACAGTTGTGCTTCCTTTACGGGTTTCGTCCGCCGAGCATTTTGATACAATCAAAATGCAGCTGCGCTCCAAGAGCCCTGATCTGTCAGGACTCTTGGACGGCGGTTTACTGAATTTGAGGCGGGCCTTGCCCCCTCAAGCTCCCCTGCTACTCTGTTGTCTCTCTTTAGAGCATAACTTTTAGATATACTCAGCGGGCAACACTCTTTCGAGTGCTGCCCGCCTTTGTGGAATGGAGCGAGGAAATTTTAATTTATTATACGATGCCCTGAGCCATCATCGCTTCTGCGACCTTCAGGAATCCGGCGACGTTCGCGCCGACCATAAGATCGCCCGCGCGGCCGCACTCGACCGATGCGTCATAGCAGGCCTTATAGATGTTCTGCATAATGCCGTGTAGCTTTTCGTCGACCTCATCAAAGCTCCAGGACATTCTGATTGAGTTCTGGCTCATCTCAAGGCCGGAGGTCGCAACGCCGCCGGCGTTGGATGCCTTGCCGGGGCTGTACAGCAGGCCGTTTTTCTGGACTGTCTCAATGGCTTCCGGAGTCAGCGGCATGTTCGCGCCCTCGAACACGGCCATCGCGCCGTTATCGACAAGCGCCTGTGCGCCGGCCGCGTCCATCTCGTTCTGCGAGGCGCAGGGATGCGCGATGTCGCACTTGACGTTCCAGATATTCTTGCAGCCCTCGTGGTACTCGCTGCCCGGAACCTCCTGCGCGTACACGCTGATACGCGCGCGGCGGCGTTGCTTGATGTCAAACAGCACGCGTAGGTTGATGCCGTTGGGGTCGTATATGTAGCCTTGTGAGTCGCTCATCGCAACTACTTTGCCGCCGAGCGCCGTGACCTTCTCCGCACAGTACTGCGCAACGTTGCCGGAGCCGGAGACGATGACGGTCTTGCCCTCGTAGCCGGTGTTCCGCAGGTGCTTGAGCGCCTCAGCAGAGAAATAGCACACACCATAGCCGGTGGCCTGGGTGCGCGCCAGCGAGCCGCCGAAGGTCAGTCCCTTGCCGGTGATGACGCCGCCGTCGAAGCGGTTGACGATGCGCTTGTACTGGCCGAAGAGGTACGCGACCTCGCGTCCGCCGACACCGATGTCGCCCGCCGGAACGTCCGTGAACTGGCCGACGTGGCGGTAAAGCTCGGTCATAAAGCTCTGGCAGAAACGCATGACTTCGGCATCGGACTTGCCCTTGGGGTCAAAGTCGGAGCCGCCCTTGCCGCCGCCCATGGGGAGCGTGGTCAGAGAGTTTTTGAGTATCTGCTCAAAGCCGAGGAACTTGATAACGGAGAGGTTGACAGACGGATGGAAGCGAAGCCCGCCCTTGTAGGGGCCTATGGCGGAGTTGTACTGCACGCGGTAGCCGCGGTTGACCTGCACCTTGCCGCTGTCGTCCACCCATGGGACGCGGAACTCAATGACACGTTCGGGTTCGACGAAGCGCTCGATAAGTCCAGCCTTTTCCCATTCAGGGTGCTTATCGATGACCAGCTCCAGCGACTCGAAGACCTCGCGCACGGCCTGAAGGAATTCCGGCTCGTGCCCGTCGCGGCGCTCCACATCTGCGTACACTCTCTTCAGATATTCGTTTGTCATTCTTTTCCTCCTTGATATAGTAAGCGTTCAGCAGTTTGTCCGTTTATCGATCTGTCTGCATTATACTATATAATCTCGGAGTACACAAGTATGAAAATTGCAGAAATTATACAAAATTCACAATTTTTATATGTAAACCCAGTGGAGTTTTGTTGATTGCTAATTAATAGTCAAACAATGGGACGTGAATGCGGGTATCATGTGTTCTTCGCCCTGCTCTGTCTTTTCCCAATCGGCAATAGTCCGAGTCTGGCGACCCCTCAGGCGGCTTTGCCGCCAGCTCCCCTAAGAGGGGCGCCAAGGTGGTACTGGGCGCTGTCTTCGCGCCAGTCCCAAACCTTTGCCGCGGAGCGCTGCCCCTTCTAGGGTAGCGAAGCGGCGGCGCGGTAGTGAATGATATGCCGGTGGCATGTCAGAGCCGCGCCGTGACCGAGCCGTAGCGAGACAGTGGCGCGTCAGCGCCGAAGGGGTCGCCAGCGTTGAGGTAATGGCAGAGTGCAAAAGAAAGAGCCAAGCGAGCAACTCCTGTAGCCTCCCTTGTGTAAAGGGAGGTGGGTCGGCGCAAGCCGAGCCGGAGGGATTGTGTTGCTGAAGCCATGATAAGCGCCAGTTTCAGGCGAATTTGCAGTCAAAACCGTCGATGGGCAATCCCTCAGTCAGCCTGCGGCTGACAACTACCTTTGCACAAGGGAGCCATGGTAACGCCGCATCCCTCAGTTTTCTCATTATGCCACAACATTCAGCCCTTACCGCTCTCGTTGTCCTTAAGTTCTTCTTCTATTTTCGCCATCACTGTACTTGGACAAACATTCATGGCCTCACATATCTTGAAAAACGTGTCCATTGTCGGTCTTCGTTCGCCGCGTTCTATCGCACTCAAATGCGTCCGTCCTATACCGGCAAGTCCACTCATAACCTCTTGTGACACACCCCGCTCTTCGCGGAATTGCTGTATAACTCGCCCAACTATTACCGCATCAAGCATTTGCATTCCTCCCTACACGCACAGTGTAAGGATTTTTTTACAGTTTTATGAATACATATGTTGTCACTTGAACACAAATGTGTTAATATATCTTCGGCAGCATTTTACGGCAAACATTTTCAGCAGAATTGAAAGGAGAAAAGAAGCATGAAAAGAGCGGTTGCCATAGTACTAATTATTGTTTTGAGCGTATCCCTTACAGGTTGTGGAACCAATTACGAAAAACTAGGGTATGATACGGCGAAGGCATTCTGTGCAAATATAGATACAGTTGGCACTAGCGAACGTACTGTCGAGGAATACCGTGCACTTATGGGACTCACGATTGCTCTCTTGGGGAGAAGCGAAGCTAAAGCGAGCATGGCGGCACGCATAGCAGAGAGTAGTGCAGGAAGTGAGATAGATGTTCCGGAAGATAAAGTGGATGACTTTAATGCAGGAATCGAACGAGCTGTGGATGATTGGCTAGCACAATTTGATTAACTGAAAGGATGCCGAATGTCACAGCGCCAATCTAATTGCTGTGCGTTTTCTCCCCATTACAGAAAAAAGTACCGTGTTTCCACACGGTACTTTTTCTATAATTCTATAAACTACTTATTCAAGCCCCAGCTCTTTGGCCAGCTCGTCGATCTCGTGCTGGAAGAGGGTGCTCTCGCCGTCGGACGGCATATGCAGGCCGGTACGCGGGGAGACGCTGAACGCCTCGACGGCGGGGCCGTCCATCAGGCAGCTGCGCTTGAACTGCTGCGTGAACAGGCGCTTGCAGTAGCTTCTCAGCCAGCGGACAAGCTCCTCGTCCGTAAACTCGTTATGATACGCGAGCTTCGCCAAACGCAGGGTCTTGGCCGGGCCGAAGCCGCAGATGAGAATCTTATGCGTGAAGAAGTCCTGCAGGCTGTAAGAGCCGACGGAATCCTCGCTCTTCTGCTCAATCTGATCGTCATGTATCGGCAGAAGCTCCGGTGTTACGGGGCAGTCAAGCACATCGTAGAGCGCGGCCTTGAGGACGCGATCCTCGGTCTTGCCCGCGATATAGCGGACGTTCGCGCGAACCTGAGTCTTGGTCAGACCCATATTGACGTCGTACATGCTGGTATGGTCGCCGTTATAGGTGCACCAGCCGTCGATGAACTCGCTGAGATCCTCGGTGCCGACGTCAAGGCCGTTGAGCTTATTGGCGATATCCATGAGCACCTGCGTGCGCTCGCGCGCCTGCGCGTTCTCGAAGGCGATGGAGTAATCGTCATGCGCATGACCGATATCGTCAAAGTGCTGGTAGACGCTCTTGCCGATGTCGATAACGCGGACTTCCGCGCCGAGCTGCTCGGCGACGACGATGGCGTTGGACTTGGTGCGGGAGGAGGTGCCGAAGCAGGGCATAGTGCAGGCGACGACGTTCGTCGAGGGCAGCCCCAGCTTCTTGACCGCCATCGCGCTGACCATGACGGCAAGCGTGGAGTCCACGCCGCCGGAAATGCCGACGACGCAGTGGTCAAGGCCGGCGTACTGCATACGCTTGACAAGGCCAGAGACCTGGATGTCGAGCATACGCTCGCAGTAGACGGGCATATCGGCCTCGTTTGCGGGCAGGTGCGGGTACTTGCGGTAGCTGCGGGTCAGCTCGGTCTCGACCGGCTCGCCGCCCCAGACCGCTTCGTAATACTCATCGGAATCGAGGTCAAAATCGTCGCTGCCGCGGCGGGTATTGACGATGTACTCGACGTCAAGCTCGGTGACGGCCATGCTGTTCTCGCACTCGGAGGCGGCGAGGATCTCGCCGTTCTCGGCGATCATGCACAGGCCGGAGAACACGTTGTCCGTGGTGCTCTCGCCCTTGCCGGGCGCGGCCATGATCATGCCGCAGTGCAGGCGGCGGGACTGGGAACGCAGCGTAAGCTCCGCTTCGTCCGCAGAGGTGACGGTCTCCGGGAAGGAGGCGAGCTGGGCGATAACGGTCGCGCCCGCCTGAGCGTGGCGCACGGAGGGAGGCACCAGCACGTCGATATCCGCGCCGAGTTCGGCCGCGACCTTGAGGTCGGGCAGGGCGGCGCAGGTAAACACATAGTCGGTGCTGAGCACGGCGACATGCTCGGCGTCGATCTCGACTTCGACATAGCTGTCGGCCGGCTCGGCAAACTGTGTGCCGCGGACGTTCTCGCGCGGAACAAGGCCGAGCAGCTCGCCGTCATATATCGCGGCGGCGCAGCTGTAAAGTCTGGAGCCGACGGCTATAGGCAGGCCGATGAACACGAGCATATCCACGCCTTCGCTTGCGGCGATGACTTCGAGCAGCGCTTTCTTCGCGCCGCGCAGGACGACATTGTGGCCGGTGAGGTCGTAGCAGGTGCAGCCGGTGAGGACAAGCTCGGGGAATACGAGCATCTTCACGCCCATCTCATCGGCGGCCTTGATGGTCTCGATCACGCGCTGTGCGTTATACTCGGTGTCAGCGACCTTGATGACCGGAGACGCCGAAGCGGCTTTGATAAATCCATCTTTCATTTTCTGTTCCCCTTTTCTTTCAAATATGGCTCTTTGACGCCGTTATCAGAACTTTATGCGCTCCTCGATGTAGCTCTTGACCTCGGAGATGGGGATACGAACCTGAGTCATGCTGTCGCGCTCGCGGACAGTGACGCAGTGGTCGGCGACGTCGGTCTCGGTGCCGACGGTGTTGAAGTCGAAGGTCACGCAGAACGGAGTGCCGATCTCGTCCTCGCGGCGGTAGCGCTTGCCGATGGAGCCGGTCTCGTCGTAATC
>ERZ1106954.1021-NODE-1021-length-22255-cov-10.326847_pt1 | contig 22255 bp, 19 predicted proteins | sample MGYA00403678_ERZ1106954 | MGnify/ENA primary metagenome ERZ1106954 (study PRJEB35170, sample SAMEA104062445) | human gut metagenome | biome: human gut; feature: human-associated habitat; material: faeces | place: Denmark | collected 2012-08-20 ... | reverse complement strand
AGCGCTTGAATGGCATTCAAGAGGTCAGCGGTTCGATCCCGCTTATCTCCACCAAAGGGATGTAAAAAGGCTTGTTTTCTTACGAAAACAAGCCTTTACCTTTTCTATAACTACATATCGGGATGAAGTTGGCACGATCCACCGCCATTCAATCTTCTCCCCTACCAGGGCCGTTTTTACGATTCGTGAAAACGGCCCTTTTTTGTTGCCCAAATGCGTTTCACGGTGAAACGGATTAGTATATTATTCATTCAACTATTGCGAGTGAAGCGTATTGAATCTTTCTGATGTCACAGTCGACTGGCAGATGGTTTCTCTCTCCCATCAATAACAATCAAATCTGGCGGATTCTCCCCGCTATTATATCGTTGGTCATGGTATTCCTGGACACTTTGCCTGGATTTCCAAGGTCGATGAGCACATATATCAAGCTGCTTGTCTGTTCGGCTTTTCCGTATTCCTCCAACTGAACTTCATATCCATGTAAATACTGGCTATTCGTAGTCAATTTCACTTCTATTAGGGTAATATCTCTTCCAAATGAAACCTTAAAATCAACAGGGCCTCTTCCTTCATCCGGTTCGCAGCTCATATCAAGATGATTTGCCTTTATATAAGATTGAGCCTGCCCGTGAATTACTCTTTGAAGCATTTTTTCTCTTTTACGGCTGTCTACAGACCAAATTACTTCCCAGCCTTTGTTATACTCTACCCATGTTTTGAAGATATCTAGTATTTCTGTTGCGGCTGTATGAGAATCTGCCACCTGTTTCTTTGCTGCATAGTCAATGCCAAGATTATCAATTCGTTGCAGTAGTTTAGTTAAAAAATAAGAAAAATCCCTGTTTGGATCAAAAGCTTCTATGTCCTCAGTTCTATACCCTGCCAAAACACGCTTACACGCGTCTGAATCTCTAAATACTTCTCTAAGTAAATATGATTTTCGTTCATAAGTGCTATATTTTTGCCATTCTGAAGCAACCTCTGAATTCATCTCTGCCCGAAGTGTGCTGTTCTCTGCCACAACCAAATCAATATCTTCCCAGCATTCAGCAACTGGCAGCTTGTGAAGAACATCAACGGGAACAAGAAGCACACAATCACTCTTGAATGGGTTAATCAAGAATTCATTATGAAAGAATAGCTCGCCATAATTTGCTTTATTAATTCCAAATTCACGATTAATCCTTAATGTATATGCTTTAATGTCATCAAGGATTAGCGTTGCTATCATATCTGATAAGCGGTCTGCACCCACATTTTCCTGAAAAAGAGGAAGGAGCTCAAAAAACTCCGGATCAGAAACTCCCGCTTTCACGATGTCGTATGCCGTGCTGATAACTTGGTTGCCTAAACCACGGCCAAATCCAGCACCACTCGTGCCTTTTGCATAACCAAGGCAAATACCGTTGACTTCCGAGAAGTTGAACATCTTTAGTGCTTGTTTATAACAAATATCGCTAGTATCCTTCTTTTTAGCTTTATCGAGCAGCTTTATTATTTTCCGGAAATACTCATGAATCCTTTCGTAAGAATATAAGAACTCTGGCACAGTAGTCTTTTTCAGACGCTGTAGGTTAATAAAGAAGTGGCTATCTTCATCAAGAACGAGATCGAATACTCCATGCATGTCGAAAGTGGAACCTAAGCGTAGATAGTCTGATAATAGCATTTCAATTCTCCCTTTCTGTTTTGCCTTTTATCAACTCAGCCAATCTGAATAGTACTTTTCCCTATACTTGACACATGCTTCTTTATACTGACTCAGAATGACGGCAACATCACTATAACTGTTTCTGGATTTATCAGCTCTGTCTTCAACTCCAGCTACTATATCAAGAAAGGCAGCAGAAGGCTCACCTTCCATTATTTTTTTAATCGGCTGTAGCACTCTGTTAATCTGTCCAACTTTAAAAGAATTCACCAGTCCATCCGGTTGCTTTTTTGAGAGATCACCTATTTCTTTTGCCAAGCCATCCAATAGCCCTGAGAGAAGATTAAACTGCTCTTGATTAGTCGCGGTTTCTCTTATCTTTAACATCTCCTCATAGCTATCTATAATGTAGTCAATCTTTTCTTCCATCCTATCGGCAAGCGTGGAGCACTTTGCATTGCCGGGAATACGTTCCAATTCATAAAGATGTTTGTCACGTAACAATCCTATATCTTTTCGGATTTCTTGTGCTATTTTATGTATCGATTCAGTATTCATTTTTGCTCCTTTTTCTATAGTACAGCAAAATAAATAATCTCAGCAATTATCGATCTTGTATTCTTGATTGCAAATGGTTTATTCCTTATTTCATTAGAGGTGCTGATAAAGGCTGACTTTTGCAAAAGCCTTAATTATTTTAAGACACATACGGGATAAAACACATATGGGGGGACATTAGCACTATCCACTTCATCCATCAATACAAGTCTCCTACTAGGGCCGTTTTTACGATTCGTAAAACGGCCCTAGTCTGTTGTTCAAATTCGTTTCACCTTGAAACGCATTACTATCTGACACAAGATTACATTATGAAAAAAGCATTATCATACCATCTCTTTTGTGCCTCAGATTGAACTATTATTGGTCTTCAGTTAGTACTTCAATTATTTCTGCACGATCTTCGCCATTGAATGTATCCGAAAAAACTCTATAGAGGACTGTTCTTCCGTATATCTCATTAAAGTCTAGCGTGCCGTTGTCACGTTCATGAAAAAAGACATCATTTGGTGGGCGATGTATAAAACCATAATTATATCCATTTCTGTCTCGTCGACACTTAATCACTCTTCCCCTATATTCAACTGAAGGTAGCCTATCATACTCAATCTTATCCGTATTGCCTCCGCGGATGGTTGTAGTAAGGAACTTGGTGAAGTTTTGATTGTCTTTTATTCCATGACGATATTTTGACCCTTGACTTTTTACCCATTTCTTTATTGCTTTCTGAAGAGTATCGTTGGCTTTGTTTATTGCTTTGACAAATGCATCCTGATCCGAAATCACGGTAGATAGTCTTTGGCAATACATATCTATTCTCGAACTATCATTGATGCTTGGACACACTCCAGCGATCTGCTCACTAGCTATAAACAGTACATGATGTTTGAAGTTTTCAGTATTACGGTCAATTACCCCATCACGCCTCAATTGCTCAAAAGTCAGACACATCTTAGCAGCGATATAGTATGGAAGGAATGATTGGCCTTCTACAAATATACTGTTTTTATACTTTTTTAGCAATATTGCTTCATGGGATGTCCCAAGATGAGGAGAACAAAGAAAAATGCTAACAAAACTTTGTGTTAGTGCTTTTAGCCCAATGATTCTTCCGGGGGCTATTCCAGTTTCGCGAGAGTATTGACGTGACCGACGCTCATAGTAGATCTTGTTAGGGTCACTTTGTTGTTGAATTACATTAAAGAATTCCTCCAAATGCTTATGAAAATCTCTTGTTGTTTCAAAAGCTTCATTATAGACGACATTTTGACTGTTGGTTCCCCGAATTACGGAAGTAGTCAATTCATCTTTTTCGGTTGCAATCACTTTGGCAAGAAGAGTGACTTTTGATATGTCAATATCAGCCGAAAATGCTTCAAACAGGACATTACATGTTTGGCATCCATTAACAATTTGGGGATTTGATAGAGTTAATTTTCGATTGCTCACAACAACATTAGAGCAAACTATCGTTATTCCATTATTAAGCAGCGCAAAATTTGTTGGTGCCTCCCTTATAGTAGTCATGATCTCTGAGTTAATGTCCGTTTCTCCTTGGAAATCACGGACATTATCAGTAAACAGGGACTGACGCAAACGTTTATCATCTGTAGTAATCAGTTTGATCAATTCAGAGGCGGGAAATAAAACGATAAGAGAGTTTTCAACGCCAGAAACTTCTGTGAGCCCAAAATTATCAATGGCGTTCAATACAGCTGAAAATGAGTTTTCATTCTCTTCGCACATTTTTTTGAGTACAGTACTGTCAACAAAATTGAAATACACGCCCTCGTAACTTTGCAGTTCTATTATGTCCTGACGAAGCTTATCTCTCTTTGCCTCAATATGCTTACTATCGCGCCATTGTCCAAGGATAACGTAATATACCCTTACGATAGGGTTCGCTTTCCAGCGGAGTATTATTTTATCAGAAAACAGATAGTCTTTTAGCTGAAGCAATGCATCTATTTTTTCATTATGCGGTTCAAGATGATTGTCCGACAGAAAGTCTGTGATTCCATCTGCAAATTTGCCGAATTCACCTGAGTCAAGTTTATCTTTGTTTTTAGACTGCACAAAAATGAATTCAATTGATAGCTGCTTATTTAATTCAATAAGCTCATCAATATCTTGCTCCGTGGAGACGAAAAGGCCATTAACTTTTATTGCAATACCATCAATTCCCATATCATCTGCCCCACCGACAGAGCACTCGTCTAAAAGGGAATCTTCAGTAACGCTTATCTCCGGTTGATGACTACGCAGTATTACATCATTTACAAAGAGTTCGAATAGTTTGTCTTCTTTCATGTTGGAAAGAGCATGGTTAGTCATAAAGGAATTAATTCTGGCCTTAATCATAGGTTCAAATTGCATTTTGGAACCCTCTCTCTTTTTGAAAATTGGTACATAATAGTATTTTTCCCAACTTGTATATTAGCACATTTGTACATATGATTCAACGATCAATTAAAAACGACAAATCCGTTTCACCATGAAACGGATTTTTTCTATATATACCGCAAGCCCTAATCCAAACCGAAAGGAGGTATGCCATGTATTTTACCAATGGCGATCATCGGGCTTTTGAAAGTCTCATGCGGGACAAGCCCGGCGACCACTACGACAGCGGCGTGGATGGCCCTTTCCCGGAGTGCCGGAGCTGCCGCTGCCACCGACCGCAATGGAAGGATCGGTATTGCAAGTACGCCGAGTGTCCCTACACCCCAGGCCGCATGACCGCCATCGGCAAGGGCAATCCGCCGGGGAAAGGGGGTGAGGCCGCCCGTTAATCACCTTTCCCAAAACTACGCGAAAAGGAGGAACAATGCCCTTAGCCAAGAACAAATGGCGCAGAAGCATCGCTGTGCTGCTCTGCGCTATGCTCATCTTCAGCACAGCATTCTCAGTCACGGCCTTTGCAGATAATGCCGTCGTAACCAGCGGCTCTATGTATTCGTACTTCCAGACCTTTTCCTCAAAAGGTCAATGGGTAGACGTGATGACGCCCTCCCATTGGATCACGGACACAGGAGAAGTGGCCTACTGCCTGCAGACTTCCAAAGACAGCCCGTATAACAGCGGCTACCACACCGTAGAAGGATCGGACTACTACGATCAGCGCACCTTGACCGGCCTGTATGCGATCCTTGAAAACGGCTACCCTGTGACCACGGGCGGATTTACCGACGAGCAGGCCAGGTACGCCACTGCCAACGCGATCCGCTTTTGGTGCGCGGAAAACTACTGCGAAGGGATGCCCCAGTACCTCAACCTTAATGTCAACGGCGACTGGATCAGAGGCAAATACGGGTATGAGGATCTGTACGACTGGTGCCTTGGCCTTGTCCAAAAGGCCCGTAACCAGGCGGCAAGCTCGCCTTCCACTGGGAGCATCAGCTTTAGCCCAACCTCTCTCACCTTGACCGAGGACACAAACAGAGATTATTTCGTTGGCAGCGCCACCGTCAGCAAGAGCATCAGCGGCAGCTACGGCCTGTCCCACAATCTCCCGGACGGCTCCAGCATCACCGGGTACAGCGGGAACAGCGGCGACCGGCTCAGTATTCAAATCCCCACGGACTACGGCGAACAGAACTTTACCATCACCGCCTATGGCAATCACAGCGGAAATACTGCCAAGCTCTTCTTCTGGCAGCCGGACGCCTACAACCAGCAGCGCGTCGTGACCTGTGTGCTGGACACGGACAGCACCTATGTTGAGGCCAACATGACCGTTATCACGCCAAAAGCCACACCGAAGAATGGCAACATCCAGCTTACCAAGCGGGATGAGAACGGAAATCCCTTGCCGGGTGTTTCCTTTGCCCTGTACGACAGCACAAAGCAGCAGATCAGCAGCGGAACCACAGACGGCAGCGGCATAATCACCTTTGCAGATCTCCCGCTGGGCATTTACTACTATGCTGAAACCGCAGCCCTGCCCGGTTATGTGCTGGACAGCACCCTGTACCCGGTCTCCATCACCGAGGGCGGTCAACTTGTGACCGTCACGGCAACCAACATCCTTGCACGCGGAAATGTGTCTGTCCTCAAGGCCGACGAAACCGGTGCGCCTCTGGGCGGCGTTCATTTCACGCTGACGGACAGCAGCAGCCAGGTCGTGGCTGAGGGCGACACTCCCGACGACGGCAAGCTGACATTTTCAGGACTTTTACTTGGCAGCTACACTCTGCAGGAAACGGCGACTGTTCCCGGTTATGTCCTGGACACGGCCCCGATTCCGGTAGAAGTGGCCGAGCACGGACAAATGGTGACGGTAAACGCCACGAACCTTTTTGCCCGTGGTAATGTGTCGATTCTCAAAACCGATGCGGAAACTGGCGCGGCTCTCCCCGGCGTTCATTTCACACTGACAGACAGCGCTGGGCAGATCGTGGCCGAGGGCGACACTGGCGAGGATGGAACGCTGACCTTCAGCGGGCTCCTGCTTGGCAGCTACACGCTGCAGGAAACCGCCACAAGGGAGGGCTTCGTACTGGACACGACCCCGATCCCCGTGGAAGTGGCCGAACACGGAAAAACCTATTCTGTCACAGCTAAGAACACCCCGATCTGGGGCAACCTCAAAATCGTCAAGCGCGACGCCTACGAGGACACCCCGCTTTCCGGCGCAGGTTTCCGGCTCTTTGACAGCGGCGGTCATCTGATCGACGAGGGCTACACCGACGCAAACGGCGAGCTGACCTTTGAAAGCCTGCTCTACGGCAGCTATCAGTATCAAGAGTTCTGCCCGCCGAAAGGCTACAAGCTGGACGATACGGTGTACCCGTTCTCGATCACTGAGCACGGCGTAACCATCACCCAGGAACGAGACAATCTCCGCAGGCCGGGAACGCTGGAAGTAAAGAAACAGGATCAGAACGGCAAACCCCTCGCCGGGGCGAGCTTCCTTCTGGAATACTCCCCAGACAACGGCGCGAGCTGGACAGCAGTTTTCTCCCGCAGCGGTGATGATGTTCAGACCGGCGGCTGCACCAGCTCCGGCCTCTCTGACGGCCAGCTCTCCACCGGCGACAGCGGCAGCGTGACCTTCAGCGGTCTCCGGGCAGACAGTTCCATTCTCTACCGTCTCACGGAGACGCAAGCCCCGGTCGGACACTCTCTGTTGGGTAGTCCTCTTTATGTTGGCACGCTGCCCGTGGAGATTAGCGGCACCGCCGAAGACAGCGAAACCGTGGATGGCGTGACAACCTGCTACACACTCTATGTGACCGCCACTGACGACCCACTTTTCCGGCTCCCCGAAACAGGAGGCGCGGGCTTTACCTGGCTTCCCTATGTCATGGGCTTTCTGACCATGCCTTACATCATTATGAAACGAAAGGATGAACGCGAAACTTGAAGAGAATCTTTGCGCTGCTGCTCGCTATTTTGGTAGTGAGCAACTTTTCTATTACGGCCTTTGCCGCTCCTGTGGACGAGGCCACGATTGACACATCCCGGACCGGCTCGCTGGACATTTACAAGTATGACCTCACCAACGCCGAGAAAGACGGCATTTGGGACAGCTCCTATGTCAGTACCGGCGTCAAGGATGAAAGCGGCGTGGAGGCCGTGCTGGGCGATCCCAGTCGTGTCTCCGCGCTGAACGCCAACGGCAATGCCTATGGGTATGCCATCAAAGGTGTTGAGTTTACCTATGTGAAGGTCGCAGATATTCGCACCTTTACCGAGAGCGAGAACGGCGCGGAGCATATCGAAATGCTGTATGGCATTGCCGCCACCGAACAGAACAACGCCTTTATCTCCGCAATCGGCGTCAGCACCGAAGATCGTTATGCCCCTGCGGATGAAGTGGTTGACGGCATGACCGTGTACTACTACTGCTCCAACGTGCTGATCGACGGCCTCAAAGCCTCTCTTGATGCCAATTCGATTGCCGTCAAGAACGCGCTGGAACGCTATGCCCATGACAACCACGGCGTCGCCATGACCGAGACGGACGCCTACGGACACACAAGCGCCGCCAATCTGCCCCTCGGCTTGTATCTGCTGATCGAAACTCGCGTCCCGGAAATGGTCACGGACACCACCGCGCCTTTCCTCGTCTCTCTGCCCATGACCTCCGTTGATGGCAGCAACGCCAGCGACGGCGGCACCCGCTGGATCTACGATGTGACCCTGTACCCCAAGAACCTTACCGGCATCCCCACTCTCGAAAAGACGCTGCGTGAGGACAAGGCCGACACGGGCAAGAATGCCGGCAGCACCAGCGACATTACGGACGGCTACGCCCACACCGGAACGGCCTCAGCAGGTGACGTAATCGACTACCAGATCATTTCCACGCTCCCCAGCATTACATCCGCCGCGTCTTATCTAACCGACTACACCTTTATTGATACGCTCAGCAAAGGCATCACCTACAACAAGGGCGATGTGCTGTTGGAGTTCTTCAAGGACGAAAGCTGTACCGATCTTGTGGCCTCCTGGGCAGAGCCCTCTGACCGCTTCCTTGTCTCCTACAACACCACCTCGGACGGCGCAAGCGTCATGACGATCTCCATGACCGCCTCCGGCCTTGCGGAGATCAATTCCGGCAGGCAGGTCTATGTGAAGTCCAGCATGGTCAATTCCGGCTATTCCGACTGCACCCTGCGGATCACCTACAAGGCCACGGTGAACAGCGATGGCAGCGTGACCTACGGCGACGCGGGCAATCCCAACGATGTTGTCCTCACCTGGAAGCGCACGAACAGCTCGTACTATGATACCCTCGTGGACGATTGTCACGTCTATATCTACGGCATCGACATGACTAAACAGTTTTCCGATGGGCGCGGAGATTTCTCCAAAGTCCAGTTCATTGTCCACAGTGACACGGACGGCTATTTCCTCGTCGGCAAGCTCAACGAGGCCGAGGGCATTTGGTATGTGACCGACCATGTGACTGAAGAAAAGGACGCCACCCACTTCATCCCCACGAAGGACGGCAAGCTGATTCTCAAGGGTTTGGAGGACGATACCTACACCTGGACGGAAGTTCAGACCGCAAACGGCTACACACTGCTGAAAAACAGCATCAAGGTCGTCATCTCGCAGGCCGAGAGTGAAACTCTTTGTGGCATCTACGGGACGGACGTTCTCGGCCTCATTCAGAACGATCCCCGCTATGCCTCGGTCGATCCCGGCCTGTACCACAACATGCCTCAGAAGCAGCTCGCCCACAAGCTGCTGACCGCCTCGGCCACGGTGGACAGCAACAAGGTCAACATGGAGCCGGACGGCAATTCGGTCAACGCCTATGTACCGTTCACGGTTATCAACACTCGCGGCTTTGACCTCCCGCAGACCGGCTCTTACGGCAACTGGATGTTCCCCGTGGCGGGACTCTCCATGCTGACGCTCTGCGTGGTGGGCATCGTTGCCCTTACCCGCAAAAGCAAGAAGAAAGCGCAGAATACCTAATCCATACTGACAGACAAGAGGGCGGCCACGGCTGCCCTCTTGTGCTATGAAGGGAAAGTATGAAGAAGAAAATGAAAATCCTGTTTTTGGCCGTCCTGTTCGTCGTTTCCCTCGGCGTGATCCTTTACCCGCTGATTGCCAACTATCTCTCCGAGAAAAACCGCAGCCTTATTGAGACGCAGTATGCAGAGACCATCGAGCAGATGGACACCACGGCGCTGGACGAAGCCCGCGCCGAAGCGGAAGAATACAACAAGACGCTTGTGACGATCCCGGAAAAGCCCTACACGAAGGACGCCCTTATAAAAGCTGCAGAGAGCTACGACACACTTTTGAATGTGCGGGAGGACGGCTTGATGGGCTATGTGGAGATCCCCGCAATCGGCGTGAATCTGCCTATCTACCACGGTACGGAGGAAAGCACGCTTGACCGAGGCGTGGGACATTTGCTTGGCTCCTCTCTCCCGGTGGGCGGCACAGCAACCCATTGTGTGCTGACCGGACACAGCGGCCTTGCCGGACAAAAGATGTTCTCCGACTTGAATCTGCTGAAAGCTGGCGACCTATTCTTTCTCCGTGTGATGGGCGAAACGCTGGCTTACCGTGTCACGGACATTTACACGGTTCTCCCGGAGGACACGGGCAAGCTGACGATTGACGCCGGGCGCGATCTCTGTACGCTTGTCACCTGTACGCCCTACGGTGTGAACAGCCACCGTCTGCTGCTGCGTGGAGAGCGCACCGAGTATGAGGAAGCGGTCAGCGTGATCGAGGACGCAGAGTTTACCCCTGTGGAGGAATCCACCTGGGGCGACGAATACCGTCACGGCTTGATCTACGGCGGCCTGACCGTAGCCGGAATCAGCACGGGCTACGGGATATACAAGGCCGTGAAAAGGCCACGTCGAAGGCTGCGAGCAATCCGACAGACGAAAGCGAGGGGCAGGCATGAAACATCTTAAACTGCGGCTTATTCTGCTTGTTCTCCTGGTATGCCTCGCCTTTGCCAGCGCCGCCTTTGCGTTAAAGCCGCTGATTGACGGCGCGGAAAAGAGCATCGAGGTCAAGCAGGCTGTAGAGGAATACCGCGAAACGATTTCCGAAATACGGGAGGAAGCAGAGAAAGCCAAAGATAACGAGGAACAGCATGAGCCTATCCCATACGCCCAGCTATACGAGGATATGCAGTTCTATAATCGGCAGCTCTATCTTTTCAAGCAGGACAAGCTGGACAGCCGGAGCGCCTACGAGCTGTCACAGTTCAAGCTGACCGATTACGGCCTGCCCGACGAAAAATTCGGCATCATTACGATCCCGAAAATGGACTTGGAAATGCCCTTGTTCCTCGGCGCGTCCGAGGCGAATATGGCGGCAGGCGCGGCGGTGCTGTCCCAGACCAGCATCCCCCTCGGCGGCGAAAACAGCAACGCCGTGATCGCCGGACACCGGGGGTACAGCGGCTACCCTTATTTCAAGGAGATCGAGCTTTTGGAGCCGGGCGACGAGGTCATCATTACCAACATTTGGGGAACGCTGACCTACGTTGTGAATGAGATCAAGATCATCAATCCGAATGACGTGAACGCCATCCTCATTCAAAAGGGCAGAGATATGATCACGCTACTGACCTGTCACCCCTATGCCAGCGGCGGGAAATATCGCTACCTGGTTTTCTGTGAACGAGTAAAGGAGTAAAGACATGGAGCATGACTTTTTCTACGGCTCCCAATCGGAGAGCTTTTCGTTTTGCCGCATACCGCGCCAGCTCTTGACCGGGGCAGCTTACCGGGAGATCTCCACGGACGCAAAGCTGCTTTATGGGCTGCTGCTTGACCGTATGGGGCTGTCCGCTAAAAACGGCTGGTATGACAATCTCAACCGGGTCTACATCTACTACACGCTGGACGAGATCCAAGAGGATTTCCACTGCGGCAGAGCCAAAGCCGTCCGTCTGCTCAAGGAGCTGGACAGGAAAACCGGCATCGGCCTCATAGAGCGTAAGAGGCAGGGTCAAGGCAAGCCGACCATGATCTACGTTAAGCAGTTCGTTGACACAGCGCCGCCGGAGCCGAGGGACAGCCATGCTCCGCCCAGACTTCCCAAAACAGAACTTCCAGAAGTTCCGATAGAAGAAGTCCAGAAGTTCCACCCCGAAACTTCAAGAAGTTCCAGATCGGGAAGTCAAGAAGTTCCCAAAGAGAACTGTAATTATACTGATGGGAATCAAACTGAAAACAGCTATACTGATCCATCTATCCATCTATCGTACTGCCCTAAAGTAGAGAGAGCGGTGATCGAAGCGGACGTGCGGGAGCAGATCGACTACCCCCGCCTGGCCGAGAGCTATCCCTACGATGATCCGGACAGTATCTTGCAACTCATTTGTGACATTCTGTGCAGCACTTCTGAAAGTATCAAGATTGGGAATGAACAGATACCGGCATCGAAAGTCAAGGAGCGATACCGACGGTTAGACTTTGAACACGTTACCTATGTGATGGACTCCCTCCGGGAAACCACCACGAAGATCAAAAACATACGGGGCTATCTGTTGACGGCGCTTTATTACGCGCCGCTGACCATTGGCCCGTATTACGCCGCTGCTGTGCGGCATGACTTTGGCTGAAATGTGTCTCACCGTGAGACACATTTTTGCATATCTCACACTATGAAGGAGGACGTAAATGCCCAACGAAAAACCCATTCCCCAGCAAATTCCAATTGAGAAGATCCACGATCTTCCCGGCATTCCCATCGTCAAGCTCCCGGATAAGTCCTACGGCGGCCTTGTTACTTCCATGCTGCTCGACGGCATTAAGGAGCCCGTGATCCTGCGCCAGCGCGAGGATGGCGAGTATCAGCTTGTATCCGGTTTTCGCCGCCGCAAAGCAGCGGAGCTCTCCAAGCTCAAAGAGCTGCCCGCCCTGGTCTATGACATGACTGAAAAAGAGGCTATGGCATACTGCGAGAAGCGGAACGCAGAAAATCCTCCGCCGATTCCCGGAAAGCTGATCGACCCGTCCGCCAAGACGCCCGCCTCTGCCAAAGAGCCGCCCAAAACGGAAAAAGCAGCGGACAGCAAGGCAGCTCCCGCCGAGAAAAAGCAGCCTGCCAAAGCTGCCGAGCCGCAGGAGAAGAAAGCCGAGCCTTCCGAAAAGGAAGCGGAGGCCGCGTCTCCTGCTCCGGCGAAAGCCACGGTGGAAAAGCCCGCCGAGAAGAAGGCGGAGGCCGCAGCTCCTCCCGCTGCGAAGCCGGAGGAAAAGAACGCCGAGGTCAAGAGCGAAGCCGCAAAGGTTGAAAAGACCGCGGATGCCCCGGCTAAAAAGAAAAGCGCCGAGCCGCCCAAAGCCGAGAAGAAAGCGGAAGCGCCCAAGACCGAGCCGGCTCCCGATGCGAAAGCCGCCGATCAGAAAGAGAAAAAAACGGCGGAAGCTCCTGCCCCCGCCGCAGCAGATAAAGAGGAAAAGCCCGCCCCGGCGAAAGCGCCTGCCAAGAAAGAGGAAAAGCCTGTCGGCACCGCCGCCGTTGGCCCGACGGGAACGCTGATCACCAAGCTCCTGGACGAGAAGCTCAACCCGCCCACCGAAAAGGATAAAAAAGCGATCCCGATCCCCGGCGAGGGCGAAGCCTTTGCCGTCACTCTCCACCCGGCGTATCTGAAAAAGGCGGACATCAACACCTTTTCGGTTGACCGCAACAGCGACGATTTCAAGGAGCTGTTTCAGTCCATCAAGCGTTTCGGCGTAAAAGACCCGGTGCTGGCCCGTTTCAACAAAGACGGCGAGCTGGAAATCTTGTCCGGTCAGCGCCGCCACCTGATCGCCTCTGAACTGAACTATCCCGTTCCCACGATCATCCAGCAGCTCGACGATGACGACGCCCGTATCCTTGTCGCGGACGGAAACCTCCACCGTGAGCATATTTCCACCTATGACCTCTCCCGCGCTGTGAAAATGAAGTCCGAGAGCATGAAGCACAAGGTCGGACGGCGCAGCAAGTTTGACACCGGTCCGAAAAAGCAGTACACAGACGAGGCCATCGCCGCCGAAATGGGCATGAGCACGGCAAAGCTCAACCGCCTTATGAAGCTCTCCGAGGCCACCAAGCAGATTTGCGATCTGGTAGACGACAACACCATTCCGCTGTCTGTTGCCTACAACATCGCTTTTCTGACCCCGAAAGTGCAGGATACCGTTGCCGATCTGATCGGAATCAATGTCAAGGTCAACAATGAGAATACCCAGCTTCTGAAAAAGGTCGCAGAGAAAGAGAGCCTGACGGAGAAAAAGATCCGGGACGTGTTGGAGGGCAACTACCCGCCGAAAGTTGTGGAGAAACCCAAGCCCGTCACGCCTCCCGTGCAGGCAGCTTCCACAACGCCCCCTATGGCTCCCTCCAGTGTTCCCAAGTCTCCCGACATTTCTACGCCCGCCGCACAGCCGAGCAGCAATGTTGTGCCGTTCCCGTCTGCCTCCGCAGCGCCCGCAGCGCCGGGACAGAGCGCCCCACCTGTTCCCCAAGCACAGACCGCCCCTGCCGCACCCACTGCCGCCGATCCCGGAAAGAGCGCCGAGGGCGCGCAGGATCGGGAAAACGGTTATGAAACCAAGATCGTTCTCAAGGGTGACAGGCTCCGCAAGTATTTCCCGGATGTTTCCATGACGCCCCGCGAGATTGAGGACAGCGTATATGACGCGCTGGAGGAACGCCGCCAGAGGCAGGAAAGGCAGAAGCAGAAATCTGAAATTTTCGGAAAGGATAAGAAAGGCCCGGTGAAATAATGAGATTGAGAGCTACGATTGCCAATTTGAGCAAGTATAACAGCGGTTCCTACCGTGAAGTGACTCTTTCGTTTCCCACCACTACGGAGCAGGTACAAAGCGCTCTGCGTAAAATCTGCATTGACGGACATTTGAGTAAGGAGATCATTATTACCGGGTATGACACGGACATCCCCGGACTTGCCCAGCACCTTCACGAACACGCTGACCTTGACGAGCTGAACTTCCTCGCCAGCCGCATCGCCTCTCTCACGCAGGATCAGATTGTGATATTTTCCGCTGCCGTCCAGCACGGAGAATACACAGGCACGATGGAGGACTTGATCAATCTGACATATAACCTCAACTGCTTCACGCTCTATCCCAGCATCGACAACGCCAAGGAATACGGGCGTATTCTCATTGAGGACTTGGAAGATTTTGAGTTGCCGGAAGCAATCAAGCCCTATATCGACTATAAGGCATACGGCGAGGACGCCAAGATTAACGAGGGCGGCGAGTTCACATCCTTTAGCTATATCGTCAACAATCAGTCTCCCTTTGAAAACGTATACGAGGGAATCACCGTACCGAAAGCGTTTCAGGTATTCCAGTACCCTTTCCGGGCGTTCGGCTCCCGGCCGGAGGCCAGCGCATGAACGTACTGGTCGTGGAGCCGGGCTATCTGCCCTATGAGAAAGAGATCAAAGACGGCGCCGAACACCTGGAACAGATGCAGGCCATCGTAGGCGGGCTGATTGAGCCAATCTATCCCTATCACGAGGAAGTGGCCATCGTCTGCAACGAGGAGGGTCTTATCAACGGCCTGCCTTTCAACCGCAGCGTCCCCGGAGGCTACGGCGGCGTTTTCGGCACATTCTTCATTTGCGGTCTGGGTGAGGAGGACTTTTGTTCTCTCCCGCCCGAGCTGATGGAACGCTTCAAAAAAGAGTTTAGAAACTCTGAAATCCTGCTCGGCTTTGACGGGAATGAGGCAGTTACCCTGAAAGTATCCTCCCAGCCGAAGCCGCATGACACACCGCCCCATGAAAAAAGCCACAGCAGTCCGGAGCGATGAACTCGCCGCCCGCGTCAAGGCGCTGACGGACAAGCTGGAAAGCGGCGTCAAGGATGTGTTTGAAAGCGATGCCTACAAAAGCTATCTCACTGCCATGTCCAAGCTCCATCGGTACAGCTTCGGGAATGTGCTTCTGATCCTATGGCAATGCCCGGAGGCCAGTGTCGTCGCAGGCTTTGGCAAGTGGAAGAAAGAGTTTGGCCGGACGGTAAAGCCTGGAGAGAAAGGCATCCAGATCCTTGCCCCTGTGCCGCGCAAGAAGCTGATCCTCCAGCAGAAGATCGACGCCCAGAACATGACGCCGATCCTCGGCGCAGACGGTCAGCCGGAAAAGGAATGGGCGTTTGTACGCTGGACGGATTTTCGGATCGTCTATGTGTTCGATATCAGCCAGACGGAGGGCAAGGATTTTCCCTCCTACGGCGTGGACGAATTGACCGGCGAAGTACCGCAGTATGCGGAGTTCGTGGCGGCGATCAAAAAGCTGTCCCCGGTGCCCATTGAGTTCCGGGAGCCGGAAGCCTCGAAAGGCTGCTACAATCTCTTGGAGCAGAAAACCTACGTCAATGAGGGCATGAGCCAGGTACAGACGCTAAAGACGCTGATCCATGAGACGGCCCACGCCAAGCTCCACGCCCTGCCGGTAGAAAACAGCAAGATCGTCGGGAAACCGGATAAGGACAACCATACCCGCGAGGTGGAGGCCGAGAGCATCGCTTATGTGGTCTGTCAGCACTTCGGGATCGACACCTCCGACTATTCCTTTGCCTATGTCACCGGCTGGAGTAAAAGCAAGGAACTGCCAGAGCTGAAAGCCTCGCTGGAATGCATCAGCAAAACCGCAGCCGAAATGATCGACGCCCTCGAAGCCGCCTGCCCTGCGATTGCCCGCACTCCGATCAAGCCGCAGGAAAAGGCCGAGGGAAACTTGTCTCACCGTGAGACAAGTTTTACAAAACCGAGGTAAAACAAGAAATCTATATTCGAAAATCGGAAGGCAGAACACATTGTCAGTTTACCATTCACTTCATTGAGAGATTAGTAGACTAAGCATAACGACAAAAAAGGGTAGGAATAACCACCCTACCCTTAATCTCCTAACTCATTGGAGAACCATTTTTAGTTTGTTGATTATTTTATCTGATTCCTTTAACAGATCCTGCGCCTCATTTATGGAGACAGAGCGCTTTTTCGTATGGACGATTTCGTTCCTTAACTTTAGTAGTTTCTTCAAAGTCTCTTGCTCTGATGCGTCTATCATCCCATTTTGTTTAAGAAAGCTAATCGCGGAAGATGCAGTTACCACGTTCGAGTTCATTGAGAAATCACTTACGAGTCCCTCAACATCTCTCCACTTGGATATTATTTCATATTCAAGTAGTGCAGATGATTCATTAATATGCTTTGTGTTAGGCATAGACATCTCTTCTTTTATTCTTTGAGGAATAAAAAAAGATAAAACGCTAATCGCCAAACCAAGCAGCACGGTAACTGAACAAATCAGAGAAATAATACTGTCTTTATCAAAAGTTGAAAACCTGAATTGTTTATACAACAAATAAAAGACAAAGCAAAAGAGCCCAACTAACACATAAGTGAAACCAATAAACAACAGCCTCCTACGGCGTCGCTGATATCGTCTGTAGGCAGGTAATAGAGGCCTCTTTATTTCGCTATCCAATCTAAGCAATTCGCTAACACTCAATTCATCGACAGAGGGCGATTCTTCAAGCAATGCATTAAACAGTAAAACTTTGTATTCTTCAGAAAGATCAGCTAAGTATTGTTCGATTTTCATATTATTGTTGAGTTCAGCTTTTTTCATATCATTATTCGCCCCCTTCCCAGACAAATAGCAACACAGTTGAAATGCTCATTACAATAAAACACGCTAGGAATCCGACCAACCTCAATGTACTTAGCTGGAAAGCAGAGATATCAAACAATATGCCACACAGGAAAGATGAAAAAGTAGAAATAATCTTTGACCATATCAACTTTGCCCGACGATTTCTTGAACGTGTGGTTTTACTCTTTCGGCACGCTTGAATAACATAAGAACTTGTTATTTCATTCTTTGCTTCATCTTCTCGTAATCCTTCTTCAATCAGATTTGCCTCTTTAATAACATAATTAGTATAATCCTCAATCTGTTTTTTCAGCGTGTTTTTTGCGTTATTTGAAAAATTATTAAGTTGAGCATCATTACTATCAAACTGTATTTCCACCTTTTCGCCTCTTTTCTATAATTGACGCGTTAAATTTCATTAATACTACATTACCACATTATTCGTCATATTCTACCATTCACTAAGCGAGAAATCAAGGAAAACACTTTCTCGAACAAGCTGCCGCTTGCGGCGCTTGTTAAGCAAGTATGGCATTTGGTAGCACAAACGCCTCTTGTTAGGGGGATGCCCCCTAACACCCCACGCACGAAATGTGTCTCACCGTGAGACACAAAAAAGGAAAGGATGATGCCATGAGAACACGCCCGCGCCATGTCAGCGTGTGGATGAATGAAGCAGAATACCGACACTTGAAAATGCAGGCCGAGCTTGCGAGCATGGGAATTGATCCCTTTGTCCGTTCTCTTGTTGCCGGTGTTCAGCTTCGCCCACGCCCGCCCGATGAATACACAAAGCTCCTCCGCGAGCTGTCAGCCATCGGCAATAACGTCAATCAGATCGCTTACTGGGCAAATGCCCGCAAGAGCATCCATGAAGCGGAGATCGTTGACGCAGCTGTGCTGGCAAAGAAAGCCTGGGAGCTTGTGAAGAATGGCCTATGATAAGATCCAGGTCATTCATACCCGGCTGGATAACTCCATCCGATATGTGATGAACGCGGAAAAAACCGTGGACGGCTCCACAGGCGCTGTCCTCGTGGACGGGATCAACTGTCAGCCGGAAACAGCCTACCGGGACATGATGCAGACCAAGCGCCGCTGGGACAAGGTAAACCGCCCCATACAGGGCTACCATGTGATCCACTCCTTTGCTCCCGGCGAAGTCACTCCGGAGCAGGCACAGGCTATCGGGATGGAGCTTGCCCGCCGCCTGGTCGGGGATCGCTTTGAGGCCGTCGTTTCCACGCATACCGATCATGTCCATGTGCATTGCCATATCGTTTTCAACTCCGTTTCCTGTGTAGACGGAAAGATGTACCGGGATAATTTCAAAGCCTATTTTGGAGACATACGAGGGCTCTCCAATGATCTCAGCCGGGAAAACAATCTTTCCGTCATTGAGCCAAATGGAAAGGCGAAGCACTACGCGGAATGGAACGCCGAAAAGAACGGCAAGCCCACTGTGCGCGGGCTGATCCGGCAGGACATTGACGCGGCGCTTGCCGACGCCTTCACCCTGCAATCCTTTTTTGAGGCTTTGCAGAAAAGGGGCTATACGATCAAGCGCGGTGCTAATGTGAAGCACCCGGCAATCAAGCCGCCTGGCTCGGATCGCTTTATCCGGCTGGACAGCTTGGGCGACGGCTACACCGAAGCGGACATACGGGAACGACTGAACAAGAGCCGCACCCAGCCGACAGCGCCGGAGACGCAGGCCGCGGCATCCTTGTATATTCCGAAAGGCCGGTATAAGGTCAAGCGCAGATCCCCGGCCTATGGGAAAAAGCAAAAGCTGTCCGGCCTGCGCCGTCTGTATCTATATTATCTGTATCTGCTTTCACCGCCCCGGCCACGGCGACGGCCTCCACTGTTCCCCGTGCGGGCCGAGGTCAGAAAGCTCGACCAATACAAGCGGCAGTTTACGCTGCTGCAAAAATACCATATCAACAACGAGAGTCAGCTATCCATGCTTGCGGATGCCCTGCAAGCGGATATTGACTCTCTTGTTTTTTCCCGGCGCGAGCTGTACCGCCGCCAGCGGCGCGGCGAGGACGTGAGCGCCGAGATCAAAGAGTTCTCCCTTGCCCTGCGCCCGATCCGCCGCGAGCTGAAATGCAGCCAACAGGTCGCGGACAGAATACCGCAAATTCAAGAGCATATACAGCTCACCCAGCAGGCCGAGGAACAGAGCACGAGTGAGAAAACGAAACCCAAGGAAAGGAGGCATGACCTATGGAAGTAAGCGGCGAAGTGGCCGATCTGATGGTCAAGGAAGGGCTGGAGGCGGCCAAGATCGCCACCGAGCTTTCCGCCAAAGGACTCGTCCATGTGGCGGCGCTACTAGCCGCTATGGTCAAGCAGAATTACAAGGTGGTCGGAAAGGTCGGTATTGAACGGTTGATGAAGGACAGCAACGTCGAATCCGTTATCATCCCGATCAAGGCCGCGGACTATGAGCAGTTCCAGAAGATCGCCAAGCAGTTCGGCGTCCTGTACGCAGCCGCCAAGCACGAGAACAAGGAAACCGGCGTCCTGCACATCATTTCCAACGTGAATTACAGCGCCCAGCTTAACGCCGTTATGGAGGCAATGGGCTACCCTTTGCCGGAAGTGAAGCGGGAGGAGCAGGCAGCAAAAAAAGCGAAAGCCCGCGCTCCACAAGAGAGATCCTCCGAAGAGCGCGGGACTGGCTTGAATCAACCGCAGAGGGATGAAAAACCCTCTACCCGGCAGAAGCTGGCCGAACTGGACAGCGTAGCCAAGCAGAAAAAGCAGAAAACTCCTGTTCGCCATAATGACAGGACACGGTAATTGTGTCTCACCGTGAAACAAGTTTTTGGAGGGATGCCTATATAAATCAGAAGTCTTTCCGGGACGCCGCCCCTATGTGGGCGGCGTTTTCCCTGGCCGTGCTGTACCTGGCTGTATTGGCCGCAGGCGTCTATGAGGACGGCATGAATCTCTTTCAGTTCATGGCCGTCTTTCCCGACGCCATGAACAAGCCCTTTGCACTTCGCTGGACGCCGCATACCGTCAAATTCATGCTGGGCAGTCTGATCATGTATGCAGGCGGGATCTCTCTTTACTATTCCTCCCGCATGAACAGGCGTCCCGGCGAGGAACACGGCTCCGCGAAGTGGGGCAGCGTCCGGGAGCTGAACAAAAAGTACAGCGACAAAAATCCGGATAAGAACGTGATTCTCACTAAGCACCTGTGCATGAGCCTTAACGGACGGCAGCACATGAGAAACCTCCTTCAGATCGTGGTCGGCGGCAGCGGCGCGGGCAAAACAAGGTTTGTCGTGAAGCCGAATTTGCTCCTTGCCAATGCTAGCTTTATCTGCACCGATCCGAAGGGCGAGCTTGTCCGAGCCGTCGCCCCATTCCTTTTACAGCAGGGTTATATCGTCAAGGTGTTCGATCTGATCGAGCCGAGCCATTCCGACAGCTATAACCCGTTCCGTTATATCCGCAAGGATTCCGATGTGTTCCGGTTAATTAACAATTTCATTCAGAACACCACGCCGAAGAACGCCAGTCAGAATGACCCGTTTTGGGAGAAATCCGAAATTGCCCTCGACTCCGCCCTTATGCTTTACCTTCTCCATGAGTCGCCGCCTTATGAGCAGACCATGGAAATGATGCTCACCATGATCGAGTACGGCGGGGCGAAAGATGACGACGACGATTTTCAATCCGCGCTGGATCTGCTTTTCGAGGCACTGGAGGAAGAACAGCCAGATCATATCGCTGTGCGGCAGTACCACATTTTCAAGCAGGCGGCGGGCAAGACGGCGAAAAGCATTCTTGTGTCCGCTGCTGTCAGGCTGGCTTCTTTCACGCTGCGGGAGATCCAGGACATTACCGACGAGGACAACTTGGAGCTATCCAAGCTGGGAGAACGAAAACAGGCTATCTTCTGCGTTATCCCGGACAGCAACGACGTGAGCCTCAATTTCCTTGTCGGTATGCTCTACACCCAGGCATTTCAAGAGCTGTACTACCAAGCGGACAAGGTACACATGGGCGGCCTGCCCGTGCCGGTTCGCCTCATGTTCGATGAGTTTGCCAACGTCGCCCTCCCGGACGGTTACGCCCGTCTGCAGGCGACCATGCGCTCAAGAAACATCATGGCAACCATCATCCTACAAAACATATCCCAGCTCAAAGCCCTGTTCAAAGACGACTGGGAGGGCATTATCGGCAACGCCGATACCTTTTTCTATCTCGGCGGCAATGAGCAGAGCACCCACAAGTACATTTCTGAGCAGCTCGGCAAGGAAACCATTGATACCAAGTCCAGCAGTCAGAGCAAGGGGCGCAACGGATCGTTTTCACAGAGCTTCCAACAGGCAGGCCGCGACCTTATGACCCCCGATGAAGTCCGCCTTTTGGACAACAAAAACGCCATTGTGTTCATCCGAGGGGAAAGGCCGGTCATTGACGAGAAATACGATCTGATGAAGCACCCCAATGTTCAATACACCGAGGACGGAGGCGCAGCGCCCTACGTCCACAGCCCGCATTGTCTCTACGATATGCGGTATCTACTATCTACAATCGAAACGGAGGAATCTGTATGAAGAAACCCACTTCCAAACGCGCCAAGTTTTTCATGTCTGTGTGGAGCGTCCTCACGCTCTGCGTTGTCTGCTTCAGCACCACCGCCTTTGCCACCGGCGGCGACCCGATCACGGTGGTCAACAACCTGTCTGACTTTATCTTTTCCGCGATCAAGGCTATCGGCATTATTATCCTCGGCTGGGGTATTGTCCAGGTCGGCATGTCGATCCAGAGCCATGACGCCAGCCAGCGATCCCAGGGCTTCCTGTGCCTGTTCGGCGGGCTTGTGATTGCCTTTGCAAAGGAAATCCTTGCCGCCATCGGCGCCGTCTGATCCTGGCAAGGAAATGTGTCTCACCGTG
>ERZ1106954.971-NODE-971-length-22976-cov-5.089569_pt1 | contig 22976 bp, 19 predicted proteins | sample MGYA00403678_ERZ1106954 | MGnify/ENA primary metagenome ERZ1106954 (study PRJEB35170, sample SAMEA104062445) | human gut metagenome | biome: human gut; feature: human-associated habitat; material: faeces | place: Denmark | collected 2012-08-20 ... | reverse complement strand
TTGAAGATAAAAATGTTATCGTAGGCCCATCTGCAAGCCTTAATCTTATGTTTGACTATATTTCGCAGTGCTATGTTAAGGGTGCGATTGAAGGTATGACACCGTGGAGTAAGCTTGATGAAGTTAAGTTTTTATGCCCGGTTCCGGGATATGACAGGCACTTCACAATTTGTGAGCATTTTGGCATTAAAATGATAAATATTCCGATGTATGAAGACGGACCTGATATGGACGCTATTGAAGAACTTATTGAAGATCCAAGCGTTAAAGGTATGTTTTGCGTGCCGAAGTATTCTAACCCACAGGGTATTACTTTCAGCGACGAGGTTGTTGAACGCATTGCAGCATTAAATCCGAGTGCAGAAGATTTCAGAATTATATGGGACAATGCATACTGCGTACATGATTTAACGGATGACGGCGATAAACTTGCAAATATTTTTGACATTCTTCCTAAATATAACAATGAAGATATGGTGATTGAAGTTTGCTCAACAGCAAAAATTACATTCCCGGGTGCAGGTGTGTCTGCTATCATAGCAAGTGATAATAACATTGCCGCTATTAAGAAAAGGCTTAATGTTGAAACTATCAGTTATGATAAAATGAATCAGCAGCGTCATGTTCAATTTTTCAAAAATGCCGACGGTGTTCGCGCTCATATGAAAAAGCATGCAAAAATTCTTAAGCCGAAGTTTGATATGGTTATCAATCATCTTGAAAAAGAACTCGGCGGCAAGGGTATTGCTTCTTGGTTTAATCCTAAAGGCGGTTATTTTATCAGCCTTGATGTTATGAACGGTTGCGCTAAAAGAGTTGGCGAACTTTGCAAAGAGGCAGGTGTAACACTTACAAATGTAGGTGCAACATATCCTTATGGTTATGATTATGACGATAAAAATATTCGTATTGCACCGTCATACCCGCCGATTGATGAGCTTGATATGGCTGCGGAACTTCTTTGTATTTGCACACAGCTTGCTTGCATTGAAAAACTCGTTGGTTAATAAAGTAGGTTGAATTATGAAATTAGGTGCGTCAACAGCTTGCTTTTACCCGCTTGAAACGGAAAAAGCATTATTAAAGGTTACTGAACTTGGGTATAAATATGCCGAGGTGTTTATGAATGCACCCTCGGAGCTTGAAGAACCTTTTTTGAAGCAACTTAATACTATTGCTAAAAACGGAGGAACAGATATTGTGTCTGTTCATCCGTTTTCAAGCTTTATGGAAAGTACCTGTATTTTTACCGATTATCAAAGAAGATTTGACGATTTTATTTCGATTTATGATAAAACCTGCCACGCTTGTGCTTGTTTAGGTGCAAAATATGTTGTAATTCACGGTGCGGTTGCTCATCCAAAAATTCCTATACCGGATGAAAGATATTTTGAAAGATTTAATATGCTTATTGATATCGGGAAGCGCGAGGGTGTAACAGTTTGCCAAGAAAATGTAAATCGCTTTAAAAGTGAGAGCATAGAATTTTGCAAGAAAATGCGCAGTGCACTGGGTGATGACTTTCATATGGTGTTTGATATTAAGCAAACAGTGAGAGCAGGGCAAAATACATTTGAGTTTTTAGAAGAATTTAAAAACGAAATTGTTCATATGCATATAAGTGACCATAACAGTGAGCGCGATTGTCTGCCACCCGGAAAGGGCAATTTTGATTTTGGCAGAATGAAGCAAATTCTTGAAAGTGCCGGATATGACGGCACTTTTATGACGGAAATTTATTCGCTTGGATTTGATGTTGAAAAAGAATTAAGAGAAAGTAAGACTTATTTGGAAACAATATGAAAAAAATCAGCAATACTGCAAAAGGAATAATGTGTATACTTTTTTCCGCTCTCAGTTTCAGCGGAATGAGTATATTTATCAATATGTCGGGCGATGTACCTGTAATGCAAAAAGTATTTTTCAGAAATCTTGTTGCATTTTTTATTGCCAGTGCAACTCTTTTGAAAAATAAACAGCCGTTTAAGCCGCATAAGGGATGCTTTAAATATCACATTTTGCGTTCATCTCTCGGCTTGTCGGGTATGATAGGAAATTTTTATGCCACTACTAAAATGGCATCAACTTCCGATGCCGCAATGCTTAATAAAATGAGTCCGTTTTTCACACTCATTTTTTCATATATTTTTCTTAAAGAAAAATTTAAACCGAAGCAGGCACTCGCCATTGCAATTGCTTTTGCAGGTTCGCTTTTTGTAATTAAACCTACTATATCAAATGTTGAGCTTTTACCGAGCATAGCCGGTTTTTTGGGCGGGGTAGGCGCAGGTGCGGCATATACTTGCGTAAGGCATATGGCTAATAAGGGCGAAAACGGAGCATTTACTGTTTTCTTTTTCTCTTTGTTTTCAGTGGTTTGTACAGCACCGTTTTTGATATTCTCGTTTCAGCCGATGACACCTAAACAGTGGATATGCTTAATTCTTGTAGGTGTTTGTGCGGCAGGCGGTCAATTTGGCATAACTTCGGCATATACATTTGCGCCAAGCAGCAAAATTTCGGTTTATGATTATTCAAATGTAATTTTCACGGCAGTCGGCGGATATTTCCTGCTCGGCCACCAATTGCCTGACTTGTGGTCTGTTTTAGGATATATAATTATATGTTCAATGGCTATTTGGATGTTTATATACAACAAAAAGGAAGATAGCCTTAAAAATGCAAATTCATAACTATATATAGCTGTAAAGTTAAAATACTTGCAATTATCTATATGTTGTGTTATAATATAACCACACCGAATTGGAGGGTGATTCATTATGAAATGTCCGTTTTGTGGTTATGAGGAAAGCAAGGTTATTGATTCACGCCCTACTGATGAAAATGAAAGAATCAGAAGAAGAAGAGAATGCCTTAGATGTTCAAAGCGTTTTACGACTTATGAAGTAATTGAGGATGTTCCTATTATTGTAATTAAAAAAGATAAGAGCAGGGAAGTGTTTGACAGAAACAAGATTTTAAAAGGTATGCTTCGTGCGTGCGAAAAAAGGTCTGTAACTATCAATGAACTTGAAACTGCCATATCTGAAATAGAAGCTACACTTCAGTCCGCTATTGACCGTGAAGTTACATCATCGAGAATAGGCGAACTTATAATGGAAAAACTTAAAAATATTGATGAAGTTGCCTATGTTCGCTTTGCGTCCGTTTATAAGGCTTTTGACAGTGTTGAAGCGTTTAGGGACGAAATTTCCAAGATGTAATATAATAATATAAGGCTGTGGTTTCACAGCCTTTATTTTATATGAGGTGGTAATGTGAAAAAAGTTATTAGTATGCTGTTATCTTTGGTTATGATAATAAGCGTTTTTTCGCTGACGCAGTTAAATGCATTTGCAAGCCAAAGTACAACTGTAAAATTTGAGCAAAGCGAAGCAAGAACTGTTTTAAATATGATAAATTCATTTAGAGCAAGTAGTGACGCTTGGTATTGGAATAATGATAATGCTACCAAAACATATGTAAATAGTGAACCTTTGCAGTATGATTACACCCTTGAAAAGATTGCTATGCAAAGGGCTTGTGAACTTGTTTATCTTTATCAACATCAAAGGCCGAACGGTTCAAGCGTGTTTGATGCTTATACACAGTACGGATATTCATCAACCGGTAAGGGTGAAAATATTGCAAACGGTTACCCTGAATTTACGGCAGAAGAGGTAAATTATGCTTGGCGTGAGGATAATGAATATTATGAAGGTCAAGCCCACAGGCGCGCTATGCTTGAACCGAGGTTTAAAGCAGTCGGAATTGCGCATGTTTACTATTTTGACGGCAAAAATAATATTCACTTTTGGGTAGAAGAATTTGGCACTGATATAAGTAATACAACTTACACTGCACCTAATGATTCGTGGGTAACGGCAACTCTTAATGATGATAAAAGCGTTACGGTATCTAACTTGACACCAAACATCAATTCTTCAGCACCGTTTGTCACATCAAACAATAACGCGGTAAATGTATCAAACCCAAAAACACCGACAGTTAAGTCGCTGAAAAAGGGTAAAAAATCTTTTGTTCTTCAATGGAAAAAAATGAAGAATATAAGCGGATATGAAATATTTTCATATACCGTCTTGTCGGCGAGAAGTCCGAAATTCTGGAGCACGAAGCCGATCTCCTCGTTCCTTATCACCGCAATGTCATTATTGCTGTACTTTGTGACTTCATATTCCCCGAGAAAGTACTTTCCGTATGTCTGCTTGTCAAGACAGCCGAGAATATGTATAAGCGTTGACTTGCCTGAGCCGGATACACCCATTATAGCGACCATTTCGCCCTTTTCTATGCTAAGATTTATATTTTTCAGTGCATGCACCTCGCTGCTTGTGCCTTTGTTGTAATATTTATCGACATTTTCAAGTTTCATCATACGTTCTCATATCTCCTTATTGTTTCAAGCATATTACTGCGTACCAGCGTTACAGAGCCTGCAATGCTGACAATTACGGAAATTGCAATCAGATATACTGCAGTGAATAATCCGCTTTGTGCATCGATGATTTCTATAGCAAAGATGTGATTTATTGCGAGCAGGATAAGCGTAGCGGCAAGCACAGAAATAACTGTTACAGCCGTGTCACAGACAAGCTCGAGTATTATCACAGAGTGGGTCTTACCGCCGCACAGACGGAATACCGCCATTGCTTTTGTGCGTTTTTCGGCATTCAGCAGAATATTGGCAATCACTCCGAGAGTGCCGACTACGGCTATCATTATGAATACAGGCATTAATTGTATCAGCAGCATATTGTCACGGTACAGCAAATCGAGATTTGCCACATCATAGCGTATATTCATGTACAGATCGCCTTTTGAATCATCACTGTTTGCGTCCAGTCCGTCAATTATACGAGCCGCAATTTCGCCGAGTGAAGCGTTGCCGTTTTTCAGAATTATCACATATTGATAGTAACGCTTATCCACGCTTTTTCCGGAATAGTCCTCTTGATTTTCGGGAGCGGTGGCAAGTCCGGAATTGTAGAGAATATCCGCATCGGTGTAGAAAGTCGTGCCCAAGCTTGCGGTGTCAGCATTATACAGTATTACGCTGTCGAGATAGTTATCGGTGTATTTTCCGACAACAAGAAGCTCGGTAATCCCTTTCCCACATTTGTATTTTATTGTGTCGCCGATATTACATCTCGATGTATAGTTTGCGATTACCGGGATCTTGCCGCCGTAGTCCTTTGACTTGTCCGGACGTTCTCCCGAAAGTCCTATATCGAGATATTCGCTGTATTCGGTCGAATATCCGAGCAGAGTTCCGTTTATATCATTATAAAACCGATAGAAAGTGTCATCGTCCATATTATTTATCTCGTTGTCGGTTATACTGCTTTTTTCTGAGTAAAGCTCCAATGTGGTTTCATGGTAACGCTCGACACGGCAGTTTATGCCGTACTTTGCAAACTGCGAGACTATCTTTTCATCGGTTATAGGCGCTTTTGACGAGAGTGTACCGTGTAGTATCTTCTTATCATAGCGGTTACTTGTTATGTATGCTTTTTCGGCAAGATAATCCGAAGATGCAGTGATTGCGAAATTGAACAGCAGAGTTGAAAAAATGATACATATCATCATAAGGATAAAACTGTGTTTTTTTGATCGAAGCAAGGATAATGAAAGAGATAACAGCTTCATATTGCACCTCCGTTTGCGTATGTGGCTGAGGATATGCGCTTAAAGCCGGGCAGTAACGATATTATGATTATAATGCTGTATATTACAAATGACAGCAGATAGTCAAAAGCGGTAGGTACATATTCCATTCTGAGCGTTTCCATAAGTGCGGTAAAAATCGGACTCAAAGCAATAGCGCAGATGAATGAAACCGCTGTGTATGTAAGAGTGACTGCCGATAAAAGCAGTGTTATCGGCATTGACTTGCAGCCTGTGACCTTCAGCACGTTTATCTGTTCGCTGCAATTATCCGTCAGGTGAAGCATAAGCGTCAGCAGGAGCAGAGCGGTGAATATGCCTGTTACCACGATTCCTCCCGTGATGATAGCGTAGATTATGATAACAGATTCGTGACTCTCTCTGTTCGGCGGCTGAATATAAACCTCCTTGCCGAGATATTGCTCAAGTGCCTGCAGTTCATCGTCAGACAGATCGGATGTAAAGAAAAAGCGTGCGCCGTTGTATTTTGTCGGAGCGGTATTCTTCATCTCATTTTCAAAATCTTCATCCTTTACATAAATTCCGCTGTTGTTGTGATATATTAAAAAAGAGTACGGAACAATAAAATCATCGGAAAGACCTATTACATTAAGTACGATGTCGCCTTTATCATCGGGAATGATAAGCCTGTCACCGACATTTATACCGCAGTCGTTTTCGGCAATAATAACCTTGCTGTCACCCTTCAACTCATCTTCAGTGAAAAATCTTCCGTCGGTTATGTTATAGTCGGATTGTATGAAGCGGTACAGATCTTTCATACTTTTGTTAAAAGCAACTTTGGCAGATTCCGTACAGATGTAGTTTTCGGTTGAGCGATAGCTGACAACCGCATTGTCGGCATAGGCAGTGTAGACTTCGGGCAGGTTTTCTCTGAAAAATTCGGGTGAATCTTCGGGCATAATACCGTCAAAGATGTAGCCTGAACGATCCATCATATTGTGATATGCCGCATTACCGCTGTTCAATGCACAGAACAATGAAATAAATGTAAAGACAGCTGAAACAGAGATAAGAAAAATAAGTATATTCAGCTTAATGTCACTTTTGAGAAATGTTTTCAGCATACTGAAATAAAGCTTTTGATATTTCAATTATTCTTCTCCTTTTCATAATATATTTCCGTTAAGATTGTCAACAAGTGACAAACTAACTGTACTATCAGAATTAGTACAGTTTCAGTATAGCACAGAATAGTGGAAATGTCAATAGCGGTTAAAAAAATAGCAGGCGGAAAACCGCCTGCCTTAATAATCACAGAACATCACAGTTCATAATGCCGAAAACGGATATTTTAGCAAAATCATTATCCGTGCTGTCGCAGGCGGTTTCTTCTGAGCTTTCGCTACCGGTATCACCGCCGCCGAAAAGCCCCTGCAACGCTTCAAATATCGCAAACTTTATTTCATAATCACGGCTTTCTTCAACCCGTTTGCTTTGTTCTTCGGTAAAAAATTCACCCGATGCGGCAGGCAGGCACAGCGGCGGGAACATTACGCACCACCAGTTCCTACCCTCTGCATTTCCGATAAGCAGGCGGACGGCTGTATATTCTCCTGCAGGTAAGGTTACATTCTCGTACTTTCTGGTGGTAAAATATGTTTTTGCGACCTCGCATTTTACATTGTAGCTGTAGCCTTTGGAATGTACAAATTCGTTAGCCTTTTCTTCGATTTCGGCTCTGCGTTCGTTTGCAACGGCTACCGATTGACTGAAGCTGTCACAGTTTCCGAATACATTCGAAAACGTTGAAAGCATATAGTCACGCAGATCGTATTTCAGCGTCTGGTCATCCTTACTGTCCGAGTTTGCCAGTATATGAAGCCTCAGCACTTCCTGCGGCTTTTCCTCGCAATCTTCCGCAAATGCGGTAAAGGCTGTTATTACAATACATATTACCGCACCCAGTATCATAGCCTTGTCAAGAATATTACGTTTAAAAAAACCTGCCATAATTACCTCCGTAGCGTTTAGCTTTGTGAGGTAATTATTGACAGGTTGGTTTCGTTTATTCGCAGATAAGACTTTATTTCAGATTTTCTATCTGACTTAACCACAGCGTTGCACAGGCATCGCTCGGCATTCTCCAGTCGCCTCTGGGTGACAGCGTTACCGATCCGACCTTAGGACCGTCGGGCAGGCACGAACGCTTGAACTGCTGTGAGAAGAAACGACGGTAGAAGGTTTTCAGCCATTTCAGTATTGTTTCACGGTCATACGCACCGTCAAAAGCGTACAACGCAAGCCTGAATACTTTTTCGGGGGTAAATCCCCATCTTATGCCGTTGTACAGGAAGAAATCGTGAAGCTCGTAAGGACCTACAAGGTCTTCGGTTTTCTGCGATATTTCTCCGTTATGTGCAGGCAGAAGCTCGGGGCTTACAGGCGTATCAAGTATATCCTCAAGCGATTCTTTGAGCAGCTTGTTATCTGTCGTCTTGCTGTAGTAGCTGACAAGATGCTTGATAAGCGTCTTGGGTATCGAGCAGTTCACACCGTACATAGACATATGATCGCCGTTGTAGGTCGCCCAGCCGAGAGCAAGCTCGGACAGATCGCCCGTGCCTATTACAAGTCCGCCCGTCTGATTGGCGATGTTCATAAGCACCTTCGTGCGTTCTCTTGCCTGACCGTTTTCAAATACCACCGATAGATCGTTTATATCGTGTCCAATGTCCAGAAAATGCTGTTTTACGCTGTCGGTTATGTCGATCTCACGCAGTGTGACGCCTATCGCCTCGCATATCTTCACAGCGTTTGATTTTGTGCGTTTTGTTGTGCCGAAGCACGGCATTGTCACCGCTACAATATCCGTCATAGGTCTGCCGAGCAGTTTCATTGCATTGGCGCATACAAGAAGTGCAAGCGTGCTGTCAAGTCCTCCCGAAATTCCTATAACAGCGGTTTTTGCGTAAGTATGAGCAAGACGCTTTTTAAGTCCGTGTGCCTGCATAGAAAGAATAAGCTCGCATCTCTTGTCGGTCTCATCGGCAGAGTAGGGGATAAACGGTGTGCGTGATACAAAACGTGTTATCTTTGTATCGGTGAGCGGTATATCAAACCATATAGTTTCCTTATCGCATTTGTCATTTCTGAATGATGTGTTTTTTCTGCGTTCAAATGCCAGCTTGTTTACGTCTATCTCGCTGATAACATAATCGTTTGAGAAAAGCTCGCTTTCGGCAAGCGTTGCACCGTTTTCGGCAATTATGTTATGCCCTGAGAATACAAGGTCCTGCGTGCTTTCGCCTTCTCCTGCGGAGCAGTAGATATAACCCGAAATAAGCCTTGCAGATTGATTTAAAACAAGCGAACGGCGGTATTCCGACTTTCCTATCATCTCGTTGCTTGCGGAAAGATTAAGAATGATATTTGCGCCTTCCTGTGCAAGATATGTCGAGGGAGGGCAGGGCGACCACAAATCTTCGCACAGCTCGATTCCGAAAGAAAAATCGTGCATAGTGTTACAGCAGAATATAAGTCCCGCACCGAAATACGCACTCAGCGAATCGTCGCATTCGCCGTCGGCATCCGTGTCAAACCAGTTTAAAAAATATTCGCATTTACTGCCGTCCCAGGCGGTAAAGTGGCGCATCTCGTAAAATTCGTTGTAGTTCGGCAGGTACTGCTTAGGCACATAGCCCAGCACTTTTCCATGATATGTCACAGCCGCACAGTTATACAGCTTGCTGTCATACTGCATCGGCAGTCCGACTACAGTTATCATATCAAACGCAGACAGTTCTTCCAGAATCGTTATGAGCGCATTCTTAGCACCGTCAAGGAGCGTTGTCTGGTAGAACAGATCCTGACAGGTGTAACCCGTGATGCACAGTTCCGGAAAAACTGCGAGCTTTACATCTTTTTTTGCAAGCTCCTTTGCCAGAGAGATTATCTGCTTTGCGTTGTGCTTGCAGTCGGCAACCTTAATCTCAGGTGTTGCCGCCGCTACTTTTATAAATCCGTCTTTCATATTGTTCTTTTCGGCTTAAGGCTTAAAATTCGTAATTGCCTGTCATTCCGCCGACCTTTCTTTCTATCCAGGTTAAAATATCGTCAAAAACTATTTCCTTCATAGTTTCGTTTACAAGCTCGTGACGTGCGCCGGGGTACAGCTTGATATCAACGTTGCAACCCTCGTCAATCAGCTTTGCGTATACGTTTCTTACGCCCTTGCCGTATCCGCCGACAGGGTCTGCCGTTCCTGCCATGAATATAACAGGCAGCTTTTTCGGCACCTTTTCAGCCCACTGCTGACTTGATACTCTGCGAAGAAGGGTAGTAAGATCAACAAATCCGCTTGCCGTAAACACAAAATTGCTCTTTTCATCGTCGATATATTTTTTTACAACATCTCTGTCGTGAGTGAGCCAGTCATAGATAGTCTGGCGATCTTTGATTTTGTCGTTATATACTCCGAAAATGAGAGTGTTCAGCTTATCACTGCGGAAACGTTCGCCCTTCAAGGAAACAACGGAGCGTGTAGCCCTTACTCCTATTTCGGAAAGTGCCTTGTCATCGCCCGTACCCATAATTACGGCGCAGGTAAGCTCGTTAGGAAAGCGTGTGAGATACAGCCTTGCAACAAAACTGCCCATACTGTGACCTATAAGAATATACGGCAGTGCAGGGTACTTCTTTTTCATTATCATCGTCATACGGTGCAGATCGTTTACAAGGTGGCTCCAGCCGTCCTTTTCGGCGAAAAAGCCGAGATCGTCGTTTGATCTGACGCTGTTTCCGTGACCGAGATGGTCATTACCGCAGACGATATATCCGTGTGAGGTAAGAAAATCCGCAAAGTGTTCATAACGCTCAATATATTCACACATACCGTGCGAAATCTGAATGATGCCTTTATATCCCACGTTCATAGGAAGAACCGGAACATAGATGTAATATGCACAGTTATCAGTGCCGTTCGAGGATTCAAAAGTGCCTGTGAGCTTTTCGTATGCCATAGCGTACCTTCTCCTTTCGCAAGACGCATCAAATATTTCTTTATACTTATTATAACAAACACAGCCATAAAATACAAGTAAAACGGGGAAAAAGGGGTTAAGCGGAGGAAGTCGGGACAAAGTCTGACAGTCTGTGACTGCGGATAAGCTGTGTCTGAAACCGACTTTTGAAAAGAATTATTCGGCAAGAAATGCGATGATAACATACTTATCCGGTTTATTTTGCCGATGTATTTTATGTTTATAACAGCTGCTATTATACGCAGATAAACAAAACAGTGCCGTGACCGAATGCAACATTCGGTCACGGCACTGTTGTTGCAATACAATTCAGTGAATTCTCATTATCATTTCTATAAACAATATACCTTGCATGGCATATCTGCTTCTTTCTCCGATTTTCTCAATGAAACTTACCGTAGATTTTTCTATAGTAAGATACCCTGCATCATAAAGCGGAGCGATGACATTGCATAATTCGGCGGGAAGGTTGCCTAAATTATCCTCGTTTTCATCGATGACAGAAAAATTGTTGTAGTTGTAATGATTTGATTTCTCACGTTTTATATGTATACTGTCACCGATACGGAGATTTTCTAGCTTAAGCGTTCTGCCTTCATACCTCAGACCCTTTATGTCAGTCTTTATTCCGATCAGGTTATTTTTTTTGTTATATACTCCACGATATTTATCGAGATATTCCATATTGCCCGGCTCAAAATAATCTTCGGGCAGATTCTGTGACAGCTTGTATTTTTCTTCAAGTTTCTCAATCTCGGTAATAAGAGAATCCCACATATCGCTAATTTCCATAATAACCTCTCAGATTTTTCTGTTTATTCGATTGCATAGATTTCATCGATTATATCATCATAGCAGAAATTACTGTTTTTGATTGCTTCTGTTATTTCGTATTTATCGGTGATTCTGACTCCGTATTTGTTATAAACGCTCTCAATCAATTTTTTCGGTGAGCAAGGTACATTTTCCGAAAGACAAGATTTTATAAATGACTTCTTGCTGATTTGACCGATTTCATTATTCTTACTGAGTACAATTGACAAGAAAATGCTTTGTGAGTCAAATCTTGAGTCACAGGCAAGAAGAGCGGAACAGAGATATTCTCCGAATCCTGCATTTTCGAAAATATCTGTAAATCCGTATGAACGTATTGAATGGATTGTGAAATATTCACCGTCATTCACTGTCGCATAGACTTTGTTGCAGAATTCGTGTATATCATCAAGTGCTATGCCTTTCTCTTCAAGCTTTCTGAAACTGATGTATGTATCGGCATCGGCCTGTATTATTTTGTACGATTTTTTCAGTTCCGACAGTGTCTGATAATACATCTGCACATTTGTATATCTTCGGGTGAAATCCGAAATTTTAATGACATCGTTTTTGGTCAGCAGGTCAATAAAATATTCACGCAGAGATTCGTATTTCTCACTGAGAATATACTTGGACAGAACGTGAAATCCCATCTTCTTGAGCGTATACGGGTTTATTTCATCTCTGTCGGCATTGGCAAACAGAAGACTGTATTTGTCCTTGACCTCGTCAAAATAGTAAAACGGTTCATTCAGATTATTCTTCATTATCTGCAATCTGTTTTCCGGCATCTTTTTATAATCAACATTATAAACTCCGTTATGGCAGTATTTTGATATCACTGATAATTTGGAAGCCGTTGTATTTTTTTCAAACCCATACTCAAGGTAAATGTAGTCAATCAGTTCTTTCTGCGAAACCGGTGACAGCATTCTGACAAGCAAATCAAGCTCTTTATCAAAATCAAATGTACCGAAATTGATAGATGGTTGCTTTTCAAAGCTGATATTACTGTAATTTTCCTTATTACATATTTTTTTCAGCAGATTGTGAAGCTCATACTGATCCCGTATATCATATTTATTCATGAGTTCGGGAAAATCGTTAAAAAATTTCAGCGTTGATATTTCTGTATTTGAAAATCTGTCGAGAGCAAGTGTATCAAGAAGTTCTTTATAATCTCTGCTATCTATATCATAATATCGCATTTTACTTCCGTACTTCCAAAGGCATTTCCTGCTGTTTGAATATTTATTTCTTCTTGCTCCAAGATTTGTATCAATGTAATACAGCTTTGTTTCTAACGGAACATCGTTCTCTTTAAGCAAAGCATTATATTGTTCTACAAAATTGTCAAAAGTTATCTCTTCTCTACAGATTTTTTCAAGAGCATAATCCTCAATATCGCTTCTGTGGTTATCAAATATTTTCCCATCAATTTTAATTTTGTCACGTTCTTCAAAATCCCTTATTCTGTATCGTAAAGAAACAGGCACCTGCTCGTCTTTGAGAGCGTAACCGAAAGGCTTCTTTCCGCTGCTTCCATAGGGGTTTCCAAGATAATTGCATACTGCTTTTGACAAGCAAAGATATTCGGTGCCAAATGCTTCGGGTACATCATAATTCCTGTAAAGATAGGCATAATAATCTTCGTCGAAATACTTATTTCCTGTCTTCGCCGCATATGATTGTTTCATTAGCTTCATCAGCTTTCCGGTAATCTGACGTACTCTTTCTCTGGTTATTCCGTTGTCTGAAGCAATCTGCTCAAGTGTATCGCCGTTTATGCGACGGCAGAGCATCACTCTCTGATTTTCTTCAAGAGATTCCAGAAATTCACGCAGATAGCTCTGATAGGAAGGGTAGACCTTATAGCATCTGAAATCGACATATTCGAGTTTTCGTTCTTTTATAAGCTGAGCAATGGCTTTTTTGATTCTTTTTTCGTCCACCGCATCAGGCATGACGGCACGCAGTTCTTCATAGCTTTTTCCGCTGAATCCGGCATTGTTATAAGCGTTCATAATACCGGATCTTATAAATTTGTCGGTATAGAGCGCCTGCTCATCTCCGCAACAATAGCTGTTTATACTTGTCCTGTAATTGTCGACCGTGTTTTCTATATACTTTTTCAGTTCATTTCCGACTGCGTTACTGCTTCCTGCAACGGAATTGATCCGATCCGGGTAAAGCTCGAATAATTCTGTAAATTCTTTCATCCCTGTTCTTCCGAGATATCTTACCGCTTTGCCCGATAAACCTGAATTATTAAGTCTGATATTAAGATGTTCAAAGAACTCCTTGATCAGAGGACGATATTTATTTGAGGACAGAAGCTCGTGAACGGTCATGGAACAGATGATATTTGTGCTGCTGCCATTGGCGTCATTTTCTGAATTCAGAAAATGTTCGTCATATCTGTCGTGTAAATCCGATATGAGCTTCTCGATTTCTTCAAATGACTTTCTGCCGAAATTTGCCATATTTTTAATGTCATCCGGATAGGCCAGTATCAGCTTGCTGAGCGTCATAATGTTGTTTCTTCTAAGGCAGTTATATGTACGCACCGACAGATCCAGCATATCAATGGATACTTCGTGGTTAGCCGCAATATAATCGGCAAACAAATTATTCAGTGATAAGTTCCCGGTTTCGTTTTCCGTTGGCAGTATTTCGGGACTCATATTTTCAAGACTCCTGTAAGAACGTTCATACTGCCTATAAGTGTTCTCAACTGTCTGTTTGATTTCATCAACAGTTTTGGTGCCGGCACTCCTCATATTGTCATATCCGTCCGGATAAATGAGTATCATGTCGCTCAGTGTTCTTATACCGTTTCTTATCAGGCAATTTGATGCACGGACAGACAATGCTAACTGCTTTACCTCACTATCGCAGTTTTGGAAAACAAACTTTGCAAACAGCCTGATATTCATTTTGTTGCCGAGCGGCGTGTGCATTTCTTCGATTTCATCGGACTTTTTGAATTCTTTTTCGGTTTCGGAGCGTTTTATCTTGTCAACAAATCCTATTATTTCGGATTTTCTCTCATATAATCTGTTTTTAACGGTTCTGAGTATTTCGTTGATATTTTCCGGCGGTATTCTGTAATTCTTTAAAAAATCATATTCGGTCATGCCGACAAGATTACTGAACATATTAATTGCGTACATAGCAAGATAATTATATGTATCGGCTGAAAGCCCAAGCTTTCCGATTCCTATGTCGTTTTCTTTGGCGTACATATGCACATACTTTTCGTTTGCAAAAAGCCACAAATCATAGTCGATGCTTATTCCTGCACGTTCAGCCTGTTCTGCATTCCGACGGATGAATCCTTCCAGTTCCTTTGCTATATCGCTGTTTTCGTTAATGATTTCAGAAAACTGTTTTCCTTTTGCAGAAAACAGTTCTCCTATTGTTACGATGCCTTTATTTAAAAGTATATCTTTAGCTTTTGCAGAAAGTACAGACTTCTCAACAGGTTCACTTATATTCATATTTCCTCCGCTAAGCGTTTTATACGGCAATTTATGCTATAGTCACAGCAACTTCTCCGCAGTCATCAAAAGCACATTTGGGAACTTTTAAACTGTTGTGGATTTCTAACGAGTGAAGTGCTTCACAGCTTGTAAAAGCGTTTTTACAGATTCTTTTTACGCTTTCAGGAATGCAGATTTTTCCGACTTTTTTACATTCGTTGAAAGCCTGACTTGCAATTATCTTTACTCCGGCAGGAATTTCAACGGTTGTATCATCGCCCTTATAGCAAATAAGAATACCGTTTACTGTTACAAAATCCTCCGGATATTCATCAAGCCACTTTGTATGATTGAAAGCCAGTGCGCCTATATTTCTGATGCTTTCAGGTAACCAAACCGTTCTGAGCGACTTACACTCAGAAAAGCACCACATTCCAAGTTCGGTTACACTGTCGGGAATCACGATTTTTCTGAGGCTTTCACAGCACAGAAAAGCGTTATCATCGATTTTCCCGACACCTTGCGGAATATTTATACTTTTCATTGCGTCACATCCAAAAAATGCATTTGCTTCGATGACGGTAACGCTGTCGGGTAAAGTAACGCTTTCTATCTCGTTATGATCCATAAATGCCGACTGCCCGATTTCAGTCACTCCGTAGGGTATATGTATAACTTTCTTGCAACCGTTATATTTTGTAAGCACACGATCTCTGATAATAAATTCAGCCATATTCATTTCTCCGTTTCATTTTTATTGTACTGTAATTATATCAGAAAGGCAGTACGTTAAAACGGACAGAAGACGGGATAATACATTTTGCTTTATTGCAGCGTAAGTTCTTTGTAAGCTTGTAAAATTAGCCCTCAGCTTGAGCTTATACCGACGTTTTGTATTTATCATTTGACTTATCCAGCCATTTTTGCTCTATGATTTTAGGATCTGAGCATAGATAATGGATGCTGAACATACTGTTTGATAGATTGTAAGACTTGAATTTGAAGTAGACACAATCCCCGATTTCAGCTGTTCTATATGTTCCGTCACTTTGTGAAATATGAAAAATATTACCTTTTGTGCCGGGTAGTCTGGTTGTTCCGAAACTATACGGTATTATTCTCAAAAAACCATCTTCTGTTATGTAACGAACCTTTCCGTAAAACCAATATCCAGAAAGCAATGAAATAAAATTTTCTGCACTGATGCCACGCTTTTGCATTGCATAATCCATCAGATGATCAACTGTGATTTCATTCCTTAATCTTGTATTAAAGAAGACATATATTATTTCCTTAATACTCAGAATTGAATCGAATAATGCATTAAGCATATTAATTCTGTTGTTAGAGAGAATGCCGCTCGGATATTGTTTTGAATATTCATAGGTATATTCCGTTCCGGTAAGATAAATAAGCTCGAAAAAAAGATTCTTGTTTAAATCGGGATTACTAAGTATCTTGGTCAACACGACATTTGTTATTGAAAACTTGTCGCCGTTTTCTTTTTTATCCCGTATCTGATCGAGCTTATTTATAATTGCCGCTTTGTCGTTACTGTTGAATATTTCGACGATTTCCATAAAAAATTCACGTTTTATTTTGCACTCAAGTTTCTGGCTTTCTGTCATCTTCATAATGAATCTCCCGGATATTAGTTTTTATTGTACCGTAATTATATCACAAAATCAGTACATTAAACCGTACAAAAATCACAGCTTCAGGCTGTCCAACACATTCTTACCTTTTTTGAAATGACTTTCTTTATACTCAAGCAAATATGCGGTAAACGAAACAGCTTTTTTCTCCGTGGCATATTCAAGTAATTCATCAATATTGTTCTTTTTTATAATACCAAGCGGTTCGCAAGAAAGCAACAGTTCCATATCATCTGTATCAATACAGAGCTTTACTGCATTTTTTGCAGAGCGTACAATATAAGACCTGTATATTTCTTTCTGCTCGTCCGTTAAATCAATGGGATAACGCAGTCTGTTCAGGGCAACTCTGAGCTTGTGATATGCTCCCTTAATTTTCGGAAACATTTCATCAACAGCATTAAAATTAAATGTTGCGTTTCTTCCCCAGGATGATGCCAGTGTGTAGCAGTATTCGCCTTGAGTGCAGTCGCCGCCCATCCATACCTTGTACTTTATCTCATCAGTTTGTGCAGAGCGCACAGTCACCTCATAATCGAGCCAGTTATCATGAGTTTTATAGTTGACAACAGATCCTAACAATGAGTGGGGAGAGCCGCCATATTTATCTGAATGACTTTTACACGGCTTTGCGTCGGGATCAATAGAATCATAAACCGTAATCTCTTTGCATCCATGGAAACTTTCTTTTCCGACTTTCTTTACAGTCTTAGGAACGGTAAAAGAAGAAAAATTACAGCCTTCAAATGCACTGTCGCCGATACTTATGACTGAATCGGGAATGACTATGCTTGTAAGGCTTCTGCATTCCAGAAATGCACGTTTGCCGATACTTGTGACCGAATTTGGAATTGTTACACTTGTAAGATTACTGCAACTTTCAAATGCACTGTCGCTTATACTTGTAACAGAATCGGGTATAGTTACGCTTGTAAGATTGTTGCATTTTGCAAATACACTGTTGCAGATACTTGTGACCGAATCGGGAATTGATATTACGCTGTCTTTTCCTTTGTACGCAATAAGGATTCCGTTTTTCAGCACAACAAAATCATCAGGATATTCCGAAAGCCACTTTGTTCCTTTAAACGCATATTCACCGATATCGGTAACAGATTCGGGAATGGTCACGTCTTTAAGATTTTCGCATTTGTAAAATGCTAAGTTACCTATGCTCGTAACCGAATCAGGGATCGTTATACTTGTAAGGTTAGTACACTCGTAAAATGCACAGTTACCGATATCGGTCACTGAACCCGGAATGGTTATACTTGTAAGATTACTGCAACTTACAAATGTATGATTACTGATATTTGTCACGGAATCGGGAATAGCTATGCTTTCAAGACTGTTGCAGTCGGAAAAAGCGGCTTCGCCGATACTTGTAACCGAATCGGGAATTGCTATATTTTTAAGGCTGCCGCATTTGCAGAATGCACCGGCGCCTATGCTTGTAACGGAATCCGGAATGCTAACGGCTGTAAGGCCGTTGCATTCAAAAAAAGCATTGTCACTGATACTTGTAATCGAAACGGGAATAGTTACGCTTGCAAGATTGATGCATTCTTGAAACGCACCTTTGCCGATACTTGTGACCGAATCCGGTATAGTCAGGCTATTAAGACTACGACAACCTCCAAAAGCATAATTGCCGATACTCGTCACCGAATCCGGAATAGTTACGTTTTTAAGGCAGGTACAGTTACTGAATGCACCGTCGCTGATACTTGTGACCGAACGGGGAATGGTTACGCTTATAAGTTTGTCACACCATTCAAATGTACATACGCAGATTTTTGTAACAGAATTCGGAATAGTTATATTTTCAAGGTTGCTACAGCCGGCAAAAGCCGACCCGCCGATACTTGTGACCGAATCGGGAATGGTCACGTTTGTAATATTGTCGCAGCCCGAAAATGCCCGCTCACCGATTCTTTGTACGCCGTCAGGTATAACTATCTCGGTCACACCTTTCTCTTTGGTATATTTTTTCAGTACGCCGTTGCAGATTTGAAATCCCATATTCTTATCCTTTACAACAATAATATTCATTTCAGATTCAAAGATTTTCTGATAACTCCGCTACGTTTAATCTTTTTTACAAGATTATCAAAATCCCGTGCGATGTCCATACCTTCACTAATCCTGTCTGCAAGCCCTGAGTTAAGGCTTTCGGTATTTTTATTCATAAGGGCATGTATTACCTCATTGCGATATGAACACCATTCGTTCATACGGGTAAACACTTCTCTTACTTTCTTTATATCAAGTTTATCCGTGTATACTTTTCTGATTGCACAGAGATAATTGCTCTTGTCAGCGTTATTATATCCGTTCTCTGCCCATGTAAGTGTAGCTTCGATTATTTTCCTTTTACCCGATATCTGATTGATAGACGGAAATCTGAATTTATTATCTTCACATTCGTCAAACATAAATTTCAGTTCGTTTTTGCTTCTTTTATTGTCAAATCTTGTTGACTGTCTGGTATTAAGACATCCGAGATAGAAAAGCCACGCCCTGAGTCTGTCCTCAATAATAGCATAAACAATAAGCATAGCCTCGAAATAAAAGCCGTTTTTAACCGCTTTATCATAACGTTCAAATTGTGTTTTGTATGTTACTTTCTTATCAAATCCATCCGTAACAGGCCGGATTTTTCGTTCCGGCACATCAACCCCTCCTTAAATATTCGTTTATATCAAACCCTTCTCTTACGGCCGTTCTTACAAGCTCCTCATCGGACATTCTTCGTACTCGTTCGGCTTTATCGAACATAGCAGGGGAAACCGCAAAAGCGCCTGTCCCGTAATAGTCATACAGATCGTTTTCGAGCCTGTCTGTATCTATTTCCGTTGTATCAATATATTCGTTACTGTACATATCACACCTTGCTCCTTTTTCCATCGTCGATTACTTCTATAATATCGCCTTGACCTCTCAGCCATATATCAACGCCGTCGCCGTAAATTTCCGCTTTTATAAGCCATCCGTTTTCGTCGTGCTTTATTATATTGGCGGTGGGGAATCTGTCAAGTACGGCTTCGATGCTGATACCCTTGTACAGAAATTTTACCGTTCTCAGTTCTCCGCCGAACATAAACTGTATACGCTTTCTGAATTCGCCCTCCTGAAATCTGTCGCTGTACGCAACGTGAAAATGTTCGTCAAGTATCTCATACTTTTCAATGCGGTCTATCCTGTATATAGTCGGAAACGGACGTTTAGGTACATCCGGCATTTCCTCGCTGACAGATATATAAGCGCAAAGATAGAAATAATACTCGGAAAACATTACTCCCACAGGCTGAATAAGCCTCATTACATTGTCGGGATTTTTCAGCTTTTTATAACATATTTTCATCAGCCTGTGTTCGTATACCGCACTGCATATATCCCACATCGCATCTATGAATTTCTTTTTGTGGTGCGGTTCGTTATACAGAAATTTTTCGTTTGCGATAAGCTCCGAAACCTTCTTCTTGTTTACCGAGGGAACGCAGCATTCAAGCAGCTTGTCAATTATCGGATACATTTCATCCTTTACCATAGATCTGCTTTCAAGAAGAATCTTGCACACCGTAAGTATTTCACTGTTTGTAAGATGAGAATCGTCGTTAAGTACGATACGGTAACGGTTGCTGCTCCTGTCATAAAGCAGTGTTTCTTTACCGCCGCTTTTATTATCGAGAAACGCCCTTATATCTTCTATATCACGCTGTATGGTTTTTTCGTTTACATCAAACCGTGCCGCAAGATCGGATTTGGTTATAGCTTTACCTTCATAAAGCATCCGGTAAAGCTGCAATATCCTCTCGGTTTTCTTCTCCATATTAATACCTTCGCTTATCTTACCATTCAAGATCAAGTCCGTCGTTTTCGGATGATGACTTACCTTCATCAAGCTGTCTGAGCTTTATATAGACCTTTGCGGTCGTGATAGCGTCAGATAAAGCGGTATGAGCCTTTTCGTTCTTTATCCCGAAGTATTCCGCATAATTGTTAAGCTCGTCGCCCTTTATCTCAAGATTGCATTTTTTCTTGATTCTTTTTGCGTATTTCATTATGTCGAATTGTTTGTTCGTGATTATAATGTTGCTGTGTCTTCCGGCTCTTTCAAGAAATTTACTGTCGAATGCTGCATTGTTGAAGCCGGCGAGAGTATCATCTCCTATAAACCTTACAAATTCGGGTATGACCTCCCAGACTTGCCTTGCGTTTTTGGCTTCTTCATCGGTTATTCCTGTTATTTTCGTTATGTTATCACTGACCGAACTATTGCTGTATTTCGGATTCACAAGTTCTTCGAAAGTCTGCGATTCATCGACAACTCCGTCAACTACTTTTACTGCACCGATTTGTATAATTGCGTGGAATCCTGAATTTAAACCGGTCGTTTCAAGGTCGTAGACTACGAATGTATCGCTTTTCGGTACATCGACAAAATCGGTTTTCGGATAGTCCTCCTTTTTGATTTTCGGCGGTCTGTTATCCTGAAGTGATTCTCTTTGCGGTACAGACTGGATCTCATATCCTATAGATTCCATAAATTCTATGTACAGCTTTATATTTTCGCTTTCACGGGGTAAGTAGCCACGGCCTTTTTCTTCATAGCACTTCTGATAGCAGCGATTATTGCTGTCCAGCTTTTCAAAGCATTTTTCCGAAAGCTCGTCGGTATCCTGATAACGATCGATTATATCCTGTGCATCATCGAATCTTAACGTGCGTGCATAGAATTCGGCAAGAGCATATGCCGCTTCCCACGGGAGATTCTTTTCGCAGGACAGAATATCCGCAATTTTTTCAGCTTCGTAATATTTGTGCGTTGAATAAAGCAAGTTCAGCTTAAGACCCTGCAGTCTGCTTTTCTGCATATCTGTGAGATAGCCTGCCGCTAAGATCTTATCTGCTTTTTCAAGAAAGAAATCTCTGCTTTTGGCTAATATTGCAAAAGGAGCTGCAGCGGAAGTGAGCAGTATAATGTTCAGATAATCACGTTTTTCCGCAGGGAGCAGAGAACAAAGAGAAAGTGCCGAATCTCTGAAGTTTTTAGGATTTTCAAGCCTGTTTGAAAGATCGTTCCAGTATGGATGCTCCTCGTTTGTCACATCAGGGTTGAAAGCGTGTAATTCGATACAAAGCTTTTCTATATCGGCGTTTGTCATACATTCGTTGCAAAGCATTCCATTTGCGGTATCCTTACCGCAGTTAAGACATTTAATCATAATTTTTTACCTTCTTACACATATATTTCATATCACAGTAACGGCAGGAATAATCGTTTTCGGCTTTTGCGTCAAAGCGTTTGTCTTCTATTTTCCTAACCGTCTGCGATACGTCTTCGATTTCCTTGTCAACACAGTTTTTACTGTATTCAAACGTTACAAGCGGATTTTCTTCCGCCTCGTTTGTGTAATACAGATGCATACGGCTGACATTTTTCTTGTAGCGTTCGCTTATCAGATACGCATAAATCTCAAGCTGTTTTCTGTAATGCTCAACCTGAGCGGATTTTTCGGGCGAATCGGGTTTTCTGCCGGTTTTGTAATCCACTATCTCGATTTTTCCGTCATCATCTTCGATAAGATCGATAACGCCCTGCAATATATATTCCGGCAGTACAAGTTCAACCTTTTCTTCTGCCTTCCATACCTTGCGGATATGCTCCTTACGTTTATCAAAATAATTCAGGACCTGATCGAGTGCGGATTTTCTGCGTTCTTCCGAAAGCATCAGTCCTGTGCTTTCCTGCATTTTTGCGTAGTTCAGAGCAAACCATTTCTTGATGAGTTCTTCGGTTATTTCATCATATCTGCCTGCTATCGCAAACCTGTTGAGATCCTCAAGGGTTGCGTGAATAAGCGTTCCCACGGATGTGTGAAGTATTTCACACGGTGCGAATTTGTATTCTTTAAAGTACAGGTATCTGCTCGGACATTCGTCATATACGCTTATATGCGATGTGAACGAGTATGTCTTTCTGATATGCTCTTTCTTTACCCTGTCAAAAACCCGGTTATCATTGTATTCGGAAATATCGGGGATATTTTCTGTTATCACGCTTGTGTAGGGCTTCGTTCTGCTTCCGTCCTTTTCTGTAAGCACGAGCAGATTTTTCGCTCTTGAAAAAGCAACATAATATTTTCGCCACATATCAAAATACGGTATCATATCCGGAGCTTCAAACGGCTTTCTGCAAAAACGGCTTTCTACGCTGTAGAAAAACGAATCTTTGCTTTCGCTTTCTTTTTTCAGCGGCAGTGAACCTACAATAACAACATGCTTCTCTTCTTCGGCAGGGTCGGCGGCTTCCTGCTCTTCTGCGCCTTGCGCCT
>ERZ1106954.968-NODE-968-length-23039-cov-5.054038_pt1 | contig 23039 bp, 27 predicted proteins | sample MGYA00403678_ERZ1106954 | MGnify/ENA primary metagenome ERZ1106954 (study PRJEB35170, sample SAMEA104062445) | human gut metagenome | biome: human gut; feature: human-associated habitat; material: faeces | place: Denmark | collected 2012-08-20 ... | reverse complement strand
TCGTCCTTCAATTTCTCTTAAGTCGACGACCAACGTAACTGGAGAAGGAACCAGTGATAGCCCATTCATAATAAGTACTTAATACCGGACATTTTTGATTAAGCCTAGATAAATAAAGGGTTTGTGAGCGTATAACTTATTGATATATTAATTTGGGCTGGTTTTGATAAATTTGAATATAAAAAACTGCAATATTTTTCAAAAATGAAATTTTATTGCAGTTTTTTTCATGACAAAAAGTGTTAAATGATAATTTAACATAAAAAGTAAAACTAAAATTTTGTATAAGTCATAGGTAGAGCTGCATGTTCGTCTTGATTTTATAGTTTATATAAGAATTGAAACATCTTCGAAAGATAGTAAGACCTAAATTAAATATAGATAATATGCGAATAGGCTTACCATTTTTGTTATTTTTAATATATCTAATATTAAGATAATTTTTAACATGAGCATAATTTTTAGTATAGTCAATTGCAAGAATACTAAGTCAAAGCCCAGCAAAACAAATAATGCTGTATAAATTTTCAAAAGTATGAAGGTTTCTAGTTCTAGTTTTTTTAAATTGAAACCATTGGATTTTTGAGATTTAAAAAACATTTCAATACCACCAAAACGATGTGAATATTCACGGATTGCTTGATTAGGTTCAATATTAGATAAAATAAACCATGGATCATCGATTTGATTACCTCTGCCAATTGATAAATTGCATTTAAAATGATGTTTGCCAAATGTAATGTTTTTCTTTTTTATCATAGATTAGAACTCTTTAAATCAGAATTAACTTTAGCTCTGATACAGAAAAAATGACATTTTTTATGAATATGACGCATAAGGGCAAAATTACAAAACCACCTATCATCAAGAAAAGTGATAGGTGCATTGATACATGATAAAAGAACAATAACATAATCGATTGCTTCAATGATAACTTTTTAAGAAAATAAAAATTTTCTATCATCATCATTAATGTCATAATGACCGCTTCTTTTATCTTTATCATTAATAAAGTGGATAGGGATAGATTGTTTACCGATTTTCAAAGTAAACATTAAAGTAACAAAGTCGTCATTAGTATACATGTGATCTAAAATAACAACTAGTTTATTGTGCTTTAAAGCCCCAATTTTTTTGATAATTTTCTTAACTACAGCTTTAAAGAATTTGATACCATCAAATTTTTGATTATTGAGAAACCTCCATATTTTCTTTTCAATAGAAGAATGATTTGTTAAAAGAGAATCGTCAATATAATTCTTTGCTAAATCTAAATTTGTAATATTTTCGACATTAATAGCAACCATAATTAAATGCGGTAAAACCTTTAATTGAGGTTTAGAAAATTTAAAACTAATTTGACTAAAAAAATCATTCAAACCGATTGCAATATCCATTTCTTTATTATATAATTTATTCATAGAACGACTTCCTTTGCTAGTTTATGGTAAATTAATAATATCAAAAAGAAGTTGTTTTATCAATTTAGAGAGATGAAAGAGTACGAATGGTAAAAATTGCTCTTTTAATATATTTAAAAAAGTGTCCGGAAGTAAAGTTGCAAATTAGTTTTAAAAATATTATCCTCGGGTAGTTCTTGCATACGGCTACCCGAGTTTTTAAAAATATTTTGTAAGGCTATTGACAAATTAAAATGTTGTGATAAAATTTACTAGTGTCTTAAGGTGATATTTATGGAAGATAAGAATATTTTTAATTCTATTAAAGAACTTGAAAAGGGGATTGTGCGTAAGATAATGAGTGAGACTTCACATGATGAAATGTATAGTAAGCCTAGTATTGCTCAAATGCAAATCATTAAGTATATCCTAAAACATGATGGAAAGACTATTTATCAAAGAGACTTAGAAGAAGTATTTAACTTGCGTAGAGCAACAATCTCTGGTATTTTAAAGACTATGGAAAAAAATAATGTTATAATAAGAGTGTGTGACCCTAACGATGCTAGAGGTAAAATTGTTATATTAAGTGATGATGCTAAGAAGTTCTTTAAAGAGAAAGAAACCTTATTTAAAAAACTAGAAACTGTTCTTAAAAAAGATATTTCTAAAGAAGAATTAGAAACATTTTATAAAGTTATCTTAAAGATGCGAGATAATATAAATAGAAAGGATTAATATGTTTAAGTTATTTAAAAATCTAAATAAAAAAGATATTTTTTGTATATTTTTATGTGTACTTTTTATTGTGTTCCAGGTTTGGCTTGATTTAAAAATTCCTGATTATATGTCAGCAATTACCAGATTAGTTCAAACTGAAGGAAGCAAGATGAGTGAGATTTTAACACAAGGTGGTTATATGCTTCTTTGTGCCGGCCTCTCACTTATTGCAGCAATTATAGTAGGTTACTTTGCTGCATATGTTTCATCTTCATTTTCTAAAAATGTTCGTGGTAAATTATTTAATAAGACACTTGGTTTTAGTTTAAATGAAATGAAAAAATTTAAAGCTAGTAGTTTAATTACAAGAACTACAAATGACATTACCAATGTTGAGATGTTTTTAGGTGTTGGCCTTCAAATGCTTATTAAAGCTCCAATTACTGCAGTATGGGCAATCTTTAAAATATTAAATAAAGGTAAAGAGTGGAGTATTGCTACAGGTATTGGTGTAGTTATTCTACTTCTAATAATTGGTTTATTATTAATATTAGTATTCCCTAACTTTAAAAAAGTTCAAAAACTTATTGATAATATTAACGAACTTACTAGAGAACAACTTAAAGGTATTCGTGTAATTCGTGCATTTAATGCCGAAACTTACAGTGAAAATAAGTTTGCTAAAGGCAATAATGATTTAACTAAACTTCAAATGTTTAACCAAAAAATGATGGGAATATTAAACCCAGGAATCTACCTTATTATGCAAGGCGTATCATTATCAATTTATATAATTGGTGCTTATCTAATTAACGAAGCAAGTATGATGGATAAAATGACTGTCTTTAGTAACATGGTAGTATTTTCTAGTTATGCAATGCAGGTTATTTCATCATTCTTAATGTTAGCCTTTATCTTTATTTTGTACCCTAGAGCAGAGGTATCAGCAAATAGAATTAATGAAGTATTAGATACTGATAGTTCCATTTTAGATGGAAATGTTACTAAACATAATGATGTTAAGGGCAAAATTGAATTTAAACATGTATCATTTAAATATCCCGATAGTGAAGAATATATGCTAGAAGATATTAGCTTTAAAGCCAAAAAAGGTGATACAGTAGCATTCATTGGATCAACTGGTAGTGGTAAATCTACTCTTATTAATTTAGTACCTAGATTTTATGATGTTACTAGTGGTGAAATCTTAATTGACGATATTAACGTTAAGGATTATAACCTTAAAACACTTCATGAAAAGATAGGTTACGTTCCTCAAAAGGCGGTTATCTTTAACGATAGCATCATGAATAATATTTTATATGGTGACGCAGGTAAAAAACTTACTAAAGAAATGGGAATTGAAGCATCTAAAATAGCTCAAGCTGATGACTTTATCACAAAGATGGAAAAAGAATACAACTCTCATATTGCTAGTGGTGGAACTAACGTATCAGGTGGGCAAAAACAAAGAATATCCATTGCAAGAGCAATAGCTAGAAAACCAGAATTTTATATATTTGACGATTCATTTAGTGCACTTGACTATAAGACAGATTATATTTTAAGAAAAGCTTTAAAAGAAAATACTAGTGATGTTACTAGTTTAATAGTTGCACAAAGAATAGGTACCATTAAAGATGCTGATTTAATAGTAGTCTTAGATAATGGTAAATGTGTGGGAATGGGTACTCATAAAGAACTATTAAAGAGTTGTGAAGTCTACAAAGAAATTGCTTATTCTCAGTTATCAAAGGAGGAGTTAGAAAATGCCTAAACATGGTGGAGGAAATCCTAATGATAAACCCAACAATTTTAATCTTGCAGTAAAAAAATTAATGCATTACTTAAACAAATACAAATTTAGAATAATATTTGCTCTAATCTTTAGTGCATTCAGTAGTGTCTTAGCTATCATAAGCCCTAAAAGATTAGAAAAGTTAATCAATATAATTATTGCTGGAATTATTACTGGAATAGATATAGATAAAGTTAAAGAGATCATGTTTGCTCTCATTATTATATACGTTCTTAGTGCAATATTTGATTATCTAGAAAAGTATTTAATGGTAGATGCTACTAACAAGTTTGCTAAAGAACTTAGAGAAAAAATAAGTCATAAGATTAATAAATTGCCTCTTAAATATTTTGATACTCATACTAGTGGTGACATTCTATCAAGAGTTACTAATGATATAGACACAGTAAGTCAAAACTTAAATAACAGTTTAGGCACATTTGTAAGTGCAATTACCCTTTTAGTTGGTTGTTTAATTATGATGTTTAAAACGAACTGGATTATGGCTTTAACAAGTATTTTCTCATCTATTATTGGATTAGTCTTAATGATGATAATTCTTAGTAAAGCTCAAAAATACTTTGTAATGAGACAAGAAGAGTTAGGTAAGCTTAATGGTCATATAGAAGAAATCTATTCATCACAAACATTAGTAAAAGCATATAATGGCGAAAAGAATGCTTGGGATAAATTTGCAAAACTTAACGAAAACGTTTACACATGCAACTTAAAAAGTGAATTTTTAGGTGGTATGATGCCATCAATAATGGGATTTATTGGTAACTTTGGTTACGTAGCAGTATGCGTTGTTGGAGCTCTTCTTACTATGAAAGGCACAATATCTTTTGGCGTTATAGTAGCATTTATTATGTACGTAAGACTATTTGCAAACCCACTTAGTCAAATAGCACAAAGTTTAAATAGTATGCAATCAGTAACTGCAGCTAGTGAAAGAGTATTTGAGTTCCTTGAAGAAAAAGAAATGACTGACGAATCTAAACTTAAAGGAAAACTTAATCCTAAAAAAGTTAAAGGAAATATTGAGTTTAAACACGTTAAGTTTGGTTATGATGATGAAAAACTAATTATTAAAGACTTTAGTGCTAAAGTAAAACCAGGAGAAAAAATTGCAATTGTTGGCCCAACTGGTGCTGGTAAAACGACAATGGTTAATTTACTTGAAAAGTTCTACGAAATAAATGACGGCGACATCACAATCGATGGCGTTAGTATCAAAGACCTAAAAAGAGAAAATATCCATGACTTATTTATTATGATCTTACAAGATACATGGCTATTTAATGGAAGTATTCGTGATAACATTAAGTATAATAATAATGCCACTGATGAAGAAATATGGAATGCCCTAAAAGTTGTTGGTGCTGAGCATTATGTTAAAAGTCTTCCAAAAGGCTTAGATTATGAAGTAGGAGATAGTGAAAATATCTCTGCTGGTCAAAGACAACTTCTTACAATTGCTAGAGGTATGATTAAAGATGCACCATTCTTAATTCTTGATGAAGCAACTAGTAACGTTGATACAAGAACAGAAGAACTAGTTCAAAAAGCAATGGATAAACTAACAAAAGGAAGAACATCATTTATTATAGCTCATAGATTATCGACAATTAAAAACGCCGATCTTATACTAGTTATGAAAGATGGTAATATTATTGAGCAAGGAAATCACAATAAGTTACTAAAACAAAATGGTTTTTATGCAGATTTATATAATTCACAATTTAGTGATATTACTGAATAAAGGACAAATTAGTCCTTTTTTTGATACTTATTTGACACATTTTAAGTTCATCATCGTTCATTCGTTTGACTGAAAAAAAGGCGTGTGTTAGAATAACTTTTGCTTGGTAAAAAAGGGAGGTTTATAATGAAAAAAACTATAAAAAAATTAAGTGCAGAACTAGATGATAATAATAAATTAGTAGATAATGTTGGCTTAAAGCTTTCTGAAAATAATATTCCTCTAAATGAACTTGGAAGTTTAAAAATGGAATTAAACAAAGCTATTAGTGAAAATCAAAGAATTAATGACAAAATTGATGAAGAACTAGATAAAAATGAAAAAGAAACTGTTAAAAGATTTATTGCTGGAAATATTATTGGACTCATAATCTTTATAATGTGTCTTATAAATAGGCCACTAGCAGTATTATTTTTACTAATTAATGCAGGAATATTAGGCAAGAATTTATTTGACGTAGATTATAAGAGTTTGCAAAAGATGAAAACGCAAGAATATGAACAAAAGATAAAAATTACTAGATTAAAAAAAGAAATTGAAACAAAAACTTTTCATAGCAAAAAAGTAATAGACGAAAAAGAATGGTCTGGTAGAGAACTAGAAGCTATTTTTGATAATGCAGTAAACTGTGTTGAAGGGCTTCTAAGTGGCAAAGATATTAAGATTGAGTCTCCTCTATTAAAAGCGGTAGTCCTAGAACTACTTAAAGATGATAATTACCCAAATGCGACCATCCCAGAGCTGGTTAATATTAGACGCCAACAATTAGACACCCCACCAGTACTAAAAAAATTTAAAACTAATTAAAAGGAAGAAAATTATGAAAAAAGAATATAAGTCACTAACAAAGAGTTATGAAGAAAGTGAAAGAAAATTAAATGATATAAGTTATGAACTATATGGTAAGAACCTATCTTTAAAGGAACTTGGAAAGTTAAGCCTATCTTTAAATGAAAAGATGAAAGATAACGAAAACTTATTATATGAAGTTATAAACATGATTGAAAGTTATAATAAAGGAGCATCACGAAATATTTTAATCCGTACAATACTATCATTAATAAGTATTGGAATATGCTTTATCAATTTACCAATTGGACTAGTACTTACCGCATTAAGCGTTGTCTCTGTATATAAATATAAAGGATGCACCGAAGTAGAACAACTTAATGAACTACTTTTAGAACTTTATGGACAGAAAAGCAGAATAACTAGTTACAAAAATAAAATTATTGAAAGAGTAAAAAGTACCAGTAAAAATATAAATAATGATGTATGGGTTGGTGAAGAACTTGAAATGCTTTTTGACTTATCAGTTAGATATGTTGAAATGTTACTTGAAGGTGCTGAACCAGATCTTGAATCGCCATATATTGAAATGATTGTAAAAGAACTTTTAAAAGATGAAGACCATCCAAACGCAAGTATTACCGAACTATTAGAACTAGCAAAAGAAAAAAGAAGCAAAGAAATGGTACTTAAAAAGGCATTTACAGAATAATAAACAAAAGGAGATGAATTATGAAGAAGGAAAATATTGCAAAGACACATGAAAAAAAACTTAAGAAAATCGATTCAAACTTAGAAGAAATTTATAAAAAATTATATAGTTTAGATATACAAAATAGTGAACTTACTAGTATAAGTAATAATCTAAATGAACTTCTTAGAGAAAATGAACACTTAAAAGAAAACCTTAACAATGATATAACTAAGACCATAAAACAATCTCATAAATCATACCTTGCATACGCAGTACTTACCTTATTAGTGTTAGGTAGTAGTTTTATAAACTTTGGCCTAGCAATTATATTATTATCTGCTGAACTTGGTATGATAATAAAAAGCATAGGAAACACAACCATAACTGATTTAGAAGCAATCAAGGATAGTACTGGACTTCAAAACTATCGCATCCATAGATACCAAAAAAATGCTTCAAATAGAATGAAAATGAGAAGCAAAGAAATTGATGACAGTGAAGTATTTGGAATAAATTTTAATGATGCTTACGAAAAAGCATTAGAATGTGTTAGACTTTTACTTGATGGCAGCAGTATTAATATTGAAAATCCCCTAGTAAAAAGTATTGTTAAGGAACTTTTAAAAGATGAAAACTATCCTAATGCAAGTATTGAAGAACTAGTCGAACTAAAAAGAAGTAAAATGAATAAGTACGTAGCCTTAGAGAAACATTTAAACTAAGTTAATTAACCCATTATCATGAAAACAGGAACAATTGGTAAGAACAATCATTATAAATCTCGCTCAAAGAACTAGAATCATCAATTAAGATGGTTAAATTCCAATAAAACTGATATTTATTTAAAATCAAATACATTATATGAAAAATATATAAAAGGATTACTACCGCAAAATGTCATAAATAGATGCTGCAATTTTAAACTATTAGAAGAAAAGTGTAAAGAATATAATACTGTTTTAAGTCAATGTATTGCTGACTTTTTATTTGACATAAATACACTTACGAGTTATAATATACGAACAATTTTATGGGGGTATTATGAAAAAAATATTTATAAGTAAAAAAAATATGCTACACATTTTAGACAGAAGTTGCGATGAAATAGAGAAAGAAATAGATTCAGTAAGTGGAAATTTATATGCCGGAAAAACTTTTACAAAAGAAGAATTATTAAGCATGAATTGCAAGTTAAATGATACTTGTGAAGGAATAAATGAAGTCGCTGATACTGTTGAATACATGTCTAAAACAGGAAATCAAACTTACAAAACCCTTAAACTTGGATTTAAAATAGGTATTGTGCTAAACATTATCTTATTTCTTTTAGGTAGTCCATTTTTTGCAATCTTTTTAGAACTAATCGAGTACAGATTACTAATCGGTGCTGATTATGCGCACCAAGAAACCAACGATTACGTTCTAGCAATATCAAGTAGAGGTACAAAACTAGTTAGGAGAATCGAAAACTACCAAAATACAATTAACATAAAAATTAAAAAGAGTTTAGAAGTCAAGGAAGAACTTGACCAAGATGAAGAAAAGAATGCCAAATTTGATGCCGCTTTAACTCTTACAGATTATCTATTACGTGGATATGAACTTGAAGGTGGGGATCCAGAAATACTTGATCTTGTCAAAGAAATTCTAATAGAGGGTGGAGCCGAAGGCGAAACTTTAGGAGAACTAATAATTAGCATGAGAGCAAAATTAAAATCTCTTGAAGGTGGCAAAACATTAAGCAAAGAATAATTTACGAAAAATGTGTAAACAAACGCATTTTTTTATTTTCTTAAAATTTTGCTATTGCAAGTTTTATAGTATTATTGTAATATTATGGTAGACAGTGGCATGATGTGGAAGAAAGTGGGGGACTTTATATGCTAATGGGAGAGTTTCATCACAACATTGATGACAAAGGCAGACTTATTATTCCAAGTAAGTTTCGCTATGAATTAGGTGAAAAATTTGTTGTTACTCGTGGTCTTGAAAACTGCTTATTTGTTTACTCTTTAGAAGAGTGGTCAAAGATAGTATCACGTTTAAAAACATTACCATTTACTAATAAAGATGCCCGTAACTTTACACGTTTCTTCTTATCTGGTGCTGTAGAATGCGAGTTCGACCGTCAGGGCCGAATAAACATTACCTCCCCACTCGTTCGTTACGCCGGTTTAACTAAAGAATGCGTTATAATCGGCGCTAATGACCGATTAGAAATATGGTCTAGTGAATCCTGGGAGAAGTTTTTCACTGACAATGAAGTAGCTGTTGCAGACATGGCAGAAAATCTATTTAAGGCGGATGGTTATGAAACATTATAGTGTACTTAAAAACGAACTTATTGAAGGATTAAACATTAAGCCTGATGGAATCTATGTTGATGCTACTCTTGGTTATGCTGGCGATTCTAAAGAAATCTTAAAAAGAATAAAAAGGGGCTTTCTTTTCGCCTTTGATCAAGATACTGATGCAATAAGTTACAGCACCAAAGAACTATCACAAATTGGGGATAATTTTAAAATATTTTATAGTAATTTCAAAGATTTGAAAGAACATTTATTAAGTGAAAACATAAACGGAGTAGACGGCTTTGTCTTTGATTTAGGATTATCTAGTCCGCAGATTGATGAAAAAGAACGTGGTTTCTCATTTATGAGCGACGCAGCATTAGATATGCGTATGGATAAAAATGGTAAACTTACCGCTAAAGATGTTGTAAATAACTACTCCTTAGATGAATTGACACGCATTTTTAGGGAATATGGCGAAGAAGATTTTTCTAGACCAATTGCTAAAAACATTGTAAGTTCTAGAGAAAATAAACCAATAGAGACAACAATGGAACTAGTTAAAATTATCGAAGAAAGCGTGCCAAAAAAATACTTCGTAACAAAGCATCCAGAAAGACAAATCTTTCAAGCAATTAGAATAGAAGTAAATGATGAACTTAACATTCTAGAGTCTAGCCTAAAAGATGCAGTAAACCTTTTAAACAAAGGTGGTCGCATATGCGTAATAACATTCCACTCATTAGAAGATAGAATTGTTAAACAAACATTTAAAAGTTTAAGTGAAATATCACCACTGGTTAAAGGACTACCAGTCATTCCAGAAGAGTATAAACCACTTATTAAATTAATAAATAAAAAGCCAATTCTTCCGAGCAAAGAAGAACTTGCAGAAAATAGCAGATCAAGAAGTGCTAAATTAAGAATAATAGAGAGGTTATAATGAAAAAGACAAGAAAAAGGGTAAAATTATGTGGCGTCGATAGACTAATGATAATGGTAATTGCATTACTAATTGTATTCACCCCAGTTTTAGTTGTTTATTCTAAAAGTACTTTATCAGAAAGTAACATTGAACTTGAGCGCATCAAAAGGAAAGTTGAAAAACAAGAAAGCATTAATGAAAGTGTTGCAATGAAGATAAACGAACTTGCTAGTCTTTCTAATATTCAAGACGTTGCAAAAGAACATGGATTAGATTATAATAATGATAATATAATTGTAGTTAAATAGGTTGTGGTAATCATGGTTAAAGGAAAATATAATAGATTGTTTCAAACATGTTCTTTAATTGTGGTTATCCTTTTATTTGCTTTAATAATAGGCAAACTTTTTTATGTGGCAGTAAGTCCAACAGTTGATGGTGTAAACCTAAAAAAATTCGCATTATCAAGAACAACTGCTACCAAAACAATAACCGCAAACCGTGGAACTATCTATGATAATATGGGTGAAGTTCTAGCACAAGACGTTAGAAGTTACACAGTTATTGCTTACTTATCATCAAGTAGAACAACCGACCCAGATAAACCATATCACGTAGTAGATAAAGAAAAAACCGCAGAACTTCTAAGTCCTCTCATCAACATGACTAAAGAATCCATCTTAGCATTACTAAACAGAGATGCTTATCAAGTTGAACTAGGTCCTGGCGGAAGAGGTATCACTGAACTAGTTAAACAAGAAATTGAAGCCTTAGACTTACCAGGAATTGACTTCATAAAAAGTAGTAAAAGAGACTATCCATATGGAGACTTTGCTTCCTATATTATTGGCTATGCTAAAAAAAATGATAATGATGAAATTGAAGGTGAGATGGGAATTGAAGGTAAGTATAATAGTAGTCTAAAAGGAACTAATGGCAAAATAACTTATCAAAAAGATGCTTATGGTTATCGAATTGCAAACACGCCAACATATGAAGAAAAGGCTGAATCAGGAGTAGATATTTATCTAACACTTGATAGTAACATTCAAATGTATTTAGAAAATGCTATGGCAACCGTTGAAAAAGACGGAGCAGAGTGGGCTTCAATCACTGTCGCCGATGCTAAAACAGGTGCTATTGTCGGTTCAGCAACTATCCCGTCATTTAATCCAAACACCTTAAATATTACAAACTATAATAGTCAGCTTACAAGTTATACTTATGAACCAGGAAGTACCATGAAAATATACTCATTTATGGCTGCTATAGAAGAAGGTATTTATAAAGGCGATGAAGAATACACCTCTGGTAATATTATCGTTGATGACTATAAAATCAGTGACTGGAATACTACTGGATGGGGCAAAATAACATATGATACAGGTTTTACTTACTCATCAAATGTTGCTGCAGTTAATCTAGCGCAAGCTCTAGGTAAAGAGAAATTATTAAATTATTATGAAAAGTTTGGTTTCGGAACAAAAACTGGAATTGAACTACCAAACGAATATAATGGTCAAGTAGAAGCAGTGTATGAGTCTGAACTTGCAAGTATCTCTTATGGTCAAGGTATGACAACAACACCAATCCAAAACATTCAGGCCCTAACAAGTCTTGCAAATGGTGGAGTAGTTCTAAAACCATATATTATAGAAAAGATAGTTGATACCAACACCGGTAAAACAACCTATGAAGGTAAAAGAACTGACATAGGTAGAGCAGTAAGTTCAAGCACAGTAAACAAAATGATTGAGCTTATGGACATAACGGTTAATACCAATGACCCAATAGCAACAGGTAAAAGATATGCAACTGACTCTGTAAGACTAATTGGTAAAACTGGTACTGCCCAATATGCCCTAGCAAATGGTAAATACTCTAGTGGTAACTACAACAACATTCGTTCTTTTGCAGGAATGTTTCCTAAAGATAATCCAGAATATGTTATTTATGTAAGTGCCAAAAAATATATGGGCGGCGCTAGTGGTTTTGCAAGTATGGTTAAATCCGTTGTTGAATCAATTGCTAAATACAAAAATTTAGATACTAGAGACACAGATAAGGACTTATCAAAAATTATTAATCTAACTAGTTATATAAATAAAGATGTAACTGCTGGTAAAGACACTTTAACTAACTTAGGACTTAACGTAGTAGTTATTGGAAATGGTGAAAAAATAGTTAACCAGTATCCTAAAAAAGGTGAAAATATTTTAAGTGGAAATAAAATTTTCTTAGTAACCGATTACAGCGAAATCGTCATGCCAAACATTATAGGATGGAACAGTAGTGATGTTAGAACATTTGCAAATTTAATAAATTTATCTTATACTATGAATGACTATGGAAAAGTCACTGCTCAAAGCATACCCGAAGGCACCATATTAGATAGTGCTAGTATGTTAGAAGTAACTTTAGGAGGTTTATATGGCAAAGAAAAAGCAGGATAATAAAGAACAAGAAACTAAACAAGAAAACAAATTTTTGAAATTTTTAAAGAATTTCTTTAACTCATGGCAGCCACTACTAATAGTATTAATCTTAGTAATTGTAGGTTTGCTTATTTTTATTAATCATCTAATGCACGCTACAAAAACATATATGTTTAATGGAACAAATGATTATGTAAGAATCTTAAATGGTGTAACAGTCATAAACGATTCTCTAGCTATATTTGAAGGTAGTGATGTTGATTTCATCTACGAAAAAGATATCATGGTAACAAAATATAAAATTGGTTATTATGTCAAAGTAGATGGAAAACTTTCACCAATATCTGTAATAAGCGGTGAAGATGAGGAAGCCTTATCTTTAACAAAACTACTAGAAGGTGGAACATCATTTAATGTAATCGAATCAGTATCTAATGAACATTATTTTTCTAAAGAAAACATAAATGCTCTTAAAGATGGTTTATACTTTATTATTGAGTTTACTCCTAAAAAAGGTGATGAAGTAAAACTAGAGACAAAACTTGATATCAGTGATATGAGCAAATAGCAACTGCAAGAAAACACTAAAATTATAAAAAGTTTGCAAATGATTGCAAACTTTTTAAATATAGAATACAATTTGATATCCATATGTAAAAAAATAATGCCTTGCTTTTTAAATAATTTTTTTGTATTATTATAGTAGGTGAGAGTATGAATAAACGTAATAAAACATTATTTTATATAATTGGCGTCCTTATTATAGCAATTATTGGAATAACAATATCATATGCATTTTTCACAAGTGGAATGAGTACTGGCGAAGAAGACACTAGTATTACAAGTAATGCTGGAGTTATGAAAATAGTCTATGATGGTGGTAATAAAATAACTGCCAATAAACTTCTTCCAAATGATGAAGCATTTGCTACTAAAGTATTTACAGTAACCGGAACTAACACGACAAAAGAAATTAACATGCCATATGAAGTTAAACTAGTTGTAGATAATAATACATTTAAAAGCCCAATAAGTTACACTTTGACTGGTGAAAACACCGGAAGTAATGGAACCATTATTAGTGATATCCCAGAAACAGACATAAAAGGTTCCTCAGTTACTCTAGGCAGTGGCTCATTTAAAAATGCTAGTAGTAAAGTTCATACTTATACATTAAAACTATTTTATAAAGATACAAATACCGATCAATCAGCAGATATGGGAGCAAACATCAAAGTTCATATAGAAGTTACTGGAACAAAAGGTGCGTAACTTCTTTTTTCTTGCATAAATTATACTAGGTGATTTATGTGAATGATGAATTATTCAAAAAAGTTGAAAAGAAAACTAAAGTAAAAAAAGGGGATATTATTTCCTTAGCTCAAATGGTTAACGATAATGGTCTAAAAGACGAAAAAACTCTAAGACACGTTATAAGTGAGTTAAGTATAATGACTGGTAAAAAAGTAGATAAAAACTTAGAAAATAAAATAATAAATGCAGTCATGGAAGATAAGGTACCAAAAACACTAGATAATATGTTCTAAAAATGATAAACTATATTTATAGTAAGGGTTGATATAATGAATATAAAAACAGATATTTTAAATTATTACATGCATGAATTAACAAGTGAAGAACTAGCAAATTTCGATAACTTAACCGAAGAAAATATTAGACTAATCGTAAATAGAATTTGGTATAACTTTTTAAGTAGTGACTTTAAATTAGGTGAAAGTTTTAAATTTCTAGGTACATTTCTAAGTCCAATCGAACTAATCGAAGATGATAATATAATGGGTAGAGATGAAGGCTATATAAGATTAATATCTAGTGAAGACCTATCATTTACAGCAGATGAAATGGACCTTATTACAGATATAGACTGGACAAAAACTAAAAAACTATATTTACCAATACACTTCAAAGGAAAAAGTTTCTATATTAAAGATGGACTTAATTTTAAAGCCCTCATGGTAGCAAACTATGGGGAAGGAGTAATTAGCCCAGCAGTTGATTATGCAAAAGATAATCCCTTAAATCTTCCTTTTTATAACTTAGATTTAAGATATTATGGTGTAGAAACCAAAATCGACTATGACAAGATAGTTTTAGACGTTATTTGTTATTACATAATCGAAGAATATCAAACAATGGACTTTAAGTTAAGAAAAGAACTAATCAAAAAATATCGTAAATTCATAATTAGTTCTTATAGTTCAATGAAAGACTACTGTACAAGCGAAGAAATCTTAGAGTTTATGGTAAAACACATCAAACTAAAAGAAAAGAACATTGATAAACAAGCCCAAATATGATAAAATAACTCACATAAGTGGGGGATAAATATGGCTTATATTAAAGCAGGATTAATAAGTGAGCCATCTAAAATGTTAACAATACCCAATATATTTGACTTACCAAGTATTGGAGCAGGTCATGATGGGTATGTTTTTCATTTTAATGGTAAAGCAATCAAATACTTAAAATACACTCCTAAAATTAGAGAAGAAAAAGGATTAATGACTCTAGAAAAATTCGAAACATTAAAAGATGTTAAAACTAAAAGAATCATTATGCCAGAAGATGCATTTTACACCGAAGATGATGAATTTGCCGCATACACAATGCCTTTTGTTCATGATTACTGCAAAGAAACTGGAGCACTTAACATCTCACCAGGTGACTTCTATTATGGAGACTTTTTAGATGCCATCCTTGATTTAGAACAAGACTTTGAAGAACTAAATAAAGCTGGCGTAGTTGCTCGTGAAATAAACCGTGGCAGTTTCTTATATGATTTAGAATTTTTAAAAATGTGTGATATTGACAAATACCAAATTGGCGTTAAAAGACCAAATGAATTAAACCGCAACATGTTAAACTTCATAATTGCAAAAGTAATCTACTATCAAATATTAGAAGAAGGCGCAAATAAAGAAAAACTAAAAGCCCTAAATAACTGGATCAAAAAAACATGTCAAAGCAGCAACTTTGTACCTGACCTTAAAAAGAAACTAGAAAAAGAACCAACAAAATTAATAAATGAAGGCATTAATACTCTTTCAAAAACCTTATAATAATGTTATAGTATTATTATGAGAAAGATACATTTTAAAAACATAGAACTATTAAAGGTTAATAAATATTACTTTTCTAAAAGTGAAACAATCGAAGCAAGTGCTCTTTATGAAAATAAAAAAGTACCTGTAATCATCAAAGTTCAAAGATTTAATAAAAATGATATCACTAAAGAAATAAATATTCTAACCAAATTAAATGAAATGGACTTACCATTTAAAGTACCTAAAATATACGAAGTAGGTAAAATAAACAACAAAAATTATTATGTGTGTGAAAAAATAAAAGGGGATAACTTAAATTACATCATAAGAAAAAATTTTTACTATAGATATAACTACTTATTCGAATATGGTAAAAGCTTAGCCCTTATTCATAACATACCAATATCCAATATGCTAGAAGCAAAAGAAAGAAATATAAATATAATTAACGACTCTAAAATAAACAATTTCAAAAAAGAAGAAGTAAAAGGTACTATGTCATTTGTTCATGGTGACTATCACTTTGGTAATGTCTTATGGCAAGGCAAAAGAGTATCCGGAATAATTGATTTTGAGTATGCAGGTATTGGTATCAAAGAAAAAGATATTGCCTTTGCTCTAGCACTAAAACCTAAAATGCTATTTATGGATAACTTACTAGATATTGAAGCCTTCTTAAACGGCTATAAAAGTATATCTAATTATAATATAGATGCTTTAATCTATTACTATAATCTATTCTTATTAGATGAATATAGTAAAATAAAAGATATTAAATTTAGAAATAAAATACTTAAACTATTAAAACAAATAGATAGTATTAAAGACCTATAAAAATGGTTTGACAGCTAAATATATAAATTAAGGAGTATTGATGGAAAGTAAAAAGAAAAATAATGTATTAATAATTGTTATAATTGTATTGCTTGCTATTGGTGTTGGGGTTTTAGGTTTTATATATGGTAAGAAGAGTATTACACCTAAAGCTAAATTTGTTAAGGTGATGAGTAATTATTTAGAGAAGAATAATATAGAAGATTTAGAAGAGTTATTTGATGGTGGTTATTCAGTAAACACTACTAATGATTTTAAGATAAGTGCTGATAATGAAGAGGTTATTAGTGGTAAACTAAACATTAATAATATTCATAAAGATAATGAGCAGTATACTGAAATATCTTTAGGAGATGGAAGTGATTCCCTAAAAGGTAATGTATATTTTAAAGATAATAAAGCCTATGTTAAACTAAATGATGTATTTGATAAGTACTATTATATGAATATGGAATCAGATAGTACTGATTATGTAGATGCTTTTAAAGAACTTAAGAAAAGTATAGTTAAAGTTGTAAATGAATACTTTACTGATGATAAGTTTACTTTAACTAAAGATAGTAATAATGATAAGATTAGTATTTCTTTAACTGGTAAAGATGGTGCTACTCTAGTGTTAAAGTTCTATGAAGAGATTAAAAATAATGATAAAATTTTAGGTTTATTTACTGATGATGATACTAGTCTTGATGAAGTTAAAGCTGAATTAAAAGAAGACATTGATAATCTTAAAGAAGAAATAGATAGTTATAGTGATGAAGTAGTTATCTCTTATGATATCTATCTAAATAAAAATAAGTTAGTAAAACAAGAAATTACTATTGAAGATATGGTACTTACTATTACAGGTGAAGATTCTGGTGATATTACTTTAATTAATGCTGGAACTACTATTATTAGTGGAACATATAGTAAAGATAATTTAAACTTAAAAATAAGCACTGATATGATTAATGCCGAACTTAGCATAGAACGTCAAAATATTAAAGAAGATAAAATAAGTGGCGACTATAAAACTACAATTAAATTAACAAGTGGAGGAAGCACTATCGATGTTACGATTAATACTAATGTTAAGTATGACAAGAGTGCTAGTATTCCGAACATTGATTTAAGTACAGCAAAGAGTTTTGATGAAATAACTGATAACGAACTAGAAGAAATTTATTCTAAACTATATCCAATATTAGAACCAATTATGGGCAATATCGATAATGAAGAAATTGAAACTACATATTAGTGTAGTTTTTTCTTGTCATAAAAAAAGAAGAACATTACATTCTTCCAATTCCAATCTTATCTAAAACTTGTTTTAATTTTTTAGATGCAACTTCATTTGTTTTAGCAAGTCCCTTATCTAAAACTTCGTTAATTAAATTACTATTAATTATTTCATTATATTTAGTTTGAATAGTAGTAAGTAAGTTACATACCTCATCTGCAACTGCTTTCTTAAACGTACCATAATTTGCTCCATCAAATTCTTTTTCAATTTCCTCATAACTCTTACTAGTTAAACTACCATAAATAGTCATTAAGTTTGAAATACCTGGTTTATTTTCTGGATCATACTTAACAATACTCTCTGAATCAGTTACTGCACTCATTATTTTTTTTCTTGCTTTATCTACATCATCTAATAGTAGGATGCATCCTTTATCATTATCTGCTGTTTTACTCATTTTCTTAGTAGGTACTTGTAAATCATATATCTTAGCACCTTCCTTAGTAATGATTGCTTCTGGTACTACAAAAGTATCACCATACTTATTATTAAATCTTTCAGCAATATTACGAGCAAGTTCTACATGCTGTTTTTGATCAATTCCAACTGGAACTACATCAGCATCATACATTAAAATATCCGCAGCCATTAAATCTGGATAGGTAAATAGTCCGCATGAAATAGCACTTTCATTTTTATTTTTACTTTTCTCCTTATACTGAGTCATTCTGCTCATTTCACCCATGTAACTATTACATGCCATAATCCATCCTAAAAGGGGATGATATAGATTTTCTGATTGCATAAATAAAGTAGTATGTTCTGGGTTTAGCCCGCAAGCAAGATATACTGCAATAATATCTCTTGTTCTTCTTCTTAATGTTTCTGGATCATTATAAACAGTTAAAGCATGAAGATCTGCTACAAAAATATAACTTTCATAATCTTCTTGCATCTTAACAAATTGCTTAATTGCTCCAATATAATTTCCTAGAGTAAGTTCTCCAGTAGGTTTAATACCTGATAATAATTTCTTCATTTCTTTCACCTTGAAATAATTTTATCACAAACGTGTATAATTTCAAGATTATTTTACATAATAACACTAGAAAGAGGAAGGTATGAAAAAATTTAAAGGTTTACTAGTTTTATTAATTTTATTTGTCATAACAGGTTGTAGTTTAGGAAATAGTCCTAAAAGTAAAGTAGAAGCACTTCTTATGAAGTATCAAACAAATAGCGCTGACTTAAAAACTGAATTAGATGATTTTCTTGCTAGTATCAATGCGGCGGATGACTACAAAGATGAATATCGCAAAGTTTATGAAAGACAGTATAAAGATTTAAAATATAAAATTAAAGATGAAAAAATAGATGGAGATAAAGCAACAGTTACCGCAGAAATAGAAGTATACGATTATTATAAAACAGAAGCGGATGCTACAAGTTATATAGCAAGCAATCCTAAAGAATTTAACGATAATGGAGTCTATAGTGTTTCTAAAGGTTTAGAATATAAAATAAAAGCGTATAACAACACTAAAGATAGAGTAACTTACACAATTGACTTTACTTTAACAAAAACAGATAACAAATGGACAATCGATCCTTTAACAGATGATGAACTAGCTAAATTACACGGAACTTACGTACACTAAGTTCTTTTTTTTAAGCACAAACTATGATATTATTTTATTGGTGATTTTATGCAAGATTTATTTAATAAATTATTTGATTTTAATGATTATAAATATTTTTATCATATTACTGGCCACGGAGTAGCTGAAAGTATAATAGAAAATGGTCTACTTATGGCTGAAAAAGAATACTATACAAAAATGGTTGAAATTACACCTGACATGATAACAGAGCCTGAAAAGTTTTTAACTGATGAAAAAGGTTTTGGTGCAATGGAAAGAGATGAAATGGTCTTAATCAGAGTACCTAAAAGTATGGGATATGACTTTATAACCCCACTAAGTAAAGGAACTACTGATATTTTCGAAGATGACAAAGATGCATCATTTGTTCCAAGTGACTTTGTTTTAGGTTACTTTGATTTAGATACACTAGACTTTACCCCAAACGACTATACAATAGAAGAAATTGAAGACTACCACTACGAGGTATAATATGGAAAAATATAAAGAAATAGAGCGCTCTATAATAAAAAAATATCGTAAAGAAATATGGGGCAGATTTGTAAAAGCCGTAAAAGAGTATGAACTTATTAAAGATGGAGACAAAGTAATGGTTTGTATTAGCGGTGGCAAAGATTCATTCCTACTTGCTAAATGCATTGAAGAACTAAAAAAACATGGCGAAACTAAATTCGATGCTGAATATGTTTGTATGAATCCAGGTTATAGTCCTAAAAACCTAGATATGATTAAGGAAAATGCTAAAATACTAAATGTTGATTTACAAATATTTAATAGTAATATCTTTGAAGTTGTAGATAGTGGAGTCTTTAAAAAAAGCCCGTGCTACTTTTGTGCTAGAATGAGAAGAGGACACCTTTATAGTAAAGCTAAGGAACTTGGCTGTAATAAAATCGCCTTAGGTCATCATTTTGATGATGTTATTGAAACTACACTTCTATCTATGTTTTATGGTTCAGAAATCAAAACAATGATGCCTAAACTTAAAAGTGACAACTATGAAGGTCTTGAACTAATTAGACCGCTATTCCTAGTACGAGAAGACGCAGTTCTTGCCTGGAAACGTAGTAATGATTTGACATTTCTAAACTGTGCATGTTCATTCACTGAAAAAGATTCTAAAGAAAGCGTAAGCAAAAGAACCGAAATCAAAAGACTAATTAAAGACTTAAAAAAGTTAAATCCAGATATTGATTATAATATCTTTAAAGCAATGGATAATGTTAACTTAAACTGTATTTTAGGTTCCACCAAAGATGGAGAATATCACTCATTTTTAGATAACTATAATAATAATTAAGACTTTAAGTCTTTTTTTTATTTTTTGGAATACTTTTTAATAGGTGATTATGTGAAGAAGTTATTTCTATTTATTTGTCTAATAATGATGCCACTTATGGTAAGTGCCGAAGATTTAGAACTAAGTGCTAAGTCAAGCATTTTAATCGAGGCATCAACTGGCAAAGTATTAAATGAAACAAATGCTGATGAAAAACTACATCCAGCATCTATGACAAAAGTTATGACAATGTTACTAATTATGGAAGCCCTAGAATCAGGAAAGATTAATTTAGAAGAGAAAGTAAATATTAGTAATAATGCTGCATCAATGGGTGGTAGTCAAGTATTCTTAGAAGCAGGTAGTCAGTTAAGCGTAAAAGAACTTTTAAAAAGTATTGCTATTGCCAGCGCAAATGATGTGGCAGTGTCAAAAAAGCAGTCGCAAGTTATAGGCGTGGAAACAAATTAAGAAACATTATGTCAACCTATAATTTGGAGTATTATTATAAATTGTATATATAACTAAAGCCAATTATTTGGCTTTTTTAGGAGGTAATAATGTCAGTATTTAAAATAGAAAAAACAAAGGATTATACAATTATGTCAAATTATCACTTGAGAGATAAAAGTTTAAGTTATAAGGCAAAAGGGTTATTATCATTTATGTTGTCTCTACCTGAAGATTGGGACTATTCTCTAAATGGCTTGGTAGCAATAAGTAAGGAAAGTAGAGATGGAATAAGATCTATTTTGAAAGAATTGCAGGAACAACATTATTTAGAAATAGAGAAATATAGAAATGATAAGGGACTATTTGAATATAATTATTTAATATATGAAATCCCACATTACATTAAATTGAATAAAGAAGTTATAAATCCAGATATGGAAAATCCACATCTGGATAGTCCAAATATGGAAAAAACGATACAAATAAATACTAATAAACAAAATACTAAAAAACAAATAGATAAAGATGATAAAAAAATTTTAAATGATTCAAAACATCATTATCTTACTGAAGAATTAATTAGAAATAAATATATAACTTGTGATGACTCACAAGTTTTTTATTATGATAAATTGTTTGAACAATTAATAGAAGATAGAAATGAATTTAGTGATTTAATAACAATAACCAATTATATTGTTCTTAAAGTAGTAAAAAGAGATTTTAAAGATGAAGATGGTAATGAAATAGAAAATAAGTATGGATATTTTAAAAGTTCTATAATAAGTAATATAAATAAGTTAAATAATTGCTATAATGATAATGAATATAATTGGCTCGAAGATGATTTAGAAAGATAAATTAATAAAACTATATATATTATAAAATTAAAATGAGAATATATTTTATTAGCATACTCTCATTTTTGTAATTTTGAATTATTAGTTCTACCAACTAACCAATCCATAGAAACATTATAAGTTTTACAAATAGCATAAGCATTCATAGTAGTTATTAAATTAAAACCAGTTTCATAATGACTATAAGTTGTTTGTGAAATCCCACAATTTTCTGCAAACTTTAATTGTGATAGCTTTAGATTTTTTCTTAATTCTTTCAATCTATTTCCTATTTGTATTTTGTTAGTTTTAATTTTTGCATTATATTTAATATTCCTTCTAGTAAATCCTACAATGAAATCCAAAGAAAAATTATATAAATTACAAAATTTGATTAGTTTATTAAAAGGAATTGGATTACTTGCAGTTTCCCAACCAGATATAGTTTTTCTACTAACACCAAATACGAATCCTAGTTCCTCTTGTGTCATTTCCAATTCTTCTCTTGCATACTTTAAATTATTATCTATCATATTTCTTCCACCTATATTAATTTTCCCATTAAATTAAATTTTAACCTTAAAAGTCTGGCAAATAGGTTTAAAAAGATATATAATTGTAATACGTAGTTTTAAGAAAAGGAAAAATAATATATGAAATGTGAAAACAATAATAATCTAACAGAAAATGTATTTATAAATAATTTAATGCCTAATATGTATAATAGTATGGCCACCATATTATTAGATTGATTTTTCGATGGAGTACCACAATCACGGCTGTTATCGGAAGATGACAGCCGTTTTTTTCAAAAAAAGCATCCGAAAGTCCTTCAACTCTCGGATGCTTGGGGGTGGGGCGTTTTTTTA
>ERZ1106954.965-NODE-965-length-23068-cov-4.875940_pt1 | contig 23068 bp, 19 predicted proteins | sample MGYA00403678_ERZ1106954 | MGnify/ENA primary metagenome ERZ1106954 (study PRJEB35170, sample SAMEA104062445) | human gut metagenome | biome: human gut; feature: human-associated habitat; material: faeces | place: Denmark | collected 2012-08-20 ... | reverse complement strand
CGCAGTCACCATATATTCTCCATCTTCATCTGAAATCGCAAAGTAATATCGGAATCCACTGTCCATCTGGGACTTAATATCGGAAATCGGCAGACTCAGTTCACGCCCCTCCAGCCAGGTCAGGAAATCATTATCAAAAGTGTCATTGCCGCCATCAGACACAATATATTTTCCATGATTATCCATCACAAAAAGCCCTGCATATCCTTTTCTACGGTCTGCCTTTCCATATACGTCCAGACTGCTGCACGGAAGCGTCCCACAGAGCACTCCCTTAATCTGCTGTGCCTCATTTTTGACAGGTACTGACAATATCACTCCATCTGCACAGGAATATCCATTTTCTGCCAGACCCCTGTTACCTAACATAGCCATCAGGAAGTATTCTTTCAGGGAATAAGCCTGTCCGTCCTGCACGCAGCGGCCATCCTCACTGATAATCTTCAGCGAATCAAACTTCTCTGTGTGACGGTGAAATTTCTCCCTCAGCATCTCCTCTGTCTGTACTATCCGCCACGGATTTTGCAAGGATGAAACTTTGATTGAAGCCGCGTTCCTTTTCGCGTCGCGGATGCAGCGGAACGGGAACGATGCAGTCAATCGGCCAATCGGCGGGGATACACATAAAGTGCGTCAAAAATTCCCGAACATAAACGGCACCGTTATACTTCAGCGCATAAACGGCGCGTTTCGAAACATCGTTATAAAACAATCCTGCGGCATATTCATCAACGAACTCGATTCTCTCGGCCAACGGGTTCACGGCAAGACCCGCTTCACACTCCGAGCAGATTCCGTATTCATTCACAGCCGCTTCCTTCGAGCAGGAATGGCATTTCAGGTGCTGCGGAAAAACGAAGTCGAGTGCTGAATTTATCCATTGTTTAAATCTTTTGTTCATATCGGTTTGCCGCTCCGGCAATATCACTCATTCAATGACAATTTGTGCAAAAACCACACATTGTTCCTTACACGTCGGGCAGGGTTTCGTTTCTCTCGCGCAAAAAAGTTTCCAGTGCACTGTATCGCCTGCGGACGTTTGTGTTTGACACCATATATTTAATGCATCCGACCGAACCGAGAATGTAAACCTTGCTGCGCGCCCTTGTCACGGCGGTGTACAGGATGTTGCGATTAAAAAGCATGTTTGGGCCGTTCACAAGCGGAAGCACGACGCAGGGGAACTCGCTGCCCTGGCTTTTGTGAACAGATATGCAGTACGCAAGGTCAATTTCTTCAAGCTGATTAAAATTGTAATCCGCAACCCGTTCATCATCAAACAGCACCGTAATGAATTTTGAAGCATTATCCACACGAAGAATCGTGCCTATATCGCCGTTGAAAACCCCTTCTCCCTCGCTGTCGTCCGCACCGAGTTTTGTTTTTCTCCACTGAATATCATAATTGTTCTTTATCTGCATCACCCTGTCACCCTCTCGGAAGGTGATTTCACCGAATTTAAATTCGGCCTTGTCATCCGCCGCCGGATTCAGCTCCGCCTGAAGCAAAGTGTTGAGGTTCACGACTCCGAGCATGTTTCCCTTCATCGGCGAAAGCACCTGCAGTTCGTTTATTTTGCCGAGATAAGCATAATCGCCGCAAAGGTTCAGCACGGATGAAAGCGCGATATCTGCCGTGGGGCATTCATAAAACAAAAAGTCGTTTTCTTCATCAATATTATCCAAAACAGGCATTTCCCCGCGGTTGATAAGATGCGCATTTGTAACGATTCGACTGCGCCCTGCCTGTCTGAAAATTTCATTCAGCCTTATGACCGGAATTACATCGGAATTCACAAGATCACGAAGCACATTGCCCGGGCCGACCGACGGCAGCTGATCCACATCGCCCACCATTACAAGGCGTGTGCCTTTGGCCACCGCTTTCAGCAGGGAGTGAAACAACATGACATCAACCATTGACATTTCATCAATTATAATAACATCCGCTTCAACAGGATAATCCGCGTTTCGGTTGAAAGAATTATTGTTAAAATTGTATTCAAGCAGACGGTGAAGCGTTCTTGCCTCACGCCCTGTCGTGTCGCTGATGCGTTTTGAGGCCCTGCCTGTCGGTGCTGCAAGCTCGATTTGCAGCCCGAGATGCTCCATAATCTCAATAACGAATTTCAAAATGGTGGTTTTTCCGGTTCCGGGGCCGCCGGTAACGATCAGAACTCCGTCCGTCACGGCGCGTTTCACCGCCTCGTTCTGTGCAGCTGCAAGAGTGACGCCGAATTGTTTTTCGAGTCGTTTTATTTCACCGTCGATATCAAACAGGGACAGAATATCAACATTAGTGACGATATTTGAAAACAAAGCCGCACAATCCGATTCGACATAATGCATATATTTCAAAAAAATGTAATCGCGTTCACCCATACGCTTTTCGACGAGAGAACTCGATTCAAGCATTTTTTCAAGCACCGCTTCCACCCGTTCCGGCACAACGCCGAGGACGTTGTTTGCCGCAAACATCACCAGCATATCCCGCGGCAGGCATGTATTGCCTTCCTGCCTTGCAAGCGAAAGCGCGTATTTTATGCCCGCACGAACACGAAATTCCGATTCACGCTCATATCCGGCCTCAAATGCAATTTTATCCGCCGTCTTAAATCCGACGTTCTCAAAATCATCAATCAGACTGTACGGATTTTCCTTCACCATGCTGACGCAGTTTTCGCCGTAGAGCTTGTATATTTTCATTGTCATTGCAATTGAAAGCCCAAGCTCCTGCATGCCCATGATTATGTCCTGCATCGCTGCCTTTTCAAGGTAGGATTCATGGATCATTTTCGCTTTTTTCGGCCCGATACCGCTGATTTTTGTGAGCTTCATCGGTTCGGTCTTAATAATTTCGAGAGTTTCCGCGCCGAACTTATCCACAAGCATCCTTGCGGTCGCCTCGCCGATACCCTTAATAAAGCCGCTCGCAAGATATGCGCGAACAGCTTCGGCCGAAGTCGGTATATCATTTTTATATGAAGTCACACGGATCTGCTCGCCGTACATCGGATGGGCCGTCATGTTGCCCGTCACGGTCACCCGTTCGCCGTCGTTCACGGACGGCATCACGCCGACAGCGGTCAACTCTTCTCCGTCATCGCCCTTTATCCTGAGAACGGTCCACCCATTCTCCTCGTTTCGAAACTTTATGCCGGTTACTGTGCCCGTGAATTCCATGCCGCCTCGCAGTTTTAACGTCCGAACCCTGATGCGCCCAAACGATTTATGGGTTGATTGTATCATATTTTGCGACGATTCGCAACGGGAAAGTTGACGGCGGACCGCAACGTGATTGTTGGCGTTTTTCAGATTTTCAAATCCACGTTTTTAACGGGGCTTTCGACTTGCAGACAGTATGTATTTTCACCTCTTCATTTCCGCATTTCAAACGCAATCAGCAGCTCTGCGACATCGTTATAGCTGTTGACGCCGGCGGTTTGGCCGTTATGTTTTAGGTAGGCGTCATTAATTTTGTTATTTGCGCTGCCGAGGGGATCGTTTTTGTACTGCTCGGTCCAACGGGAATAATCGGCGAGATCGCGAATCATCGCGGGGGTGAAGAAGCGTTCACGGACGCTGTAGAAACGTTTTTCGTCAACGGAGGCAAGCCGATTCATGCACTGCATCAGGGCAAGCATTTCGCAGGAATAGCGCAGGGCAGGGTCATTCGAAAAGCCGGAGACATAATAAGCAATAAAATTTGCCTCGTCCTCCCTTGCAAAGCCGAAATAGTGTGCGGTCTCATGCGCAGCGGAAGCAAACAGCAGAAGCGCGGGCTGCTCGGTGTTCACATTCGCTTCGGCGGTGTACGGAATATAGATTCCGGAAATATCAAGGCGCGAGAGCATGTTTGAAAAATGCACCGATTTTGCGGAAAAGACGGGATTGCCGAACAATTCGTTTTGACTGCCGAGCGCGGAATATGCCGTTTGAACGCTTTTGAATACTGCGGATAAAGCCGAATTCTCTGGGTTTTTGTCGTCCGCGATAAACACACCGTTTTCGTTCTCCCGAAGGCGGCTTCTGTTCTCCGCAGCCGCAGCCGCAATTTTTTCGCAGGTTGATGCAAGCATTTCCGCATAAATATCGGATGAAGCCGAATTGTCACCCGTTTCGGCAGCGGCAATGAATTCGGATTTCGCCGAGTTGACGCGCGCAAGTTCATCCGAAAATCCCAAAAGCGAAGCAGCGGGCATTCTGTAGTGATTTATTCCCCATAATGCATAGAAAAGATTCAGCATCGCGCCCGCAAACATTCCGAGCGAAATCAGGCAGCTGTAAAAGCGCATTCGATTGTGTTTCCGTTTCAGGAGTTTTGAAAATACGAGTTTGAACAGCCGCACAACGAGTGTGACCGCAAGAAGCGTGCCGACGGAAATTATCAGCACCTCGGCCACAGAAAACGGGAATATGCTGCTTGCTGCACCCAAAACCCGCGAAATCACGGGATAGATCGCGCGGCTGTATATGCGCTCCGTTTGCTGCGGACAGGAGGACAGGAGTTTCGGCGCAAACATACCCGCTGCCGCAAGCAGAACAAGAATCGGCAGGCGCAAAAGCTGATGTCGTGCCGTATACTTATTTTCATGCTTTTTGCGACGGCGATCGCGGCGCATTTTTTGCCGTTCATGCCGCTCAACGGACTTTTCGTATGTTTCGTCGCTGTTCCGATGTTTTTTATCCATGCTGCACCCTGCTGCCTGTTGCTGCCTTTATTTTTGCGGACACTTCGCTTCATGCCGCACGAAATCATTATAGCACAGGCGATGCAAAAAGTATACGCATTGCGCGGCATCTTACGCACACAGTCCTTCCTGATGTATCGCTTTGAGCCAAACTGCAAATACTTTTTTCGATGAAAGGCTGGTAAAGAAATATGTTAACACTTTTTATACGAACGCTGCTTGTGTACATTTTTATGTTCGTTGTTCTCAGGCTCATGGGCAAGCGTCAGCTGAGCGATATGCAACCGTTTGACCTTGCAATAACGCTGCTTATTGCAAACCTTGCGGCGCTTCCGATGTCCGATCCCGCGATTCCGCTGCTGTACGGAGTTGTTCCGATCATTGCAATGTTTGCGCTGCACCGCCTGATTTCGTTCATGTCGCTGAAAAGCGAAAAGCTGCGCAAACTCGTCTGCGGAAGTCCGCTTGTCATGATTTCCGGAGGAGTTGTGCGCGAGGATGCCATGCGTGCAGCTAATTACAGTTTATTTGACCTTGCCGAACAGCTGCGGATGAAGGATGTGTTTTCAATCTCGCAGGTCGAGTATGCCATCCTTGAAACGGACGGCGGACTCAGCGTGCTTTTGAAAGGACCGTTTCAAACCCCGACCAACGAAGGACTGAAGCTTGAATCCGAAAAAGCCATGCCCGCGTTGCTGCTTATCTGCGACGGACAGGTTCATCCGGAGGCGGTTCGGGCGGCAGGGTTGGACGAAAAAGGATTTTATGCATTGCTGAAAAGGTTCGGGATCGACCGGGCCGAGGACTGCCTTTTTATGTCCGTTGATTCAGGCGGAATTGTTCATGTTCAGCAAAAGCAAAAAAACTGCGCAAAGGTTCGCGCACGCTTTACGAATATGCACGAAAAAAAATGATGCCGTCTTTGTCTGCGCGAAATGCACGGAAAAACAAAATGCATTGCCCGTCACGGAGGAACCGTATGATGAATCAGGAAAAAAAGAACAGAGAAGCGCTTAAAAATCTTGAGCCGAACGCAATGAAAAAAGAAGCAAACGCAAATATACGCAATCAGTCCGCGGTTTCTGTTGCGGCACTGGCTTTCGGAATGCTCCTGCTCGTTTTTGTCTTTATTTTTTCTAACATTTATATAAAAAAACTTGAGCGGAAAATCCTTCCGATGATTAATGTCGGCTGTCATGCTGCCGAAAAGGAGGACTTTTCCGCCGCTCATTCTGCCGGAGAGAGCATTTATCAGCTTCTTATGGATTCGGAACCGACGCTGAAGCTGCTGTTCAGTCACCGTGATATTCTTGAAGTTCAGCTTTATGCCGCCGCAATTGCCGACCTCGGTGCGGACGGCGAACGGGATGAATACATCGAAAACTTTTCCGCAATCAAGAGATGGTTCTCGTTTTTTACGGAAACAAACGACCTTTCCCTGGAAGGCATTTTTTAAGCCGAATCGGCGCCTGTTCCGTACATTGAAATGCGCTCGCAGGATGCAATTATGCCGCAGTACTGTTCGTGTTCTGCCTTATTTCATGCTCAACAGGTATCTGCCTGAAAATATATTTTTAATTTCGGGGCTTGTTTCAAATTTTTTTGCAGGAATTTTCCGTTTCATGTCGTAATGTATAAATGTAAAGGGGGAAAGTGGGTTCGATTTCGGCCGCCTTTCCGCTTTTGAAACTGTATCGGCGAGGACATAATGGCATTTCCGGAGACGTGGCTCAATGAATTGATGAACAGAAACGACATCGTTTCCGTCGTTTCCGAATACACGCGCCTTTCCCCGAAAGGGGGGCGTCTTTGGGGACTCTGTCCTTTTCATCCCGAGCGCGATGCATCGTTCACCGTCAGCCCCGACAAGCAGGTTTTTCATTGCTTCAGCTGTAAAGCCGGCGGGAGCGTGATTCAGTTTATCATGCAGGCCGAAAGCCTCGGTTACGCTGATGCAGTGCGTTTTCTTGCACAGCGGGCGGGCATGGACATGCCGAACGAAATCAACGATGCCAAACTGCGCGAAGAGAAGGCCCTGCGCGACAGGCTGTATGCAGCAAATCGTGAGGCGGCAATGTTCTATCACCAAGTGCTGCTTTCCGATGCGGGACTTCCGGCGCGGCAGTATCTGCTTAACCGCGGTATAGACGGCAGCACGGCTGTCCGTTTCGGACTCGGTTACTCACCCAATGATTGGGATGAACTTTTTAAACATATGACCTCTGCGGGTTACACGCGCGATGAGCTTATTTCTGCCGGACTTTGTGTCAAAGGACGCAAGGATGAAACAAAAACCTTTGACTTTTTTCACGACAGGCTGATGTTTCCCGTCATTTCCGCAAGCGGACGCGTTCTTGCGTTCGGCGGACGCATCATCGGCAAGGGCGAAGGTGCAAAGTATATGAACACCGGAGACACGCTCATCTATAACAAGCGTCACAATATCTATGCCATCAACCTTATGAAAGGACGCAAGCTTGATGAGCTTATCATGGTCGAAGGTTATATGGATGTTATCAGCCTTCATCAAGCCGGAATCGACAACGCCGTTGCTTCCCTCGGCACCGCGCTTACAAGCCAGCAGGTGCGCCTCATGGGACGGTTTGCAAAGCGGGTCTGTTATGCCTATGACGGAGATTCGGCGGGACAGAAAGCAATGCTGCGCGGAGTTGATATTATTGCCCGCGGGGAACTTGAACCGCGTGTCATAGTTATTCCCGGAGGGCTGGATCCGGATGAATTCGTTCGTGCGAACGGAGCCGAAGCGTTCCTCAAGCTTAAGGATGCTTCTCTTACGGCCGTTATGTTTAAACTTGAAACAATGGCCAATGCGGTTGACCTTAACACCGCAGACGGACGGCAAAAATACGCCTCCGATGCATGTCGGCTTCTTGCTTCACTTGAGCCGGTGGAGCGCGATCGCTATATCAAAGTTGTTTCCGAAAAAAGCGGCATAGCACGGGAGGTTATCCAAAGCCAATGCGGTGTTGATGCCGAGCGTGCCGAAGACGGCATTGCCCCCGCGACAGCGAAACCCGCATTCGACTCCGTCGGATACAAAAAACCGCAGATGCTGAAAAAACGCGAAAAGGCGGAGCAGCTTCTGCTTGCCTGTATGCTTGTTTCAAGGCAGGATGCCGCCGCGATCGAACAGCTTGAGAATTTTTCAACAGAACTTTTTTCAACGCCGGGGACGGCAAAGTTTGCCGCCATGCTCACGGAGGCATATAAAACCGCCGAAAAGCCTGATATTCGGCTTCTTCTTGCGGAGTTGAACGGCGATGAAAGCGAGATCGCGGGCGCTGCAGCTGCGCTTGCAGAGGACATAACATCTCCGCTTGAATCCGCCGCCGACTGCATTAACTCTATTTTGTATGATAAATACAGTGAGCGCATACGTCAGCTTGCAGTACTTTCCGAAGCGGAAACCGACAAAGCCAAGCGAGCGGAGCTTTTGCGCGAACAGATGAATCTTATGCTGAAGCTCCGGAAAACCTGATTTAGGGTTCTGCCGAAAATCCTTTTCGGAGTTTGATGCGGGTTCGGCGGATTCGGCGTTGCTTAATTAAACGTATTTAAACAGAAAATATCACAAATCAACCAAGGAGGTTAAAATACATGACAGATGAAACCAAGCTGACTCCCATGCAAAAAGTGGACGAGCTGATTGAACGCGGCAAAAGCAAGGGTGAACTGACCTATAAAGAGGTTATTGACACATTGGGCAACGACGCATTGGATGTTGATCAGATGGAAGTCGTCTATGATCGATTTGAAGATGCGGATATCAACGTTGTTGAAGAAATCGACCCCGTTGAAATCGCCGGCGAGGATGTTACGGAAATCGATCCCAAGCTTGCCGTAACCGAAGGAATCGCAATCGATGACCCCGTGCGCATGTATCTTAAAGAAATCGGCAGAGTGCCGCTTCTGACCTCCGACCAGGAAATTGATATTGCAAAGCGCATGGCGGACGGCGACGAAGAGGCCAAACAGCAGCTTGCGGAAGCGAACCTCAGGCTTGTTGTCAGCGTTGCAAAACGTTATGTCGGCAGAGGGATGCAATTCCTTGACTTGATTCAGGAAGGCAATCTCGGCCTTATCAAGGCGGTTGATAAATTTGATTATCATAAGGGATACAAGTTTTCAACATATGCAACATGGTGGATCCGCCAGGCGATAACGCGCGCAATTGCGGACCAGGCGCGCACTATAAGGATTCCTGTGCACATGGTTGAAACCATCAACAAGCTCGTTCGCGTTAACAGGCAGCTGCTTCAGGAACTCGGCAGAGAGCCCCGTCCCGATGAAATTGCGGAAGAAATGGGCATCAGCGAAGAAAAGGTTCGTGAAATTATAAAAATCGCTCAGGAACCCGTTTCTCTTGAAACGCCAATCGGCGAAGAGGAGGACAGTCATCTCGGAGATTTCATTCCCGATGATGATGCCCCCGCACCCGACAGCATGGCCACATATGCAATGCTTAAAAAGCAGCTCACGGAAGTGCTTGACACGCTCACCCCGCGGGAGGAGAAAGTCGTTCGCCTGCGTTTCGGGCTTGACGACGGCAAAACCCGCACGCTTGAGGATGTCGGCAAGGAATTCAATGTCACCCGTGAGCGTATCCGCCAAATTGAAGCCAAGGCTCTTCGCAAGCTGCGTCATCCCAGCCGCAGCAAGCGCCTTAAAGATTATCTCGACTGATTTCCGATTTCGGTTTTATTCAATCCGCAACGCCGCTGTATGCCCAATTCCGCGGCGCTGCTTTTTCGTTTTCATTATGTGACCTAAGCTGCCGAGAATCGGATGTGCGAATTATGGCCAATTTGTGAATTTTTTATTTTCGGCATTTTCGCCTATTGAAATTTTGTCGATTATCCGTTAAAATACACATTGCCGATGCACGGTCGAAGGCACGGTGCGCAGCCGCCGAAATATTATTGCAGTTTTTTCGGCGTATTTTATTCAAAAAGCGACACGCTGGAGGTGTTTCTTTTATGAAACGTATCATTGGTATCATTCTTTCTTTTGCCACAATCTTCTGTTTGGCAGCCTGTTCCTGTACCGGCGGCGGCGACACGCCCACGCCCGAGCCCCTCATCGGCAGCATTTCGCCGACCCTTGAGCCTACTGAAACGCCGGATGATAATACCGAGGATCCCGGCTCCACAGAAACGCCCGTTCCGACAACGGACGCTGTTACCGATGTGCCCGAAACACCGGCGCCTACGCCTACCCCTGTGCCGACAGCTGTTCCGTCGCCCTCGCGCAATCCGTATCCTTCCGATGACCCGGTTGAAGCAAAATATGCCGACGCAGGAAAAAAATTCATGCGCAAACTTAAAAAAACCGAGGGCTATGAGGATCTTGACATCAAGGGCAAATACGGTTATCCTTATCTTATCTGCATCAATCGCGCGGGAAACACCGTTACCGTTTATTGCATTGACGAAGAGGGCAACTACACCCGTCCCTATCTTTCCATGGTTTGCTCCGCAGGTTATGCAACACCGCGCGGCATCTTCAAAACCAAGGAACGCTACAGTTGGCACACCCTTATGGGTCCCTGCTACGGGCAGTATGTAACCCGCATTGTTGGCGGCATCCTTTTCCATTCCGTGCCGTATTACACGATTCATAAATACGATTTGGAGTATAAGCAATACAACAAATTGGGCAACCTTGCATCCGCCGGCTGTATCAGGCTTGCCTGCAACGATGCAAAGTGGATTTTTGATAATGTTCCGCACGGCACAACAGTTGTTATATACGATAACTGGAGCAGTGTCGGTCCGCTCGGCAAGCCCACACCCTACAAAGTTAACATCGGTGACATCTTCACCCGCGGTTGGGATCCCACCGATCCCGACAAGGCAAACCCTTGGGGCGATGAATACAAAGCGGGTTCAACCATTCGTTCCGCACTTGCGCAGCGTGATTACGAATACGCCATTGCACACGGGCTTTGGAACGGCACCATCAATCGTCCCGAAAAACCCACACCGACCCCGGCCATAACGCCGTCGCCGACCCCGACAGTTGAACCGAGTCTGACACCCGAACCCTCCGGTTCTCCCGAGCCGTCGATTTCGCCCGAGCCGTCGGATTCACCAACCCCGACTGCAACGCCGAAACCGACTCCGTCGGCCGAAACACCCCCTCCTTCGACCAATCCCTGAGCGGGCTGCTTGCCCGCCGCGCATTCGGATGCGGTATCGATCAACACAAACTACGACCAAAAAGAGATCGCGCAAAGCGGTCTCTTTTTTATTGTATGGAATATGTCGGCTGCTGCCCTTGCAAACATATTCTTTCGGTGGTATAATTGTATTGTGAGTTCGAAACCATCCTCACAGAGGCATATGCCAAAAAAACAAAACTAAGGAGAAAAAAATGAAAAAAATATCTGCCCGGCAGCTTACGACGGCTGCCGCAATTGCTGCGCTGTACACGGTATTGTCTCTTGCATCGAGCTTTATTCCTACCGTGGGCGGCGTATTTCAGTTTCGTGTATCCGAAGCGTTGACAATTCTGCCGTATTTTACCCCGGCCGCGATTCCCGGGCTGTTTGTCGGCTGCCTGCTGTCCAATTTGATAACAGGCGCATTGCCGTATGATCTTGTTTTCGGCAGCCTTGCAACGCTTATCGGCGCAATCGGAACTTTTGCTCTTCGGAAACTCGGGAAAAACACCTCCCGTACTCTGCCGGGCGGCATGCCCCTTGGTGCATGGCTTGCTCCGCTGCCGCCGATTGCAGCAAACACGTTCATAATGCCGTTTGTTATCGCAAAAATATCTGAAATGCCGGAGTCGATTCCGCTGTTCGCGTTCTCCGTCTTCGTCGGCGAAATTGTGTTCTGCGGCGGACTCGGGCTGCTGCTGCTTGCCGCATTGAAGAAACACCCGCAGCTGTTCGGGCACGAATGAACATTCAATGAACATTCTCCGACGTATACGAACCGTGCGGCCTCGCTTAAATATATTTTGCATTATCTGCAAAAAAAGCTTGCAAACAGTGCATATTCGGGTGTATAATGATTCAGCATCGGGGATGCTGTTACATCGCCGAGAGTTTGTTGTGGAAATCATTTCCACAGATATTTCAGGAGAAAATTATGAAAAAGGACATCCATCCTTCCTACGGCGAAAGCATCGTCCGTTGCGCATGCGGTGAAACCTTCAAGAGCGGTTCCGTAAAGGGCGAGCTCAAGGTTGAAATCTGCTCCAAGTGCCACCCCTTCTACACCGGCCGCCAGAAACTCGTTGACAGCGGCGGACGTGTTGATAAGTTCAAGAAGCGTTACGGCATGAAATAATCGACACTGTTCTTTCCTTTCTACTAATATTAAAACAGCCACCCGTCATTGCGCCGGGCGGCTGTTTTTTGTTTGTTTTCGTTTTGCCCCGAGGGACTTAAATAACCTTAATGGTGAACTGCGGACAGGCTCTTGCGCAATAACCGCAGAGTGCACATTTTGATTGATCGACAACAGCGCGGCCGTTTTCAATTCTCAAAGCATGGTTATGACATGCAGCAACACACGTTCCGCAGCCTTCGCACCATTCCTGAATCAGCAGCGTGCGGCGCACCTTTGCAAGCTCGGCCGAGAGCTTTTCATCCGGTTTTTCGCCGCTGAACCGACGGCAATTATATTCAACTTCATTCACGCTCTGCATTCCGATCGCAATTGTGTCAATGCAGTCGTCAAGGTTAAGGATATAATCCAATGCCGCCTCACGTTCGGCAATAAGATGTCCGCCGCCGAGAGGTTTCATTGCAATGATGCCCTGTCCCTGTGCATGTGCGGCGCGAATTTTTGCGAGCATTTCATCGGCCGTGCCGTCTGCAATGCCAAAACCGCGTTTGTTTATAAGCGGAAACAAAACCTGAAGCTCCGGATGCCTCAATGCGCCGTCCATACACGCAATATAATGTGTTGACAATCCGACAGCGCGAATGTAGCCCTTGTTGCGCATTTCAATATAGTATTCCAATGCTTCTCTGTGCCCGCGTATTGTATGTATGCTCTCCTGTTCGTGCATCAGAAAAACATCGATATAATCCCTGCCGATTCCCTCAAGTGCCTTTCGGAGGCTTGCCTCCGCGCCCGCTCTGTCGTAGGCATAGCTTTTTGAGCAAACAACAAGATCCGGCTTCAGCCTCACTGCCTCCCGAAGGTGCGGATACGTGCCGTAAATCTCCGCCGTGTCAACAAAATTAACGCCGTGTGAAAAGGCGCATTCAAAAAGCGCCGCTCCCTGTGCCGGCGTTAAATTCCGCTGAAACGGCCCCATTGTGAGCGAACCGAAACAAAGTTTTGAAACATTGATTCCTGTTCTGCCGAGTTCATGATAAATCACAGCGTGTCGTCCCCGTTGTATTGTTCAACATAGGTGCGCACAAGCTCTTCAATCAGCTCGTCGCGCTCAAACATGCGGATGAGATACCGCGCATTGTTATAGCTCGTGATATATGTCGGGTCGCCGGAAATGAGGTAGCCGACAATTTGGCTCACCGGGTCATAGCCCTTCTCGCGCATTGAATAATAAACTTTCATCAATACTTCATGCGGAGTTTCCTTTTCGCCCACACGGCTGAATGTAATCGTGTTGCCCGAATCGGCAACGATCTTGTTCTTTTCGTTCATTCTGCATTGCCTCCATTGCCTGTGTGATGATATATGACTATTCTATCACATTTGCAGCAGATTCACAACCCCATTAAGAAAAGAAATCATAAGCGCCCTGTTGATTCCTTCATTGCAAATAAGGGTACAAATTTGACGTTCTTCTCTGTGGACAATCGTCATCAGCATTCAGTTAACCGTTTTTTATGAATGCCTTCATCAGTTTTTGCAAGCCCTTACTTGTATCAAGGTTATATATACCAAATTGCGGCCGAACTATTAAGAAAATATGGCCAATCTGTTAACGATATTTGTAAATATTTCGACATTTGCATTTTCGGGGGTGCAAAACCATTGCATTTTTCAAAACACCTCGCTATAATAGTTATCGGAGCAGGAAACGAGGCTCGTTCCCAACTCCTTAAGGACAGTCAATTAATTTTGACAGAAAGGTTTTAAAAATGAAAAAACACATGATTCATGCTCTCCGCACCCATGCAAAGCGCACACTTGCCGCAGCATTCGCTGCTGCGTTCGCGCTCGGTTCTGCCCTCACTCTTTCGGCTTGCAGCGGCAAGCCCGCAAAGCAGACGGGTTCGAATTCAACCCCCGTTCCGCAAACGGAAGTTCCGACAGTCTCCGCAACCGCAACACCCGCTCCGGAAGAAACGGCCACTCCGTTTGTAAACCCTACTTATCCGCCCGCAACACCCGTACCCGTTGTCGGCGAATACACGAAACCCTGCCAAAAGGTCAAGGTTGATTTTCCGGCAACGGACTCAACCCGCGCTTTCAGCGTTACGTTCGACCTGCCGGAGGGCTGGACGGTCAGAAGTGACGAAGGTGTGTACACCGATTCGTCTTATTCCGATTTCGGTTTCAATTTACACGGGCGCAAGCTGCTCTATGATGAAAACGGAAATCTTGCCGGTGCGGCCGGATACGGCACATACTACCCGAACAATCATGCCGAAAACGTCACGCATGAAGTATATGGCTCTGTCGTTTCCGGACATGTTAAACTTGTCAACTTTGAAAATTTCCATTCAACAGTCGATAACTCAACAAACTGCATAAGCGCATATACCTCATCTCATCACGAATGCGCTCCTGCCATGTGGACTGTCGGAGAAGGTTTCCATGCCTTTGATAACCCTGCTGCCTGTGCATACACCGAGGAGAACCCTGTGTTTGTTGTTATTGAGCTTTCTCGGCTGTATGAGGACTCTGCAAGCCTTTCCAAGCGCGTTGCAGAGAGCATAAGGTTTGAATGAAAGAAAAGGGAATTAACCGTAACCGATAGCGAGCCTCCTTTCTTTTTCCGAACAAAACACCCCTGTCCGGGCAATGCCGAGCAGGGGTGTTTTGCCGTGCGGCATATATTTGAAAAAAAGCGTTTAAACCGTTGCCAAAAAAGGAAAAGTGTTGTAAAATTGGCATGAATGACGGAATGCGCAAAGCATTCATTAAATCACGGAGGAATTACTTCAATGAACCCGAAATTCAAGAACAATATCGGTATCATGGTTCCCGAAATCCTGATGCCCGCAAAGAATGTTGACCTTACCAAATGGGCATGCGTTGCGTGCGACCAGTACACTTCCCAGCCCGACTATTGGAACAAGTGCGAAGAGATCGTCGGCGATGCTCCGTCCACCCTGCGCCTTATGCTTCCGGAGATTTATCTTGAAAAGCCCGGCGAAACCGAAAAAATTGCCGCGATCCGCAAGGCAATGCACGACTATATCGACAACGGCATCCTTCAAAATCTTGGCGAAGGTTTCGTTTTCACGCGCCGCAGCGTCGGCGGCAACACCCGCAACGGACTTGTTGTTGCGCTGGATCTCGAGTGCTATGACTACTCCAAGGGTTCAACGACCCTTATCCGCGCAACCGAGGGCACGATCGTTGAGCGCATCCCGCCCCGCCTGAAGATTCGCGACGGCGCACTGCTTGAGCTGCCCCATATTCTTGTTCTTATCGACGATGAAAAGAAAACCGTTATCGAACCCCTTGCGGAAAAGCTTCAGAACACTGAAAAGCTCTACGATTTCGACCTTATGCAGAACGGCGGACACATTGAGGGCTGGTTCGTCAACAATGAAGGCATGATCGAGGACGTTATCTCCGCTCTGAACGCACTTGTTGATCCCAACAAGTACGGCACCGAAATGCCTCCCCTGCTGTTTGCAATGGGCGACGGCAACCACAGCTTTGCAACCGCAAAAGCAAATTGGGAAAAAGTCAAGGCCACCCTCACCCCCGAAGAGCAGGCGGATCACCCCGCACGCTTTGCACTTGTTGAACTTGAAAACGTTCACGATGACGGCATCGTTTTCGAACCCATCCACAGGGTCGTTTTCAACGTTCATGTTCCCGCATTCCTTGAAGCACTGAAGGCGAAGCTTGCGGAGCAGAACAACGGCGAATGCGAAATCAACTTCTATGACTGCGAGTGCTGCATGGAAAAGGCGGAGAAGGCAGCTCCCGAGGGCGCGCACGTTATTCCCGTCATTACCGAGAACGGCAAAGGACTTATCGTTGTTGCAAAACCCAATGCACAGCTTGAAGTCGGCACGCTTCAAAACGCTCTTGACGTTGTTCTCAAAGCAACCGAAGGCGCGACTATCGACTATATCCACGGTGCAGACGTTGTGAACGACCTCGGCAGCAAGCACGGCAATATCGGCTTCCTGCTTCCCCCCATGGAAAAGAGCGCATTCTTCCGCACCGTTGTTTTTGACGGCGCACTGCCCCGCAAGACTTTCTCAATGGGCGAAGCACATGAAAAGAGGTATTACCTCGAATGCAGGAAGATCTGCAAGTAAAACCTGCGTTTTGAGTTAAATGCTCGAGTTTCGGAGCCTGCAAACGGCTGAACCGAAGACCGATTCATATTGAACCCGATTTACGGAGCGTTTTGTGAGGCGCTGCTTCACGGAATGCTCCGTTTGCAGGTTTTCTTCGCATTAATTAAAAACACTTTCTGTCAAATACTCTGTCAAAGGCAAGGTAACAAACAATGCTTGAAACAACATTCCATTCGCTTACGGCCGTGCTTATCGTGATGTTCATGGTCGCCGTGGGCTGGCTTTTCGGCAAACTCGGCTATCTGCGCCGCAAACACAAAAAGCTTATGACCAAGCTTATTATTTCGGCGGGTATGCCTTCCCTTGTTGTGAACACCGTGTTCGGAAAAATCGACCTTGACGCACTGCAAAATCCCGCACTGCTGTTCCTTTTGCCCGCGCTGAGCATGATTATAACTCTTCTGCTCGGCTTTATTTTTGCAAAGCTGCTTAAACCCGAGGCAAAACGGCGCGGCGGTTTTATTGCAATGTGTGCTTTTTCGAATTCAGTTTTTGTCGGACTGCCGATGAACACCGGGCTTTTCGGCGATGAAGCCGTGCCTGATGTGCTTCTACATTGTCAACACAACCCTTTTTTGGACGATCGGGAATTATCTCATCTCTCGCTCCGGCGAAGGTGAAAAGCGCGGCGGATTTTTGCACAATCTTAAAAAAATCGTTTCCCCACCCCTGGTTGCGCTTGCTGTTTGCCTTCCGCTTGCGGCACTCGGCGTCAAAATGCCGCAGCCTGTTGTTAAGCTCTCCGGCTATATGGGCAATATCGTAACGCCGCTCGCGCTGTTTTATATCGGATATGCACTGTATGAATACGGGTTTAAAAGCCTTAAGCCCGACCGCTGCATGCTTGCTGTCATGGGAATGCGTTTTATCGCCGCGCCGCTTATCATGCTTGTGCTCTGCAAACTTTTCGGTCTGAGCGGAATGCCGAGCGGGGTTCTTGTTATCGAATCCGCCATGCCCGTTATGACGCAGGCCGTTGTTGTTGCGGCGGCAAACGATGCGGATGAATCATTCGTTGCTGCCGGAATGAGCCTTACGACTCTCGGCTGTTTCATCTTTGTCCCTCTTCTGATGCTGCTTATGGATGCCGTCGGTTTGGTTTAAAAGCATTTCCCCGCTGACGGGACACCAATGCCGCGGGACAGTATTTTTGTTTTGTGAACGGCATTTAAATAAAAAAGCTTTGCAATATATTATTCATGATGTTAAAATACAATCACTAAAGGAAGTTTGGAGGTATTGTTTGCCCACCGTCAATTCGGCACTTAACAACGTATTATGAAAACAAAAAAAACAAGCACTGAAAAAAGCGCAAAGAACAGCGGTTTTCGCAGCCTGCTGCCCTGCGCAAAGGGGTATCGGCTTCCCTCGTTTCTGACACCGATATTCATCGTTCTTGAAGTTACGATGGAAGTTTTTATCCCACTCCTTATGGCGGCAATAGTTGACGGCGGGCTTTACGGCTCGCCTGATTTCACCCTTCGGAAGTATTTTTCGGCAGAGCTTATCGCCGACAAAACCCGATTCGTGATCATTCTCGGCGGCATAATGGTGCTTGCGGCAATGCTGTCGCTTGCATTCGGTATGCTTGCCGCACGTACGGCTGCGGTTGCAAGCATGGGTTTTGCAAAGAACCTGCGCCGAAAAGTTTTTGAAAAGATTCTGTCTTTCTCTTTCAAAAACACGGACAGATTCTCAACACCCTCCCTCGTTATGCGTACAACGGCGGATATCAACAACGTTCAGAATCTTTATCAGCAGATGATACGCATATTTGTGCGCGCTCCGGTCATGATGGTGCTTGCGGCCGTTATGGCTCTGCGCGTAAATGCGGAGCTTTCGGTCATTTACCTTGTTGCGCTGCCCATTATGTTCTGCACACTCATTTCAATGGGAATGATAGGCAAGCCGCGTTTCCGCATCATGTTAAAAAAATATGACAAGATGAACGCTTCCGTTCAGGAAAATCTTGTCGCCGCACGCGTTGTGAAATCTTTTGCACGCGAAGATTATGAAAAGAAAAAATTTGCCGCTTCAGCTGATGACCTTAAAAAGGCTCAGATTTACGCACAGAAGCTTTTCTCCCTCCTGCCTGCGATTCAAATGGGTATTATGTGGACCTGCGCCGTCATTCTGATGCTGATGGGCGGCAATCAGGTGTTTGCGGGAACGCTTACTAAGGGCGAACTTGTCAGCATGTTGACCTATACCAATCAGGTTGTAGGTTCCGTTTCAATGGTTGCAATGATCATCATGATGCTCACCATGACGCGCGAATCCGTGACGCGCATCAACGAGGTGCTTGACGAAGTTCCCGACATTACGGATAACGGCAGCACGTTCAAAGTTGAAAACGGTGAGATTGAATTCCGCCATGTTGATTTCAGCTATTCCGGAAAAAGCGACAACCTCACGCTTTCTGATATCAACCTGCACATTCGCGCCGGTGAGACCATCGGCGTTGTGGGCGGCACCGGTGACGGAAAATCGACCCTGATGCAGCTCATTCCGCGTTTTTACGATGCACTTTCGGGCGAAGTGCTTGTCGGCGGAAGGAATGTTAAGGATTATTCACTGTACGAACTGCGCGAAAGCGTATCAATGGTGCTTCAAAAGAACATGCTTTTTTCCGGCACGATTCGCGACAATCTCCGTTGGGGAAACAAGGACGCAACGGACGAGCAGATTGAGCATGCCTGTCGCCTTGCATGTGCGCACGATTTCGTTATGAGCTTCCCTGACGGGTACGACACGGATCTCGGACAGGGCGGTGTTAATGTTTCCGGCGGACAGAAGCAAAGGCTTTGCATTGCCCGCGCGCTGCTCAAAAATCCGAAGATCCTGATCCTTGACGACTCCACAAGCGCAGTCGATTCACGCACCGATGAAAGCATCCGCGCCGCATTCCGCGAAAGTCTGCCCGGAACAACAAAGCTCATCATTGCCCAGCGCATAGCCTCCATAATGTATTCCGACAGGATAATCGTTATGGATAAGGGACGCATTTCCGATGTCGGCACTCACGATGAGCTTATGCAGCGCAGCGAAATCTACCGCGAAGTTTACTTGTCTCAAAACAAGGAACTTCCGCAGGAAGGCGGAACGGTCTCCGGCGTAAACAGCAGCTCTGACATAAAAGGAAAGGAGGCGGTCACTAATGCCTAAAATGCCCGGAGGAAGAGACAACCCCGCTGCACGTTTTGCAGGCAGCGGCCGCCCCGCAAACCCGCTCAAAACAATGAGCAGGCTGCTTAAGTACTACGGCAAATGCCGCTGGATGTTCACTGTTGCGGTTATTATGATCGCAGTCTATTCCCTTGCAACAATTGCCGCAAGCTACATGATGAAACCCCTTGTTGCCGTGTTGGAAGAGGCAGGCATCACGCCCGATGCGGCACAGGCAAAATACCTTGCTCTGCTTATCGGCATGGCGGGGCTGTATGTGCTCAGTGTTCTCACCAACTATTGTTTAAACTATCTTATGCTCAAATGCTCCGCAACGGTGCTTTGTGACCTGCGCAAGGATATGTTTGATAAGATGCAGAGTCTTCCCATAAGCTATTTTGACACGCATACGCACGGCGAGCTTATGAGTTACTATACAAACGATATTGACGCGATCCGCGAGCTTCTGCACCAGAGCATCACGCAGCTGATAATCTCCTGCATATCCCTCGTCGGCATCGTTGCAATGATGCTCATTCTTTCCGTTTCGCTGTTTGCAATCGTTGTTGTTATGGGGTTTGTTGTGTTTTTTACAGTCAAATTCATCGGCAAAAAGAGCGGAAAGAATTTTGCCCGTCAGCAAAAAGCCGTTGCATCCGTGAACGGATACATTGAAGAGATGATGGCGGGGCAGAAGGTCGTTAAGGCCTTTAACCATGAGGAAGAATCCATGAAGGCATTTGATGTGCTGAATATTGAATTCTGTTCGGCAGCAACAAAGGCAAATACCTATGCCAATATCATGGGGCCGATAATGAACAACCTGTCGCATATTTTCTATTCGATAACGACCACCCTCGGTGTTCTCGGTCTTGTGACTTCCGGCAGCGTGCTTATTGCTTTTTTGCAGTACATACGGCAGTTTGCGGAGCGCATATCGCAGATTTCGCAGCAGTTCAATTTCGTTCTGCTTGCGCTTGCGGGCGCGGAGCGCGTGTTTAAGCTTATGGATGTTCCGCCCGAAATCGATGACGGCGATGTTACCCTCGGCTTGAACGCACACGGTGAAAAAGTCTGGCGCGTTCCCAACGGAACCGAGTCGGGAGCAAACAATTCCGTGACTGAAATTCCGCTTGCGGGCATGGTTGAGCTGCACGATGTTACCTTCAGCTATGACGGCAAGGTGAACGTTTTGAATGATGTTTCCCTCTATGCAAAGCGCGGACAGAAGATCGCGTTTGTCGGCTCCACCGGTGCCGGCAAAACGACGATAACCAACCTTATCAACAGGTTCTATGATGTTAACGAGGGTGAAATCACCTATGACGGAATCGATGTTCGCCGCATCAAAAAACGCGACCTTCGCGGAACACTCGGCATGGTTTTGCAGGATACGCATCTGTTCACCGGCACGGTTATGGAAAACATTCGTTACGGCAAGCTGGATGCAACGGATGAAGAATGTATTCAGGCGGCAAAGATCGCAAATGCGCATTACTTCATCTCTCACCTGCCGAACGGCTATGATACGATGCTCACTTCGGACGGCGCAAACCTGTCACAAGGTCAGCGTCAGCTTATCGCAATTGCACGAGCCGCCGTTACCAATCCCGAGGTGCTCATTCTTGATGAGGCGACAAGCTCGATCGACACAAGAACCGAACTGCTCATCGAACGCGGCATGGACAGCCTTATGGAAGGAAGAACGGTGTTTGTTATTGCACACCGACTCTCCACCGTTCGCAATTCAAATGCCATTATGGTGCTTGAAAAAGGCCGTATCATTGAGCGCGGCGACCATGAAGAGCTGCTCCGCCGCAAGGGCCGATATTACGAGCTGTACACAGGCATGTTTGAATTGAGCTGATTACTGCGTCGAAATTCGAACAGCTCCGTGTATTCAATGTATTTCGATTGATGCATTACACGCACGGAACGCAAATTAAAGGGAACCGTCGAAACAAATCGGCACGGTTCCCTTTTTGATGCTGTGTTGATTCAATTATTCCGAATGCGCATTGAAATTCGATGTATTAAAACCCGGTGCGGGATGATTAATCCATGCGAAGCCGCCGGTCATTCGTCGATTCGCGGTTCGTCCGTCTTCGGCCTTTCCGGTTTCGGGGAAAGATAATGCGGGCGATAGCGATAAAGCGTGCAGGTCATGCCTCCGTTTGAGAGCTTGCGTCTTTTATCCGCTCTTGCGCCGTATATGCGTTCAAAATCCGGATGTGACGCAATGATGTTCACGCTCCAGCCGTCAAGCCGCGAAAAAATGCCGTGCATTTGACGATACAGCTCTTCCGCACTCTGTTTTTCAAGCAATCGCTCACCGTACGGCGGGTTGCAGACGATCACGCCGCCCGTACGCGTTTCACGGAGCTTTTGAACGGGTTCAACGCGCCAATCGAGCATGACCCCCGCTTTTTTTGCATGTTTTTTGCAGAGTTCAATCGAATGCGGGTCTATATCCCTTCCGGATATATCCACTGTGTCACGGCGAACACTGTCCCTCGCCTGCTCCCGCGCCGCAGCGAATGCGTTGTTCTGCAAAAAATGCCAGTCCTCAGCCGCAAACTCCCGATTAATTCCCGGCGCGATATTGTTTGCGATCATTGCGGCTTCAATCGGCATTGTGCCCGAACCGCACATCGGGTCTATGAGCGGACGTGTTTGCCTGTAACCCGAAAGCATCACTATTGCGGCACCGAGCGTTTCCGATATCGGTGCAGGCACATTGTATGTTCTGTATCCCCTTCGGGACAGTCCCGCGCCGCAGCAATCAAGAGCAACGGTGACTTCATCGCGCAGAATCCCGATTTCGATTATTATGCGTCTGCCGTTTTCCGGCAGAATTTTAAGTCCGTATTCACGCGAAAGCGAATCCACAATCGCTTTTTTCGCAATGCTTTGACAGTCGGAAACCGAAAAAAGTCTGCTTTTTGCAGATTTGCCGTTCACATGGATAAAACTTGTGCGCAGCAGGTAATCCTTCCAGCGAATGCGGCGCACGCCCTCGTACAGTTCATCAAAAGTTACGGCGCGGAACGAAGCAAGCTTCATCAGCACGCGTTCCGCAGTTCTGAGCCAAAGACAGGCACGCGCCATTGCAAAATGGTCTCCCGCAAAATCAACTCTTGCATCGCTGACGCGAAGCACCTCAATTCCAAGATCGCGCAATTCGCCCGCAACGACGGACTCAAGCCCGATTTTGCACGTTGCAAAATAAGTATCAGTCATACATATATCTCCGTTTATGTTGCTGCCGTAAACCGCCGGCGCACTGTCATTCCGCATCCGGTGCGCCGCCGTTGTTTTCGGACCCGCTTTCGGATTTGTTCACAGAATCATCTTTTGCTTCTTTATCAGACTTTCTTCCCGAATTTGTCCGTTTTTTCGAAGCGAGATCCGCCTTGTTTGAGCCGGCGTCGGCGTTTTTGCGGGAAGACGGCTTGGTTTTTCCGGCCTTTTTCCGTTCGGCTGCTGCCTTTTCCTCTGCATGAAGCTTTTTGAATGTTTCTTCAAAGCTGTCTTCAAGTTTGCACATTTCTTCCGGCTCGAACATTCCGTATACGCATAGATCGCTTTGAAGCTTCTCCGCCGCATTTTCCAACCTGCGCAGAGTTATATCATAATCCTTTATAAGTTTTTTTGCATTAACTGCTCTTTTGCTGTTCATAAAGCGGCATGTATAATCAATCGCCGCTGCATATGCA
>ERZ1106954.953-NODE-953-length-23199-cov-5.070213_pt1 | contig 23199 bp, 17 predicted proteins | sample MGYA00403678_ERZ1106954 | MGnify/ENA primary metagenome ERZ1106954 (study PRJEB35170, sample SAMEA104062445) | human gut metagenome | biome: human gut; feature: human-associated habitat; material: faeces | place: Denmark | collected 2012-08-20 ... | reverse complement strand
AGAAGGCCGTCAAGGAGGCCGAGCAGTATGCCGCCGAGGACGCCAAGATCAAGGAAAAGGTGGAGATCCGCAACCAGGCCGATCAGCTGGTCTATCAGGCGGAAAAGACCCTCAGCGAGGTGGGCGACAAGGTGCCCGAGAGCGAGAAGGCGCCTGTGCAGGCCGGTCTGGATAAGCTGAAGGAGACCCTGAAGGGAGAGGATACCGACGCCATCAAGGCCGCCACCGAGGAGCTGACCCAGCTGTTCTACAAGATGAGCGAGAAGCTGTATCAGCAGCAGGCGCCCCAGGGCGACCCCACCCAGGCCGGCCAGCAGGGCGGCGCCCAGGGTGACCAGGGCGGCCAGTACTACGACGCCGACTACAAGGTCGTGGATGTATATCTGCGGCGCGGGCGTCGAAGATATACGGCGACGGACACGCCTCCGAGCGCATCGCCGACATACTTGAAGGATTCCTTCTGTAAGCCGATAAAACAATACCGAAGAGCAGTGCCCCACCTTGCGGTCGTGCGCTGCTTTTGCATTGTGCCCGCATATGCACCGGAAATAAGCGGCGCAAATATTTACAATTAGGTATTGCATTCGGGGGTAAAATATAGTATTATTAAACTGGAGAATTTCACTTACAGATACATAGGAGGACACGATGTTCGGATATATACGTCCCGTCGAGCGCGAGCTGCGGATACGTGAATCTGAATATTACCGCGCGCTCTACTGCGGCATTTGCGCCGCCATGGGCAGGCTGTGTGGTCAGCGTGCAATGCTGACGCTTTCATATGATGCGGTATTTATCGCCCTCCTGCGCGCGGCGGTCACGGGCGAACAGCCAGAGGTGTCAAAGATCCGCTGCCTGCGCCACCCGTTCTGCCGCCGCGCGGCGGCGGAGTCGTGCGACGCGGTGGATTCCGCCGCCGTGATATGCACACTGCTTGCCTGCGGAAAGCTGGCAGACGATGCCGCAGACGAACGCGGCATACGCCGCTTCGGTGCGCGCACTGCGGGGCGTTTTCTCTCACGCGCCGCCGGGCGCGCCGGCAGACTTGCCGTCGACGCCGCTGCCGCCGTAAGCAACGGGATGCGCGAGCTTGCGGAAGCCGAACAGCGATGCTCGACTCCCGAGAGCGCAAGCATCGACATTCCCGCAGCGATAAGCGGCAGAATGATAGGCAATGCAGCCGCGGCAGGGCTTGACGGCGCCGCGGCGCGGATAGTGCGCGCCGCTGCCTCGGCGGCGGGCAGGTGGCTCTACTGTGTTGACGCGGCTGACGATCTTGCCGAGGACCGCAAACACGGCAGGTTCAACCCGATATCCCTTCTCTACGGGCGCGGAACGCTGACGCCCGACGAGGCGCTCACGTTTTCGTGCACTCTCTCGGCAGAGCTTGACGCCGCACGCGCGGCGCTCGACCTTGCCGACGCGGAAATGCGCACCCGCGCACCCGAGGCGTGGGCGATATGCGAAAATATACTGACACTCGGAATGCCACGTGCCGCGGCGGGCGTTACAGACAAAATAACCGAAAAGACCGCGCCGGACGCGGGCACAGCACCCGCACCGGCAGGAAAGGAAAAGGAATAAATGTCCGACCCATATCAGATACTCGGTGTTGACCGCAGCGCCGACGACGATGAGATAAAAAAAGCATATCACGATCTGGCGCGCAAATATCACCCGGATAAATACCGCGACTCGGATCTTGCCGATCTCGCAGAAGAAAAAATGAAGGAGATCAACGACGCCTACGACCGCATACGCAAGGAGCGCGCCGAGGGCGGCAGCCGACAGGACACCGGCTACGGCGGCTCCTCCGCAGGGTACGGCAGCACCGGCAGCTACGGCGGCACGGGCTACGGCGGGTACAGCGGCAGCCGCGGATACACCGGCGCGGGCGCCGAGCAGTTCGCGGCGGTCAGATCCTATATAAACCAAAACCGCATAGCCGAAGCCGAGGCGGTGCTCACCGGCATGGGCGCAGAGCTGCGCGGAGCCGAATGGCACTTTCTCATCGGCTGCGTAATGGTGAGGCGCGGCAACTACGCCGACGCGGGCAGACATTTCGACTATGCCTGCGAGCGCGAGCCGTACAACGAAGAATATCAGAACGCACGCGAGGCGCTGCGCCGCAGGAGCGCAACATACACGCAGACCGAATTCTCCCCCGGCTGCGGCAGCCTCTGCACCGCCCTTCTCTGCGCCGACTGCTGCCAGAGCCTTTGCTGCGGCAGCCGCGGCGGATGCTGACATGAGCGCCGCGGGCAAACGCCGGGGCACGCCGTCTCTTGCACGGAGAACGGCTGTCGGCGGGATAGAGGCGGCTCTCGGGATCACCGTAATGTATCTCGGCTCCGTCGTAGATGTTCTCGACCTCTCCGCCGCCGCGTTCGCGTCGTTTCTGCTCATAGCCGTGATATCCGAATCCGGCAGGCGTGACGCACTGTGCGTGTTTGCGGTAACGGCGCTGCTTTCGTGGCTTTTGCTGCCGAACCGCTCGCCGGCACTGCTTTATACGGTATTTCTCGGATATTATCCGATGCTCAAGATAACGCTCGACCGCCTCGGGCGCGTTGCGGGGACGGTGCTCAAGCTCGTAATACTCAACGCCGCCGTAACGGCAGCATATTTCATATCTCATCTTATCTTTGCCTCGGGCGCGGACGACACCTCGCTGCTCTGGCTGTGGTATCCGCTCGTAAATGCGGCGTTCATCATTTACGACATTGCGCTCGGACGGGCTGTGCGCCTTTGGGTGCTGAAGCTGCGCCGTGTGTTCATGCGCGGCAGATAAGAACAATGAAAAGTCAAAAACAAAAAGCCGCGCCGTGCGGGCGCACACGCGGCAAAACGGAGGAAGAAAATGAAAAAGCACCGTAGCAGCACTCTCACGACTGCGGCATTTTGCGGTCTTGCGGCATTTGTTGCCGTCCTTCTGGCGGCGCTCTGCGGCATTTTGCCCACAGCGGCGACCGACACAACGCCCGAGGATCCGATAACCGTGCCGAAAACGCTGAGAAAGATAGAGATATCTTCGGCGCCGGACAAAAAGATATACGACATCGGCGACGCATTCAGCGCCGCGGGGCTCAGACTCCGCCTCATATACAGCGACGGCTCCGCCGAGATAAAATCCGGCGACGCGTCGATGTGCTCCGGCTTTGATTCGTCGTCGGCGGGAGAAAAGACCGTAAAGGTCACATACCGCGGCTTTACGACGGAATTCACCGTGTCGGTGCGCAAGATGACCGGCATAAGCGTCAAAAGTAAGCCGAACAAATCTGTCTACTTCGTCGGCGAGGACATTGACCTCAGAGGGCTCGAGCTGACGGCTACATATTCTGCGGGCCCTGCCGTGACCGTTTACGAAGGATACGAGCTGCGCCGTGAAACACATCTCGGCACGGCGGGCGAGATCACGGTGACGGTACGTTATATGGGCTTTGATACCACATTTACCGTCACGGTAAAGGAAGTGCAGCCCGAGAGCGCCGAACTTGTCGCACCGTCAAAGACCGTATATGCCGTGGGAGACAAATTTGACGGCACCGGCGCCGCTTTCAGGGTAAAGTACAACGACGGCTCGTCAAAGACCGTGACCGAGGGCATCACCTTTTCGGGATTTTCGTCGGACACGGAGGGCGAGAAGACCGTAACGGCAAAATGGGGCAGCTTTACGGGCACCTTCAAGGTGACGGTCAAAGCCGCGTCGCACAAATGCGTTGCGGGCGGCGACCGTGTGATACTGAAGCAGCCGACCTGCACCGAATACGGTCAGGCGGTGCGCTATTGCAGGATCTGCGGTGCGGTCGCCGAGACGGCGCGCCTTGACATGACAGGTCACACCTTCGGCGAATGGAGGATCACAAAAGCAGCCACTGCTACGGCGGACGGCGAAAGAACGCGCGCCTGCACCGTGTGCGGCAAGACAGAGACAGAAACACTGCCGCGCCTCACGTCGATACTTTTCGACGGTGACAGAGGCAGCGCCGCGGCATCGGGCGGGTATTCCTTCCCGAACGGGAGCGCCCTCGGCATAAAGGACGTCACATCCTCTCTCGGCGCCGATGAGCGAAAAAAGCTTGAGGACGCCGCCAAAGCAGACGGCATGACGCTCGTTGCGGTAATCGACGTGGCATTCACGCAGAACGGCAAGAGCTTTTCTCCCGAAGGAACACTGACGCTCGTGCTGAAGATACAGTCGGGCAGCGCGGGAAAGTATAGGATATACAAGAGCGGCGCACGGCTTGCGGACGCGACGTGTGCCGACGGGTATGTCACGTTTGCGGCATCGGGCGCCTTTGGCAGATTCGCCGTTGCATTCGCCGCAGTGCCGGACGGCACGACAGCCCACGACTCAACCGCATCTGACACGACGCCCACGACATCCGCACCCGATGCGGCTCCCGAAGGGCCCGATTCGACCTCCGAGCTCACGCCCGCGTCACCCGAGAGCAGTGACGCATCCGCAGAGACAACGAAGGAAGGCATAAACGGCGAAGCCCTGCAAAAGACGATAAAAACGGTGCTGATCGTCGTTGTTGCGATAGTCGTTATCGGCGCCATGTTCTACCTGCTATATATCTATCTGAAAAACAAATATATGCTCTGACGGCATAATGGGTGTTCAAAAACTCAAAATGAGTTTTTGAACACCCATTGCATTTAATTTTTGTCTCAGTTGCTTCTGCCCGCGTCTATCACGGCGTCTATAGCAAGCACGACGGCAAGCCCCATAAGCGAATCCTCATACGGCACGTCGATGAGATAGCAGTCGCCCCATGTGAACCACTCACGGCTTATCGACGCCACCTCGTGCCCCGAGCCGTCGGTTATCGAAAACTCATGCGAAAACGGCGCGCCCTCGACCTGCCAATCGGTGCCTTCGATGATATACCGCGAACCGATAAATGTGAACATTTTCTTTGAGATGGTAGCTCTGAGGGATGAGCCGCAGTATACGTCGTATTTATACCCGAAGGTGAACAGCCGCTGCTCGACCGTTGCGACCTCGTTGTCACGCGTGTCGTAAATATGCAGAACGCGCCCGAGCGAGAGTATCTCGCCGCGCACGTGATAGACCGGGTTACCGTCGGTATCCCACACGTCGTATTTCGCGCCGAAGCTGAACACTCTTTGTTTTACGGTATATTTCATCACTTGCCTCCCGTTTTCGCTCATATTACAAAATATTATAAATGATTTTACGCAAAGTGTCAAGAAATATCACCTTGAGGTCTTGCGCGCGGGCGAAAAAATACATATAATATAATGTGAATAATTATCCTGAAAGAAACGGTCTTGTTTTATGTTATCTGAAAATATAAAGGAACGCCTCTTTACCGCCCCGCGCGGGAAGGCGATAATACTCGGCATCGGTGTTTCGAATCTGCCGCTTGCCGAAATGCTTGCCGACATGGGAGCCGACATCGAGATACGCGACGGAAAGGAATTCGACGCTCTCGGCGATGCCGCAAAAAAGCTTGCCGACCGCGGCGCGGTATTTATATGCGGCAGCGATCCCACTCGCGGGCTTTGCGGCGGCGAGCTGCAAAACGCCGTCATCTTCCGCTCTCCCGGCATAAGACCCGACGCCGGCGATATTCCCGAAGCCGTGCGGCGCGGCGCTCTGCTGACCTCCGAAATGGAATGGTTCTGCGACGCGACACCCGCCACGGTCATTGCCGTAACCGGAAGCGACGGCAAAACGACTACGACCACCCTGACCCACCTTTTGCTCTCGGAGGCGGCAAAAAGGCGCGGCGGCACCGCATATGTAGGCGGGAACATCGGCACACCTCTGCTCTCCCGCGTTTCGGAAATGAAGCAGTGCGACTTTGCCGTGCTTGAGCTCTCGAGCTTTCAGCTCATGACGATGCACGGCGCGGCACGGCGCGCAGCCATCACCAACATCACGCCCAACCACCTCAACTGGCACACGGGCATGGAGGAATACACCCGCGCAAAATACAATGTTTTCGGCAGCGGGACCGAGCTTCTGGTGCTCAACGCCAAAAGCCCCGCCGCGGCAGCGGCAGCCGACGCCGACCCCGATTTTCACGGCGCGGTAACATTCTTTTCCGCTCACACCTCATCGTATGACGAAACGGTCCCCGAGGCGCACCGAGACAACGCATGCGCGGTATTTCTGCGCGGAGACAGCATCGTATTCTCCGACGGCAGGTACGAGGAGGAGCTTCTTCGCCGTGAGGATATAAAGCTGCCGGGACTCCACAACGTCGAAAACTATATGACCGCCGCGGCACTGACGCGCGGGCTTGCCGAAAATGACGACCTGCGGCACATAGCGCGCACATTCGGCGGTGTTCCCCACCGCATCGAGCTCGTGCGCGAGCTTGACGGCGTTAAATATTACAACAGCTCGATAGATTCGACGCCCACGCGCACCGAGGCGGCGCTCTCGGTGTTTGACTGCCGCCCCGTGTTCATTCTCTGCGGGCGCGACAAGCACCTTCCGTTTGACGGTCTTGCGCGTGCGCTTTACGACCGTGCCGGCGGCGTTGTGGTGTCGGGTGAGGCGATGCCCGTTATACGTGCGGCTCTCGAAGCCGAGGCGGCACGGCGCGGCGGCAGCACGCTGCCAGTTGTTTATGAGGACGACTTTTTTGCGGCTGTCGATCGCGCGAGAGAGCTTGCGCGCCCCGGCTCCGCCGTGGTGCTCTCACCCTCCTGCACGAGCTTTGACCGCTTCCGCAATTTTGAGGAGCGCGGCAACGCCTTCCGCGAATATGTGAACCGACTCAAATAAACCGATCAAAATAAAAATGAAAAAAAATATCGATCCTTCCGCCCCCGTCGGCGTGTTCGACTCGGGCGTCGGCGGGCTCACTGTGCTTGCCGAGCTGACACGGGCGCTGCCGCATGAGGATTTCATCTATTACGGCGACGAGGCAAACGCTCCCTACGGTGCACTGACGCATGACGAGATCAGGCGCGTGTCGCTCGGTGTGGCGAAAAAGCTCGTCGGGATGGGTGCAAAAGCCATAACGGTCGCCTGCAACACAGCTACCGCAGCCGCGGTGGAAGCGCTGCGCGAGGCTTACACCGACATTCCCGTGATAGGCACCGAGCCTGCGGTAAAATCGGCAGCCGACGCGGGGTATCGCCGCATTCTCGTTCTCGCAACACCGGTAACGGTAGCCGAGGAGAGATTTTCAACGCTCGTGAAAACACGCTGCTGCGGCGCCGAAGTAATTGCGGTCCCCTGCCCGGGGCTTGCAACGATGATAGAAGAAAACGACCCCTCAAGTCCGGTATTCGGCGAATATCTTGATAAACTCATCTCCCCGCACAGGGGAAGATTCGACGCCGCCGTGCTCGGCTGCACTCATTATCCGCTGATAAAGGACGCCGTTATGCGTGCCGTCGGCGACGGCATCCCCGTTTTTGACGGCGCTGCGGGCATCGCCAGGCAGGTGGCAAGACGCCTGCACGACGCGGGCATCGAAGCCCCGGCGGACAAGCATGGCAGCGTTACGCTCATGTCGAGCGGCGACGTGTCGCGCCTTGAGTCATTCATGGCGCGTGTGACATCACAGAAATAAAAAAACGAAAGCGGTATTGAAATGGAAAACAACGAGATCACGGCTCTTGCAGCCGAAGCGGAGCGCGCCCTTGCGCCCATATTTGCGGAAATAGACGAAAACTCCTACCGCCGCACCGCCGACGTGCTTACGGCGTTTGAAAACAACAAGGTGAGCGACGGCTGCTTTGCGGGAACGTCGGGCTACGGCTATGACGACAAAGGCAGAGAGGTGCTCGACAGGGTGTATGCCGAGGTATTCGGAACCGAGGCGGCGCTCGTGCGCATCAACTTTGTAAACGGAACACACGCCCTCTCGACCGGGCTTTTTGCCCTTCTTCGCCCCGGCGACACGCTTTTCTCGGTCGCGGGCAAGCCATACGACACGCTTGAGGAGGTCATCGGCATCTCCGGCACGCCCGGCAACGGCTCGCTTGCCGACTTCGGCGTAAAATACGCTCAGCATGAGCTTACCGCCGACGGCAGACTCGACACCGACGGCGTTCTTGCCCGCCTTGCCGCCGACCCGACGGTGAAGGTCGTGTTCATACAGCGCTCAAAGGGTTATCTCAACCGCCGCACGCTCACGCCGGACGAGATCGGCGAATTTTACGACGCCGTAAAGTCCGCTCACCCGGACGTATGGGTGGTGGTCGATAACTGCTACGGTGAATTCACATCCCCCGCCGAGCCGCGCGCGGATATGCTCATCGGCTCGCTCATCAAGAACCCCGGCGGCGGAATGGCGGAGACCGGCGGCTATATCGCGGGAAGCGCCCGCGCCGTCGAGCTTGCCTCGTACAGGCTAACGACCGTCGGCACAGGCGCCGAGGTCGGCTGCACGATGGGGCAAAACAAAAACCTCTTCCGCGGCTTCTTCTACGCTCCGCACACCGTTGCCGCCGCGCTCAAGACCATGCACCTTGCGGCATATATTTTCGAAAAGCTCGGCTACGAGACCTCGCCCGCGTGGGACGAGCGCCGCTCGGATATAATCCAGACCGTCGTAACTCACTCGCCCGAGGCGCTCTGCGCTTTCTGCCGCGGAATACAGTCGGGCTCTCCGGTTGACGCCTACGTCGAACCCGTACCGTGGGCAATGCCCGGCTATTCCGACGAGGTGATAATGGCTGCGGGTGCGTTCGTGCAGGGCTCGTCGATAGAGCTTTCCTGCGACGGTCCGCTGCGCGAGCCGTACACCGTCTACCTTCAGGGCGGTCTGACATACGAAAGCGGAAAATACGGAATACTGAAGGCAGCGGCTGCTGTCGGCAGATGCGCAAAAATAAAAACACGGCAGATCAATATCCATAAAGAAAGGTCACAGAAATAAAATGAAAAAGAAGACAGCACTCAGCCTTGCCATACTTACTCTCATCCCCCTACTCCTGCTCACCGCGTGCGGCAGCTCGGGCGTCGATGTTCCCGACGGAATGAAGCTCGTCTCGTCGGATGCCGAGGCATTTTATCTGTTCGTTCCCGGCACGTGGGTACCCAACGACTCGTCGGGCATCGCGTCGGCTTATTATTCCGACAAGGACCGCTCAAACGTCAGCCTGACCTGCATGGTCCCGACCGATGTGACCACCCTTGACGGCTATGTTGAAAAATGCCGTGCGGAGCTTGCGGCGGCGATCCCGAATTACGCACCGGTGGGTGAGGTCACCGACGCCGTGCTCGGCGAGCGCAACGGCAAATCCTTTGAATACACGTCGTCGATCGCCGACGTGAACTACAAATACCGCCAGATAGTTGTCATATACAAAAATATGTTCTACATCTTCACATACACCTCGACTCCCGAGGGCTATGACCTTCACGCGGACGAAGTGGAGCAGATCATCGCAAAGGTGAAATTCAAATAATGAACGACAACACGGTCTATCTTGACAACAGCGCGACGACAGCCCCATCCGAAGGCGTTATCGACGCCATGACCGCAGCAGCGCGCTGCTACGGCAACCCGTCCTCTGTCCATGCGGCGGGACTTGAAAGCGCGGCGCTGCTGCGCTCATGCCGCGCCGAGGTCGCGGCGGCATTCGGGCTGCGCCGCTCGGATGATTTTCACATCATATTCACCGCCTCCGGCTCCGAGGCAAACAACCTCGCCATACGCGGCACGGCGTTGGCAAAAAAACGCCGCATATCCAACCGCATCATCACGACCGACTCCGAGCATCCGTCGGTCGCCAACACAGCCGCCTCACTTGCCGCCGAGGGCTTTGAGGTAGTGAAGATACCGACGCGCGGCGGCGCGCTCGACATGGCTGCGCTCGAGCGCGAGCTTGACGGCGGCGCACTGATGGTATCTCTGATGCTCGTAAACAACGAAACTGGCGCGCGCTACGACGTTGAACGCGCCTTCCGCATGGCGCACGCCAAAAACCCCGAGATTGTCACTCACTGCGACGCGGTCCAGGGCTTTATGAGAATCAAATTCACCCCGGCAAGCCTCGGCGCCGACCTTGTGAGCGTCAGTGCGCATAAAATACACGGTCCCAAGGGTGTGGGCGCACTTTGCGTCGCACCAGGAATGATACGCGCCAAGCGCCTCGCGCCCGTCATTTACGGCGGCGGGCAGGAGGAGGGCTTCCGCTCGGGGACAGAAAACCTGATAGACATCGCGGGCTTCGCCCGTGCCTGCACGGAGGCACGCGAAAACGCCGAACGCGACGCGGCACACATGGACGAGCTTTACCGCCATGCGCTCGATGTGCTGCCCGCAGCCGGCGTGCGGCTCAACCTTCCGACAAACGCCGCGGGACACATAGTAAGTCTCACCCTTCCGGGCATCAGAAGCGAGACGATGCTGCATTTTCTCTCCGAAAAGGGCATTTTCGTTTCGGCAGGCTCGGCGTGCTCGTCGCACGCGCACGGACCGAGCGGAACGCTGCTCGCCTTCGGGCTTTCGCCCGCCGACGCCGACCGCACGCTTCGCGTGAGCTTCGGCTCGCAGAACACCGTTGACGATATCGACCGCCTTGCCGACGCGCTGCGCGATGGCATCGGACGGCTCGTCCGCGCGGGAAGATAACAAAATATCCGGGCTGCCATGCCAACGCATGACATCCCGGATATTTTGTTTTATATATCGGCGTCCTTCATATATCTGTCGCCGTTTTCGGTAATGAATTTCTTGCGCGCGGGGAGATTGTCGCCAAGCAGAGTATCGAATATGCGCTCTGTCGCCTCCGCATCGGTGGGCGTTACAGCCACGAGCCGCCGCGTGGCGGGATTCATCGTGGTCTCCCACATCATTTCCGGCTCGTTTTCACCGAGTCCTTTGGAGCGCTGGAGCGTATATTTCTGATTTCCGAGCTTTTTCAGTATCTCCGCCTTTTCGAATTCGTCAAAGGCGAACAGCGTGCGGTCCTTAGTGGTTATCTCAAAAAGCGGCGTTTCGGCGATAAATACCTTTCCCTCCTTAAGGAGCGTGGGGAGCAGGCGGTAAAATAGCGTCAGAAGCAGCGTGCGGATCTGGAACCCGTCCTCGTCGGCATCGGTGCAGATGATTATCTTTGACCAGCGGAGCGACTCAAGGCTGAACGCCGAGACCTCGCTTCCCTTTCCCTTTGCACGTGTTCCGACCTCGGCACCGCAGCCGATGACCTTGAGAAGGTCAACGATTATGTCGTTTTTGAATATCTTGTCATAGGTCGATTTGAGACAGTTGAGCGTTTTGCCGCGCACGGGTATTATCGCCTGGAATTCCGCGGCGCGCCCGAGCTTGCAGGATGTGAGAGCGGAATCGCCCTCCACTATATAAAGCTCACGCACCGCGGGATCCTTCGAGCGGCAATTGACGAACTTTTCAACGCGGTTTGCAACGTCGAGCGACCCGGTGAGCTTCTTTTTTATATCAAGACGGGTGCGCTCGGCATTTTCGCGCGAACGCTTGTTGACAAGCACCTGCGCGGCGATCTTGTCTGCCTCGGTCGGGTTTTCGGTGAAGTATATCTCAAGATTTTTCTTGATAAAGTCGGTCAGCGCCTCATAAATGAACGCGTTGGTTATCGCCTTTTTCGTCTGGTTTTCGTATGATGTTATCGTGGAATTGCTGCTTATGACGAGCACAAGGCAGTCCGCAATGTCGGCAAACGTGATCTTTGACTCGTTTTTGTTGTATTTCCCCGCCGATTTGAGGTATTTGTCGATCGCGTAGACGAACGCAACGCGAACGGCGCGGTCTGGCGAACCGCCGTGCTCGAGAAAGCTCGCGTTGTGATAATACTCAAGCATCGTCACCGTCTGCGACACACAGAACGATATATCCGCCTTGAAGCGGTAGACAGGCTTGTCCTCGCGGTCGCGTCCCTGCGTTTCAAGGTGCCAGAAAACGGGCTGCGTCAGCGCCGACGTGCCCGCGACCTCGGCGACATAATCGCGTATGCCGTTTTCGTTGTAAAATACCTGCTCGGTGAACTCGCCGTTCTCCTCAAAGAGGAAAATAAACTTCACACCGGCGTTGACGACCGCCTGACGGCGCAGGACGTCGACGAAAAATTCCTTCGGTATATTCACATCGGTAAAAACATCGCGGTCGGGCAACCAGCGTATGACCGTGCCCGTGCGGCGCTCTCCCTTTGAAAGCTCGCGCACGCCGAGCTCTCCCACGGGGCTGCCGAGACGGAAGCTCATAAACCTGACGTATTTGCCGTCAAAGGAATCGACCTCCATATATTTCGACGCGCACTGCGTGGCAAACGCGCCGAGACCGTTGAGACCGAGCGAATATTCATACGACGCCGATTCGGCGTTGTTGTTCATCTTTCCGCCGGCATAAGGCTCGCAGAAGATGAGGTCCCAGTTATAGCGTCCCTCTTTTTCGTTGAAATCGAGCGGGATGCCGCGACCGTGGTCGTCTACCTCTATCGAATGATCCTCAAAGACCGTGACCTTTATCTCGCTGCCGTAACCCTCGCGCGCCTCATCGACGGAGTTTGAAAGTATCTCAAAAAAGGCGTGCTCGCAGCCCTCAAGCCCGTCCGAACCGAATATTACGCTCGGACGCAGCCTGACACGGTCTGCGCCTTTGAGCATCACTATGCTTTGGTCGTTATATTTTTCGGTCTTTTTTGCCGTTGTGCTTTTTGCTTTTTCAGCCATATCGGACGGTCTTCCTTTCATTTTCGGCGAAAATAGTTATTTCTGCGGATATGCCCGCCGTCGCCCGCGGCAGCCGCAGGGCGGGCAGACCCTACCCTTTATTATATCACAATCAGAGGATGCCGTCAAGTCGGCGCGGCGGCGCGTGTCAGCGCTTTTTTTCCTTGCCGGACAGTAAGCGGGCGGGCATACATTTTTATGCTGAGGGGAGGCTCGCGGCATCGTTTTTTTCACAGAATACCGGCAATTATTTTGCCCGCGCTATTGATTTCTCACACGGCACGTGATATAATTGGTATGCGTATCATTTAATGAATGCGAGGTGGTCGAACTTATATGAAAAAGGACGGAAACGAGATCAGAAAAAGAATACTTTCCGTTTGTGCGCGCCTGTTTCTGGAGCAGGGCTACAGCCGAACGTCGGTTAGCCAGATAACCGAGGAAGCAAACGTGACAAGGGGGACATATCAGAACCTGTTTCACACAAAGGACAGCGTCCTCATGGAATTCGTCGTTGAGATGTTCGGCAACCAGTTCGGCACTGCACGTGACATCACCGGCGAAGACCTCCCTCCCGTCTACTCCTATGCGGTCGAGACCGCGATACAGCTCACGCTGACCGAGCTGAACGAAAATCTGCGCGAGATATATATCGAGGCATACACCGTACCCGAGACAGCGGAGTATATATATCTCAGCACGACGGCTGAACTGCGGCAGATATTCGGGCAGTACCTTCCCGACAGCGGCGAAAGCGATTTTTACGAGCTTGAGATAGGCTCGTCGGGGCTCATGCGAAACTATATGGCAAAGAAGTGCGACGTTCACTTTCCGCTTGAGCGCAAGCTCGAACGCTTTCTGACCTCAGCCATGCGTATATACAGGGTGCCCGAAGACGAACAGCAAAGAGTTACGGCATACATCGCGGGGCTTGATATGAAAGCGATAGCCGCGGGCGTTATGCAGAAGCTGTTCTTATTGCTTGAAATGAAATTTGAATTTACACTTACAAAACCGGAGGAAGCAAAATGAAAAAACGTATTCTCGCCGTTGTGCTGGCTGTTTTTACGATCTTGGGTCTTGTGCCCATAGCGGTGATGACCGGAGCCGAGACCATCACCAAGTTTATCGACCCCGTAGATCCCTCTCTCGGCGGCAGCGACGTACTGAAGCTCATCGAACAGGCGGCGCCGGAGGTGCCCGAGGGCACGCTCACCCCATACGGCACCGGGAGCCTTATAAAGCTCATAGAAAAGAGTGAGCTTTTCATAAACTATTCGAACATTTTAAAGGGCATCTACTTCAACAACAAGGGCGGTGACCACCCAAATCTGTCGGTCATGCGGCGTAATCTGGATGAGCTCAACTCTCTCCGGTTCGCAAAGGCAGTGGCTTTTGACCCGAAGGGCGGCGGCAGAAGAGACTATATCGCGGTTCTCGGAATAAAAGAAATGCCGGCAGGCAGCGGCGACAACTGCACAGCCGCCCTTTATATCTTCAAGGCTGACGGCTCGACCAAACCAGACGAGCTGACATTTGACAGTGTCAATCTTGACTGGGCATGGACCAATCTCGAAGCGGCTGACGCGAACAACTACTTTTCGATTACAGCCGGTGACTATGACGGAGACGGCAAGGATTCACTCGTCATCTACACCGGACACGTAGATGTTTTCTCGCCCTCCTCGTCAAATCTTGCCTCCGGGCTGTATGAGGTCAAATATGCCGGGATGAAGGTCTTCAGGGACACATGGAGCTCCGAGCGTATTCAGACCAACCGCAAAGGAAGCGAGTATCTCAACAAGGAATACGTAAATTACTGCTCAAGTCACTTTATGGACGGTATGCAGATCTCGTCGAACCCCGGCGACAGGCTTGGTGTTTCGCTTGAGACCGGCGACATCAACGGCGACGGCATCGACGACCTTGTCGTTCTCTCCTCGACCTCAAATCTCTCCGACAAATACAAAGCCGCATACAAGGCGTGCATCCCGATGCTTGCCGTCGGTTTTGGGCGCAAGGGCGCCTCAAACGTCGGGGATCTGAGCATAAAGAATACCAATGAGATATATAGCGGGAGCCACACGATCTATATTCCGGCAGCCCCCGACGTTTCGATAGGCGACATTGACGGCAACGGAACAAACGAGATAGTCATCGCCGGCTTCCATGGAATGCTGAACAAGAACGGAAGAACGATCAGCTTCTTCAGCGATTCGGACAGCGACGCGATACAGGCTCATATATTCACACTCAACGATCTCAACGGCGAACTGATAAGGATGGGCGGCAAAGAGCTCACCTCCCACGCGGGAGAGATATCCGCCATCAGCTACGACAAAAGCCTTAGAAGAAGCGACTCATCATGGCAGCAGTGTTCTGTCGAGTGCGTTGACTTTGACGGACTGCACACAAAAACTCACATATTCATAAACGGATATATCTATCAGGCAAAGTACAATTCCAAAACCCGTTTGTACGGTCTTGAACGTTCTCAGGGCTCCGATTCGCTTGATGTGGCGAAAAAGGATCAGTCCGAAAGCAATTTCGGCTTCAACTTCCACGTGAACAAGTGCAATGGGGAAAATGTAAACGAGGTATTCATCCGCAGCATAACAGCCGGCAATATGCGCAGAAGAAATGACGGTGCCGAAAACCTCGAGATGATCGTCGGCTTCAAGAAAGCCGGAAAAGCCGAATATCTCTACAAACGCATTGCGATCATCAAAAACGCGAACGGTGACTGGGTGATGGAAAAAGGCGACTATATGCTCGGCAGTTCCGGCGGCAATGAAAGCTCCAAGGTCTTCCTCACCGACGTTGACGTCTACAACAGCAAAGTGCCGAGCGACACGCTCACCGTCAGATACAACACCACGCTCAGCGCCTACACCGACCCGAACGTCGTCGCCTTCCTTCAGGCGGCACCGTATTTCAACGAATTCGGCGCGGGCAACAGCTCAACGTCATACAGCTACTCGGAAAGCTACACAAGATCGACGTCCTCCGGCACCGAAAAGTCATTTGGTATCGGCATCACGGCGGGCTTTGAGACCCCTGCGGTCAAAACAGAGATGGAAGCGATGGTCTCCACCGCCATATCCGAAGAATTTACCGAATCGCGCACGACCGAATTCACCACGACGTTTGAGGCAAACAACAAAAACCAGGTCATCGTCCGCCGCACGCTCATGTACATATACTGCTATGACGTGTTGACCGGAATCGACATCTGGACCGGAAACCCGAAATACGAAACCGCATCGTTTGTTGTCAGCGTGCCGCAGTATCCCGTGCTGACCTCACTGTCGATGGAGCAGTACGACGCATTTGCCGAGGCATACAACGCGAAATACGGCAAGGGTGTTGACGGTTCGGCTCCGTATTATCTCGATATCATCTCAAAGAACAACGGCGCTCTCATGAACAAATATTACCTCAATAACGAGGGCAACCCGTTTGCTTATGCCTCCGATTTTTCAAAGTACAGAAACGGCTTCGCCATGACCAACAGCGGCAACTGGATGGGGCTTTCCCACTCCGGCGGCCTATCCACACTTGCTTACAGCACCTCTGTAAGCACCGAACAGTCAAGCACCGTGTCCGACAGCGCATCGTTGAACCTTGCCGTCTCGGTAGGCGCAAGCTTTGCCGGCTTCGGCGCATCGGCAGGTATAACCACAAGCATTTCGGCTCTCAAATCAAAGGGCATATCTACCGCGCAGGTAACGACAACCGCAACCTCCGGTACGGTTCAGAATCTCAGCGACGACGCGACCGAATACAATTTTGACTGGCAGCTCATCGGCTGGAAGACGGAACCCGGAGACGGATTGTTCAGCGGAGTTCCCTTCGTCGGATACGCGGTAAGAAGCGTTTCGGCTCCCCCGCCATGCGTCACCGACCTGCACGTTGAATACGACGGCACACCGGGAAGAGCATATCTTTGCTGGAATATGCCCAAGATACTTACGGGGCGCATAGCCGTACATAATTTTGACGTATACCGCGTTGACAACGGAAGCAGACAGTGGCTCGGAAACATAAACTGTGACAAGACCGGGTTTGCAATGTTTGAGGTGTCATCCACAAGCAGTCCCAGCGCCTCATACGTCGTGGTAGCCAAAAACGCGCAGACCGGACAGTGCAGTATAGACTCCAACGAAGTGCTCGTGATATTCGCCACGACAAAGGATCAGGTCAAAAAGCTGATAGAGGATGCCTACACAGACCTTACGGGCTCCATCAACGATCTGAAAACAGCCCTCGAAAGCGGTCAGGCAGAGGCTATCAAAAAGGCGATCGAGGATCTGACCGAGGCTTATAAGGCAGCGGACGATCTGCTGAAGTCGGAGCTCACCGAAGCGGATGCAGCGCTTGAAGAAAAGCTTAACGCAGTTGACGAGGCGCTGAAAAATGCGATAGACACGGTACAGGCAAACCTCGATAAGGCTGTCGCGGACCTCACAAAGCTGATAAACGACGGCGACAAAGCGAATTCCGATGCGCTTGCAAAGGCTATAAACGAACTCACGGCGGCATATAAGGCTGCGGACGCGCTCCTCGGCTCCGAGCTCGCCGGAAAGCTCACCGCGCTTGAAGAAAAGCTGACGAAAGCCGACGAGGCGCTCACGGCTGCCATTGACGAGGTGCGAAATAACCTCGACCGTGCGACAAGCGACCTCACCAAGGCAATAGCCGACGGCGACAAGGCAGGCGCCGAAAAGCTCGGCGAGGCAGTCGCCACGCTGACAAAGACCTATCAGATAGCAGCCGACCTTATGAAATCGGACATAAAATCGCTCACCGACCGTCTTGCGGCTCTCGAAGAGGCAATGAAGAAAGCCGACGAGGCGCTCGGCAAGAACATAAACGATGTAAAGAGCGAGCTCGAACGCGAGATCGAAGAGCTTCGCAACGATCTCAAGTCGCTCCGCGAGAGCTTTGACGCCAAAGAGCGCGAAAACGACGAAAAGCTTGCGGCGCTCGGAGCGGTAAACGACGCGCAGCAATCGAAACTCGGCAAGCTGAAGGCAGTCGCGGTGACCGGGCTGTGCATTTCGATCATCTCGTTCATGGGAGACATCGCGCTGCTCGTCCTCTTTCTCCGTCAAAAAAAGACGGGGCTCTGATACCCGATCTTCCGTAAAATAACGTCAGGCGGCTGTTAAAAGCATTGAGTTTTTAACAGCCGCCTATTTTGTCCTTTACAATACCCGCATTAGGTGATATAATAAAAACGGAAATAACCGACGCAGAGAGGCAGCATAAAATGAACACACAAAACCAATTCGGCTATACGGAAGACGAATCCGGCATATGGGAACCGACCGAGGACCTGCTCGACGGTACCGCAGTCGAGCGCCCGTTTGTCTTTATAAGCCTCAGAAGGTCGCCCGACGAGCTTGAGGGCGTGCTTCGGCGGTATGTGGAATCCGGCGCGGGCGGCGTGATCCCCTATCTGCCGGCAGACGCCGACGGCGAATTTACCGACGACCGCGAGGTCATAGCATCGCGCCGCCGCTTTTACGCCGCACTGCTTCCGCTTGCGAAAAAAGCGGGGCTGCGCGTCGCGCTCACGCTCGACAAGTATCTTCAGCGCACGTGGATAGACGTTGAGGATGCTCTTTACGAGGACGCGACGCGCGCGCAGGTGCTTACATGCCATTCATACCCCTGCTCCGACCGCGAGGAGGTCACGCTCACGCTGCATGACGGTATGCACGTGTCGGTAACGGCGCTGCACGAGGAGACGGGAGACACGGTCGATCTGCGCCCGATGGTAAACGGCGACGTGCTGACATGGAAAGCGCCCTTCGGCAACTGGTCGATAAACGAATACAACTGCATACCCGACCCCGAATCGCGGCGCGTGAACATTCTCTCATACGACGCGTCGATGAAGTTCATACGCGCGATGTGGACGCTGTTTGCCGACATAATCGAGCCGGAGCTGGGCAGCACGGTCACGATGCTGTGCTATCGCCACCTCTGCTTCGGCGCGCGCAACAGGCGCGACTGGGACTGCGACCTCAACCGCATATTTGAGGAAAGATACGGCTTTGACCCCGCGCCGTATTACCCGGCCCTCTTTGACTTTGCGGGCAACGACACACCGCACATCAAGGCGCTGTTTTTTGACTGCCGCGCGCATATGCTGCGCAACGGTTTTCTGCGCGCAATTGACGATTTTGCGGCGGAAAAGGGGCTTACCGTGTTCGGCAACATATCCGAACCAAAGCTTTCTCAGTGCTCGCCTATAACGGGCGACGCCATGCTTGACAACACCGTCTCTCCCTGCGGCGTTTTCGAACGCGCGTATCTCTACGGCATGAACTCGGTCAAGGTCGCCGCGGGCGCCGCCTTCGGACTGGGGCTTTGCGACGTCGGGTGCGAGCTTTTCCGCGATTACGGCGGGCTGCGGCGCGGGCTTTATCTGCGCGATGCCGAGCACGCCATTGCACGCGGCGCAAACCTCACCGCCATGCATCTGCCGCTGCCTACCGCGAAAAACGAAGAACCGATGGATCTTCTCTGCTCCTTCGGCAGGCGTATGCGGCGCGTGCTGCGCGGCGCACGCCAGATAGCCGACATTGCGGTGATCTACCCGATATATTCGCTGCATTCGGCGGTCAATCTTTATGACGCCGAGGCGGACGGTTACGAATACCCCGACACCCCAACCGGCGCCGACTATATGACTGTGATAAACACCGTCTGCCTTTACACCGGACACGACGTCACCCTTCTGCATCCGGACGCCGTCGCGGGACGCGCCGATGTTGACGGCGGGCTCCTCCGTATGCCGGGACAAAAGGAGGACGAGGCTTTCCGCGCTGTCATACTCCCCGCGTGCAAAATGTGCTCGCTTGCCTCAATGCGCGTGCTGCGCGACTATTACGACGCGGGCGGCAAGATAATCGCCACCGGTGAGCTGCCGAGGCTGGCGTTTGAATACACTCCAGGCAACACCGATGCCGACCGCGAGCTCTGCGAGATCGTCGATCATATATTCGGCGAAAAGGCAAGCGATACGTCATATATAACCGACTACTGCCACAATAAAAACGAAAACGGCGGAGAAGCGTTTTTCCTTTACTTTTCAATGACGGCGGCGGACGGCACCGCAATGGTGGACAGCCGCGACATTGCCGACGCGCTGCGCAGTCTCGGAATAAACTTTGACGTTTACCTGCCCGATTTTCCGCGCTACGAGACCTCCGGCGCGCTCAACAACACCTACAACGAGTTCGTAAGACTCGGTCTTGAAAAGCACCTACCCGACGGCGGGCTTTACAGTCACCGTCATGCCAGACGCGACGGCGAGGACATTTATTTCTTCACCAACACGACCGATTTCGACGCCGAGGCAAAGGTTTATCTGCGCGGCGCGCACGCACCGCGTCTTTACAGCCCTCTCACGGGCAAATACAGCCGTTGTGAGTTCCGCCACGTCACCGTCGGAGGTGAGATATATACGGCGCTTGAGTTCACGCTTGCAACGACCGGCTGCGCCGTGCTCATATCGACCGACGAGGAGACGCGCCGCGCGGGTATAGATCCCGCATCGCTCCCCGACGAGACTGCAAGAGCCAAATCAAAATAAAATACGGGCTGCCCATGCGGATTTTTTCGCTCGGCAGCCCGCTCCTTTCAAAAAAATGCACCGTCAGGTTGTCATAGTAGATGAAAGCGAGGTAATTACCCGATGACAAATGAAGAAATGACACGCCTGCTCCCCTTGGTGCGCACAGGGGACGAGCGCGCCTGCGAGCAACTGTGGCACGGGCTCAGAATACCCGTATACACCGTTGCCGTGCGGATACTTGACGACCGCTATCTTGCCGAGGACGTCACGCAGGAGGTATTCGTCAGGCTTTTCCGCACTCCGCCGGGTGAGGAGGTGCACAGTCCGCGCGCGTGGGTGTTTGCCGTAACGCACAACACCGCGCTGAATATGCTGAAAAGCCGCCGTGTCCGTGCGGCAGAGCCGCTGTCGGAGGAGACCTCTCCCGCCGAGGCTGACGGCTGCGACACGCGCCTTGACATCGAAGCGGCAATGAAACGGCTCGAGCCGACCGACCGCGAGATCGTGACGCTGCACGCCGTTGCCGACGCAGGCTTTCGCGAGATCGCCGAGGCAGTCGGCCTTCCGCAGGGAACGGTGTATTTCAGATACCGCCGCGCGATATCAAAGTTGCGCGACCTGCTCGCCTGACACACGCTTCACACGAGGCATGCAGAGAAAGGAACTTATTACACAATGAAAAAAATCATATGCGCCGCAATTGCGGCAGTGATAGTGCTGGCAGCAGCGCTCCCCGTTATGGCGGGCGAGGTATCGTCGGCGCATGCTCCCGTCACAGAGCTCGCCCCTGCCGGAGCGGCGGCTCCCGCCGGCGACACCGCAAAGCTCACCGGCTTTCGCGGGCTTCTTGCCGAATGGAAAAAGAACGGCTTCCCCGAAAACGTCGCGGGCGTCACGCAGGATACGGTAACGAGTTATCACGAAGAAATTCTGATAACCCATTCCTCCGACGATTACACCGTGCTGGTCCTCGACGACTCGACGGAAGCGATCGACGCCATCCGCGCCATGTACATCGACGACGGCAAGGTGAACGTCCGTTTTTCGCGCACAGCGACGAGCACGGACGGCAAAAAGGTCACGATGGTGTATTCATACAACCAGCTCGCATTCATAGCCAACAAGGTCCTCGACGACCTCGAGGTGCGCGGCGACACCGTGAAGATATCCGACGGTGAGAACGCGCAGGCGGTCGGCGTGACCGTTGATGTGCTTGCGAACCGCGTGCGCATCACCCTTTACAGCTACAAGGGCAACGACGGCAAATTGCGCGACGCCGAAAACACGAAGAAAACGGCTGAATTCTATAAGCGGAAATACGGCAGCGACCGACGCATCGTGATCGCAAATATCACGAATAACCCGGACAACACCATCGAGATCGGGACCGTGCCTGCGATCTGGAGCGAGACCGTGAACCCCGATATAAAAGCGACCGAAAAAAGATTCCCCGTACGCGCGGAAAGCGACGCTTATGCGTACGCTGTCGACAGCGACCGCCCAAGGCAGCGTATATTCATCGTCGCGGCGGTCATCGCTGCCGTGCTCGGCATAGGAGCATTTACGGCGGCACGCCGCTCGGCGGTCCCCGTACCGGTCGGAGGGGCTGCGGTAAAAAGCGGAACTCACCGACGCCCGGACGAAAAAACCGTGCTCGCGGAGATAAAAGCCGCGGCACAGACGCACGACGACCGACTGTTCGACAAAATAACCGGCAAAAAGAACTGACCCGCGATATATAACGATGGGGCTGTTAAAAACTCAATGTTTTTAACAGCCCCATCAATAATGCCACGGTATCACGCGCAGCGGCGTTCGCGGCGTGCGTGCGGCAGCACGCCGCAAAGCTGCCATTTTGCACTGCCCGATACATTCTTCACGCTCTCGCCGTCGCTGACGAAAACCACCGTGCCCTCGATATCCGTTCTGTGGACCTCGGCGCCGAGATCGGCAAGACGGCGAAGCACTGCCGCGTGCGGATGTCCGTAATCGTTCGCGGCGGCACATGATATCACCGCAAATCCGGGCGAGAGAGCCTCAAGCCATTCACGTGAGCTTGAGGTCTGCGACCCGTGATGCCCGACCTTGAGGACGTCGCAGGGCGGCACGCCGTTTTCCAGCATATCCGTCTCCGACAGCGTCTCGGCATCGCCTGTGAACAGGAAAGTACCGTTCCCGTAGGTCAGCAGGAGGACAACGCTCATGTTGTTGAGGTCGTCATACGCTTTGCAGGGTGCGAGCAGATCAATGGTCAGCGCGCCGAGCATCAGATGCTTGCCTGCTTTTCCCTCGATGACGCGGCAGTCCTTCTCTTCAATCGCCGCAACCAGCTTCTCAAAGGTTTTTGAAGTGGAGACCGCGTTCGGCATGACGACGCTGTCTATCGGATAGGCTTCGACAAGCGCCGCCGCACTGCCGATATGATCGGCATGCGGGTGCGTGAAGATGGCATAGGCAAACGCCGTGATGCCGAGGTCGTCGATGCAGCGTCTGATCGCCGCCTCGCTCTGCTTTGTCCCAGCATCAATGAGAATATTGCCGTCCGGCGTCTCGACGATCGCGCAATCGCCCTCTCCGACATCCACAAAATGCACGGCGATCTGCGCCTGCGCATCTGCCGGTATGTCGTCCGGCGCCGACCTGTCCGCCGCCGCAAAGAAGATCGCCGCCGCGACCGCTGCAAGGAGCAGGCACAGCGCGGCGACGATCAGCCACTTTCGATTTCGTTTACTTTGCTTCATGTCCGTGTACGATCAGGCGCAGCATCTGCATGAAACGCGCGCAGGAATCCATGTCCAGGCGCTCGTTCACCGTATGGATGTCCCGCATGGTCGGTCCGAGCGACAGAATGTCCATATCCGGAATCGCCGATTTGATGAAGCCGCATTCCAGACCCGCATGGATGCCGCAGACGCGCGGCTCGTGCCCGTAAACCCTGCGGTAGGCGTCGATATAGATCTCACGC
>ERZ1106954.951-NODE-951-length-23213-cov-5.032516_pt1 | contig 23213 bp, 18 predicted proteins | sample MGYA00403678_ERZ1106954 | MGnify/ENA primary metagenome ERZ1106954 (study PRJEB35170, sample SAMEA104062445) | human gut metagenome | biome: human gut; feature: human-associated habitat; material: faeces | place: Denmark | collected 2012-08-20 ... | reverse complement strand
AAGATGCTTGCAACGATCATTACAAGAAAGGGTTCTGCACCAAGAAATGTGGGATCCAAGATGCTGATCCTGGAAGACGGCAGCTGTGTTGGAACCATCGGAGGCGGCTGTATGGAGGCAGAGGTTTTAAGAAAAGCGAGAGTCATGATGCATGAAAATAATACAGGACTAAAGACAGAATATGTGGATATGACCGGAGATGATGCGGAGGAAGAAGGCATGGTCTGCGGCGGTACGATCGAGGTGTTACTGGAACCACTCTGGAATTAAGAAAGGATGGAAAAGGCTGTGAGAGATTCTTATGGACGAACAATTGAATATATGAGAATTTCAATCACAGACCGCTGTAATCTGCGATGCAGGTACTGCATGCCGGATGGCGCAAAGTGGATTCCTATGTCAGAAATCCTGACTTATGAGGAGATTGAACGAATCTGCAGGGAGGCTGTCCGGATCGGGATTACCAGGTTTAAGATTACCGGAGGGGAGCCTCTGATCAGAAAAGGATGCGCAGATCTGATCCGGATGATCCGGCAGAGACGGATGATTGACATGCTCTACCAGCGGATGCGCCGCCAGATACTTTACAACCTTCAGCGTATTCTCTACATGACGCTCCAGACGCAATGACAGGGTCTCGACGCCCTGCAGCAGCAAAAACGCATTAAACGGAGAAATCGTCGCTCCAGTATCACGCAGAAGCACCGCACGGATGTAGGTCACAAAAGCGGCCGGGCCGGCTGCATCCACAAAAGATACGCCATGATAGCTGGGGTTCGGCTCGGCAATGGCCGGATACTTACCGCTGGCTTTCCAATCAAACTTGCCGGAATCTACAATCACGCCGCCCAGTGTCGTACCGTGGCCGCCGATGAACTTGGTCGCGGAATGTACCACGATATCAGCGCCGTACTCGATCGGACGGAGCAGGTAAGGAGTTGCGAAGGTGCTGTCCACTACCAGCGGAATGTTGTGCTTGTGAGCGATCTGCGCGAGCTTTTCGATGTCGGCGACGTTGGAGTTCGGGTTGCCCAGGGACTCAACATACAGCGCCTTTGTGTTCTCGTCGATGGCTGCTTCAAAGGAGCCTTCAACGTAGGGGTCAACGAACTTTGCAGTAACTCCGTACAGCGGGAGGGTGTGCGCCAGCAGGTTGTAGGTTCCGCCGTAGATGGTGTTGGAAGCCACGATATTCTCACCCTGCTTTGCGAGCGCCTGAATGGTGTAGGTGATCGCTGCGGCGCCGGAAGCAGTCGCGAGGGCTGCAACGCCGCCCTCAAGCGCGGCAATTCTCTTTTCGAAAACATCCTGGGTGGAGTTCGTCAGTCTGCCGTAGATGTTGCCTGCGTCCGCAAGACCGAAGCGTGCGGCGGCGTGAGCGGAGTTCTTGAATACATAGGAAGTTGTAGCGTATATCGGCACTGCGCGTGCGTCGGAAGCGGGGTCAGGCTGCTCCTGGCCAACGTGGAGCTGTAAGGTTTCAAATCTGTAGTTCTTCTCGGACATGGTGTTTTTCCTCCATAAATTAAAATTGTAAGTTGTTTTCAGAGTTAAGGTTATTTGTTACACATTCGGCCGGTATTACACATTCGGTCGTTTCTGGCTTCGATGAATTTTTTCATTCCGGCACCTCCGTGTTTTTCTTTCTGTACTAAGTATATCACAACGGTAGGTATTTGTCCAATTGTTATTTCTTATTGTATGCTATAAAAAATATTTATAGCGTCTGATATGCGATATTACATTACCGGAAGAAATTTGAAAATCCTATTGACTGATGAAAGAAACTATGATATAATACAGATAATACAGTTGTGATATTTGGAGATGAAATAATGTATAAAATATATATCGCGGAGGACGACGAGGGCATCGCAAAGGCAACGGCAAAGGGTCTTTCTGGCTGGGAGTTTGACGTTAAATGCGCAGAGGACTTCCGCAGGATAGCCTATGAAATAGCGGAATATCAGCCGCACCTTGTGCTGATGGATATAACGCTGCCTTACCGCAACGGGCTTTACTGGTGCGGGGAATTACGCCGTACCAGCAGCGTGCCGGTGATGTTCATTTCGTCCGCGAGCGATAACATGAACATTATAATGGCGATGAACATGGGCGGTGATGATTTCGTCGCAAAGCCCTTTGATATGCCGGTGCTGGTCGCGAAAATACAGGCGCTGCTGCGGCGCACATATGATTTCGCGCAGCAGGTGGGGGTAATAGAACACCGCGGCGCCCGCTTGAACACCGCAGAGGCAGCGCTTTACGCCGGCGGCGAGCGCATCGACCTGACAAAGAACGAATACCGCATTCTTCAGACGCTAATGGAAAGCAAGGGGAAGATAGTCAGCCGCGAAAAACTGATGAACCGCCTCTGGGAAACCGACTGCTTCATCGACGAGAACACCCTCACCGTGAACGTCGCGCGCCTGCGCCGCAAGCTTGAAAGCGCCGGGCTTTCCGGTTACATCACGACAAAAGTGGGAATGGGGTACATCGTCGAATGAGGGATTATCTGCATTTCCGCAGGCGCGTTATCGGCGCGGCGCTTCTGTTTGCGGCGCTGTCCGCGGTCATTCTTTTCCTGGGGGGAGTTCCGCTGGGCGCGCTGGGGTATCCGGCTGCGGTGTGCGGGGTGCTGGGGCTGTGCTTCGGCGTGTGGGATCTTCTGCACTACCGCAGGAAAATACGCACGCTGGAAAAGCTCAGAGATGATATTACCGTCACCTGCGATAATTTGCCGGAGCCTGAGAATTCCGTTGAGGCCGGCTATCAGGAACTCGTTAAACTGCTGTTCCAGAGCCGCGCAGAACTCCAGGCGCATTTTGAGGAAAACATCGCGGATATGACCGATTATTACACCATGTGGGCGCACCAGATAAAGACCCCGATAGCCGCAATGCAGCTTGCGTTTGCCGAGCACGATACCCCCGAGAGCCGCGAACTGAACGAGGAACTTCAGCGAATTTCGCAGTATGTTGAGATGGTGCTGTGTTACGTCAGGCTGGAAAGTGGTGAGGATTACGTTTTCGGTGAATACAGCCTTGATAATATCGTGCGCGGGGCAGTCAGGCGCTTTTCCGGGCAGTTTATCCGCAAAAGGCTCACGCTGGAATTACACCCGCTCGATCACACCGTGCTGACCGACGAAAAGTGGCTGTCGTTCGTGATATGCCAGGTGCTTTCCAATGCGGTGAAATACACGCGCTCCGGTGGGGTGACGATATCCTTTGACGATAACACGCTGTCAGTCAGCGACACCGGAATAGGCATAGCGCCGGAGGACCTGCCGCGGATATTTGAAAAGGGCTATACCGGCTGTAACGGTCGCACCGACATGAAAGCAAGCGGAATAGGGCTGTACCTCTGCAAGCGTATCTGTAAGGCACTGGGGCACACTATTTCAGTCGAGAGCAGCGACCGTGGGACTACCGTGCTGATAGGCCTGGAAAGAAACCAGGTCGATTTAAGGGAGTAATTCGGGTTGTTGGTGTACATTCCATTTAAAAGATGTTGCCGGTGCATAATAGTTCGAGTGAAAGCGAACCCGTTTTAATGCACCTATCCACGTATTCGCCGCCGGGCGTGCCCGGCAAGGTGCATAATAGTTCGAGTGAAAACATGCCCGCTTTAAGGTACATATCCACGTATTCGCTGCCGGGCGTGCCCGGCTATTTGCTGTCGGGCATGCCCGACGCCCGGCTTACAAAAGGGTAAGGGGAATGTAAGGTGAAACTATGGCGACCGGGACGGAATTCTGGTAGAATATAAAAGGACGGAAACGGCGGGCAAAAAAATACACTTTCCCTGAGAACCATACATGCCCGCCGGGTCTGCCAGAAAGGAATGACGATATGCCGATACTGGAGATAAACAACCTTAAAAAGACCTATACAACGCGCCTCGGCGGAACAAAGGTGGAAGCGCTGAAAAACGTGACGTTCACTGCGGAGCAGGGGGAATACATCGCGATAATGGGCGAGAGCGGAAGCGGAAAGACCACGCTGCTGAATATACTGGCAGCGCTGGATAAGCCCACGGGAGGCAGCGCCGTGCTCGACGGAATGGACCTCGCGAAGATAAAGGACAGCCGCCTTGCGGATTTCAGGAGGGATAATCTCGGGTTCGTGTTCCAGGAGTTCAACCTGCTGGATACGTTCACCGTGAGGGATAACATACTGCTGCCGCTGGTGCTGCGCGGAGAGAAGTACGCGGCGATGCAGCCGAAGCTTGCAAAGACCGCGGAACTGCTGGGCATATCCGCGCTGCTGGACAAGTACCCCTACGAGATCTCCGGAGGGCAGAAGCAGCGCACTGCCGCGGCACGCGCGATGATAACCGAGCCTAAGCTGCTGCTCGCGGACGAACCCACCGGTGCGCTGGACAGCCGCAGTTCCGACGAACTTCTCGCGCTGTTTGCGGAGATAAACAGGCGCGGGCAGACGATACTGATGGTCACGCATTCCGCGAAGGCTGCCAGCCGCGCGCAGAGGGTGCTTTTCATCAAGGACGGCACCGTGTTCCACCAGATATACCGCGGGGGCGCGGGGGACGACGAGTTCTACCGCCGCATAACCGACGCGCTGACCATGCTTTCTTCAAACGCAGAGCCGCAGAGCATGCGCATTCGCAGGGACGGTGAGCAGCTGTGAGATTGTACCCAAGACTTGCCGCCGGCGGCATTCGCCGTAACGGAAAGCTGTACGTTCCCTATATCATGACGTGCTCGCTGATGACGATGATGTTCTATATCGTGAACTTCCTTTCGGATAACCCGTTCCTGGACGGCATGAAAGGCGGCAGTATGATGAAGCAGATGATGCGCATAGGCATCGTTATCATGGCGATATTTGCAGCGATATTCCTGTTCTACACCAATTCGTTCCTCGTGAAAGGGCGCAAGCGTGAGTTCGGACTTTACAACGTCCTGGGCATGGGCAAGCGCAACATTGCAGCCGTGATGACGTGGGAAACGCTGTTCGTTTACCTCATTTCCATGGCCGCGGGAATGGGCGCGGGTATCCTGTTCTCCAAACTCGCGGAACTCCTTGCAGTGAAGATAATCAGGGGAGAGGCGCAGTATCAGTTTTCCGTGAGCGGGGGAGCGGTGGCTGCAACGCTCATCGTTTTCGCGGTGATATTCCTGCTGATATACCTCAACGTGCTGCGGCAGGTGTTCTTCTCAAAGCCGATAGAGCTACTGCATTCCGAGAATGCGGGGGAAAAGCCCCCGAAGGCAAACTGGTTTCTTGCCGTGCTTGGCGCGCTGCTTCTCGGCGCCGCTTACTACATGGCAATCACCATCGAGGAGCCAATGACCGCTTTACTCGCGTTCATGCTGGCGGTGGTTCTTGTTATTCTCGCGACTTACCTGCTGTTTATCGCGGGTTCTGTTGTGGTATGCCGTGGGCTCCAGAAAAACAAGAATTACTATTATCGAACCGAGCACTTCATCTCAGTTTCCAGCACCACATGCCTTTATATGGGCGCGAGACATATGATGGAGCAGCGCTACCCCAGGGATATCGTGGCTTCCGTGCAGGATCATCCCCGGGAGCGGATACCTGAATTCCGCAGCGATGTGGAGGCATTCCTTGACGGGGAGGGTGTTTCTGCGGAAAACATTCTCGCGTATTCCTACGTGAACCTTTCCGGCGCTGTGGTCGGCGACCGTTTCGATATGACTCTGGCAAACGCCGAAAGCGTGAACCTGGACACGCGCTCGGTTTATGTAGTCCCCGTGGCTGATTACAACGCGCTTTACGGAACTGACATCACGCTTGCCGACGATGAGGCGGCTGTTTATTTCAAGGGCAGGGGCTTCGACTATGACAGAATTCAGCTTGACGACTGGGGAAGCTTCAAAATTGCCAGGCGGCTGGATAAATTCGATATAACAGGCATGGACAGCGCAACGATGTATGACTCGATATACCTTTTCGTGAACAGTTACGATACGCTCAGAAGCCTGCAGGAACATCAGAACAGGATAACCGAGGAACACGGCGGTTATATCGCAGAATGTATGTATTACTTCGGGTTTGACCTTGACGAAAGCGACGACGTGAAACTCGACGTGTACGGGCAGTTGTCCGGATGGCTGGCGCAGAAATACGAGAAGTACATGCTGGAATGCCGCGCTGCAGCACTTAATGATTACTACGGAATTTACGGGGGGCTGTTCTTCCTGGGCATTGTGTTCGGCGGGGTATTTATTCTCGCTGCGGTGCTTATAATGTACTACAAGCAGGTGAGCGAGGGCTACGGCGACAGGGCGCGGTTCGACATCCTGCGCAAGGTAGGCATGAACGACCGCGAGATACGGCGCTCGGTGAATTCCCAGGTGCTGACGGTGTTCTTTGCGCCGCTTATAGCGGCTGGGGTCCACATGGCGTTCGCATTTCCGATACTCACGCGGCTGCTGGGACTTTTCAGCATGCGTGACACGGGGTTCTTGGCTTCGGTGACATTGGTGTGCTATTGTGTTTTCGCGCTGATATACGTGCTTATTTACGCGCTGACTTCCCGCAGTTATTACCGCATAGTCAGCAGGGACTGACGACAGAAAGGGGCAGAGATGAAAGCAAGGCGTCTGATACTGAGAATAGCGCTGCTGGCGCTGGTAACGCTGATTTCCGCGGCTGTGATAGTCGTGGGGGTGTTCGCTCTGCTCGGCTGGAATATGCACACTGAGGCGGTGAGGGAACGCCCGGTGCGGCAGGTGTACGCTGAGATCTCCGCAGACGAGCACTTCGTGAAGTTCGACGACCTGCCGGAATTCTACGTTAACGCAGTCATCTCCGTAGAGGACAGGGATTTCTGGGGGCACAGCGGCATCGACCCCTCCGCGATGGTGCGCGCCCTGCTGCACGATATAGCCGCGATGGAATTCGCAGAGGGCGGCAGCACGATAACCATGCAGACCGCGAAGAATATTTATTACACCCAGGAAAAGCGACTTGAGCGAAAGACCGCTGAGATATTCACGGCGTTTGAACTGGAGGATAAGCTGACGAAGCAGCAGATATTCGAGATGTACGTCAACACGATATATTTCGGCAGCAACTATTACGGAATATATGCGGCTTCGATGGGGTATTACGGCGTTGCGCCGAGCGAGCTCACCGATGAGCAGTGCGCGGTACTCGCGGGAATTCCCCAGGCGCCGAGCGTATATTCGCCGGACGTGAATCCTGATCTGGCGCAGCAGCGCGCGGAGCAGGTCCTCAAGGCAATGGAGGAAACGGGCAAACTCAATCAAAATCAATAAAGACGCATAACAGCCTGAGCGCCGCGGAAGTCCACGGCGCTTTTTCGTGTTCTTAATATTGAAGAACGAAACATCTTGCGATTTCGGCATAAGTGTGATATACTGTAATTATTAAATGGGAACCTTTAAAAACCGGTTTGAGAGGCTTGACGAAGCAGGCGGTGTGCTATATACATTTTCGCTCAAACGAGTTTTTTCACCGTTTCTCTTGACAAACAGAGCTGCTGATATGATGTTTATAGGAGAATTATTTCCGAAAACAAAAGGAGTTACCGCTATGGCTTTTCACGATACCACCAACTCACGTCCGCCTGTCGTAGACCTGCTCTACCCCACCGAAGACCATCGCCGCGCCGCGCTTAAACGAAAGGCGGCTTTAGAGGAGCTGCCTACGGGCTATGTAAACGACCTCATGCTTGAGGCGCTAGCCGACCAGCTCACCCCGCACTATCAGTACAAAATGGTGAGCCTTTTCGCGGAGATGTCCGACGACCTGGAAGTTATAAAATACCGTCAGGATATTCTTGAGGACCTCATAAATATCCCCGCAGTTTCCACAACGCTCCGAAAGATAATCAACCTGATGCTCACCAACGACAAGAGCAACCTTTACAAACTGTCTGTCCCCGACTGCTTCACACAGCTTGACGCGGCGGTGACGGCTTTCGAGGCTTACATAAAGTGCATGGATATGATGCACTTTATGTTAAGAACATCGACAAAGTGAAATCGGCGGGAATTAAAAAGCTGTTCGATTTCTTCGAGGGGAACTACTCGAACAAGCACTATGTCAAGCTGAAAAAAGAGGCGGAGCAGCTTCGCGAAGCTATGACGGGAAAAATACGCAGCGCCACTATCGCCGTGAATTTCGACGAGAACCTCGTGCCAGTCGCAGCGGGGTTAGTCGGCGTTTCCGAGGAAAGCTGGAACGACGCGCCCTCGGTTTTCGACCGTATAATGTCCTTTGGTGCAAAGCACGAGCACACCGTTATGCGCCCGCTTCACGAGCGCTTTCGCGAGGATGGGCAGTCCCCGCTTTCAGTGGTGGATAAAGCGCTTTTTGAAAACCTGGACTTCATTACGAAAAAGTACGTAAAAGCGGTCGAGGACGTGCTTGATGAATATCAGGCGATAGGCTTCAAGGATATGTATGCGGTAGAATATCAGCTTGATTTCTACATGGGCGCTGTTAATATGATAGAAAATGCCGAGGCAAAGGGGCTTACCATGTCCCGTCCGAAAATCCTTCCCGCAGACGAGCGCCGTGCGGTTATGAAAGGGCTATTCGACCCGATCTACTTCCGCGAGGCGAACGCGTGGAATCTGACCCATTCGGACAAGCGCGTGGTAGTCACAAACGACGTCGTGTTCGACAGCGACGCGGGCTTCTACATTCTTACGGGCGCAAACAACGGCGGCAAAACCACGTTTGTCCGCGCCGTGGGTATTTGTCAGGTTATGGCGCAGGCGGGGCTTTACGTTCCCGCGGCAGAGTGCGAGCTGTCCGTGGTTGACTGCATCTACACCCACTTTCCCAAAGAGGAACAGAAGGGTATCGACGCGAGTCGCTTTACCATGGAGGTAAAGGAGTTTAAGGACATCTCCGACCGCATCACAAATCACTCGCTGCTTCTGATGAATGAGAGTATTCAAAGCACGACTCCTCGCGAGTGTGTCGATATAGCGGCGCAGCTTATTCGGATTTTCTGCATAATGGGAGTTCGCGGAGTTTTCGCGACCCACCTAAACGAACTGGCCTATAAGGCGAGGGAGCTTCGCGGAGAGCCTGACGTCAGAACAAAGCCGGAAAGCTTTGTGGTTTCCGTAAACCCCGAAACGGGCGAGCGGCTGTATAAGGTGGTAAAAGGACTGCCCACGGAATCAAGCTTCGCGGCTTCCGTTTTCGCAAAGTACGGTCTGGATATCCCCGCCTTGGAAAAGAAAGCGAACAAAATGTTCGGGTAACAAAAGGTCGCTTTTAAAAACCTTATGTGAGCGAAATATGCAGTTCGAACCAATAAAAGGCATTGTGAATAAAAGAAGTGCGGTGTCAGCGCTGACACCGCAAATGCTTTGATGAAACTATCAGGGGACGAAACAGAAGGTATTGTTATGCGGTCGCCCTTCTGTTTTCAACTGTATTTTATCATATCTGGACTGAAAATGAAATGCTTTTTTTATAGATTTATCAGTAAGTTTTATGTTTGTTCACCGCGTCCGCGGAATTCCAGAACCACAGTACAGCCAACGCCTTCTTTTCCGAAAATATATGCTTCGCCTGCTGATCTGCGGCATATTCGCTGAACTACAGCCAGTCCGATGCCGCTGCCGTCATAGTCGCCGGAATTATGCGCCCTGTTATACAATGCGAAAAGATCATTCTTTTCATTGGGAGTAAAACCTACCCCTTTATCGGTGAAATAGTATGTCTTAGTGCCGCTGGATATCATGCACCCGACCGTTATTTCAGCCTTTCCGTGCTTTTTTGAGAATTTAATGGAATTTGAGATGATATTGGTGACTGCGACCCGCATAAGGAACTTATCTGCAGAAATATGCGGAAGTTCGTAGCAGGTAAGCTCACAGGGAATCGAGTGACTCATGGATACTTCTTCAACAACCTCGCGTACCATTTTCTCCATGTCAATGTCCTCTATGTTCAGGACCATATACCCGGCTTTTGAGTATACCATCATTTTTTGTATCATATCAAGCGCCTCGGAACATATCCTGCGCACGGAATGCAGGTCTTTCACCGACTGTTCCGGGAGAATATCAGCGTTATCCTCCTCAATGATGGACATGTATGCGTCTATCTCACGAACGGGCGTCTTGAACTCATGAGTTACCGTATAGCTGTAGGATTCAAGATCGCGGTATGCGTCCTTCAGCTCGATGGTGCGTTCATCTACCATTTTTTCAAGCCCCTCGTTTAGGCGTAGTATCTCCTGCTCTGCATTTACCTGCTTGGTCATGTCCTTGGCAAATACGGAAATATTCACCACATTTCTGCTGACCCTTATCGGATAGAAGCTCAGGTCAAGGCTTAATTGTTCCTTTTCCGTTCTGAGTTCTGAGAAAAAGTTACCTTTCTGAAGAACGGTGCAGTAGCTTTGTTCAAAGAATTCTGCCTCGCTTTCAGTAAAAAGCTCAGAAATAGTGCTGCCGCGGGCGGCTTTTATACCCCGAGTTCGGAGGATATATTCGCTGAACGCCCTGTTGAAATATGTCAGCGTAAAATCGCTTCCGTCCACGACCCAGATAAGATCCCTGTTACTTTCGAAAATGGCGTTCGTCATTGCTGAAAGTTCACGGCGCTTGGCTTCCGTTTTCTTGTAGTCGGTTATGTTTCTTATGGTTATCGCTCCGACATTTCCGCCTAGTTCGGTGCGGTACATCGTCTTCCCACTGACCAGAAGATCAGGGCATGGGGCTTCTTTTCCTGTGAGTTCGATATTCAGAAGTCTGCCCGATTCAAAAAGTCGTGCAGTGTAAATATCGGCGGCGGCGTTGTCGTCAAAGAATGAACTGAACTGCTTCCCGGTAACAAAGTCCTCCGAGTGACCCAGCGTATCGCTTACGGAAGGAGTAACGCGGAGTATCCTGCCGCTGCGGTCTATCTCAAGATAAGTGTCTATCATGTTTGAATAGATAGTGCGGTAGCGCTCCTCGCTTATTTGTAGTTCCGTACCCGAGCGCATCGACCTCATCGTATCAAAAAGGACAAAATCGCAAATTAGAAGCGCGGCGGTGATAGCCATAAGTATTTTTATCGGACTTCCGCTGGAGTGATAGAAAATCGAGGTATGTATCCCACGTCCGTTGAAGTAAGCGTTGTCTACCAGCTGGTCTATAAGCGCGTATGCTGCCGCAATGCCAAAGACTGCACACATTACCTGCAGGTTTTTCCCGGAGTAAGGGAGCTTTTCAATGCCGAACACTTTTCTGACGACCGGCAGGCAAAACAGCACCTTTACCGCGCAGAGAAGCACGAATATTGAAAGGATAAATCCCATGGAGTAGGTGCTGAGTATCATGGGCGAAATATAGCGTTTGTATTCTGTGGCATTATGTATCAGGATATCCGGCAGCATGGAGTTTATCATTGCATAACAAATCACGGAGTATAGTATCATTCCGATGTAGAATGTCATTCGTCTGCGTTTTTGTTTTTCTGAAAAGAAACCTCCTGTCATCATGATCGCAACGACGCAGAATGATGAGATAAGTATATTACCCATGCCAAATTCCGGGGTCTGAATAAAAGGTATCGCGCACACTCCTCCAAGAGTGCATGCAATTGCTGCATATTCAGCGCCCCATGCCCAGGATATCATCAGCGGTAAAATGAGGCTCCAGTATATGGAAACACTATAAATACTGTCTATCACAAGAGGAAACTGCGCCAGAAGCAGCGCGAGCCATCCCGAAGCAACAGACGCAGCCAGCCTGATCACCGTTGTTTTTTTCTGATCCATATTATTCACCGTCCTGTGGGTGGGTCAGTGCGCGGTATGCCGACGGCGTGTATCCGGTGTACTGTTTGAATACCTTGCTGAAATACTCCGTGTCCGAGTATTTCAGGTCAGAAGCGATCTCGTATATCTTGTCGCCGGTACAGGCTATGCGGTGCTTTGCGCATTCCATGCGTATGCTGTTTACATAGTCCATAAAGGACATTCCTGTTTCCTGGCTGAAAAGGTGGCTAAGGTATGCCTTGTTGACAAAGTGAAGGTCTGCCATGCTCTGAAGCGATATATCACGCCCCAGGCTTCTCAGAACGCTGTCGCTGACGGATTGTATCAATTCGTTCCTGACGTTGAGCCGGAAGCTGTTGACTTTATTCATTACCTCGGCGATCTTTTCACTGAATCGGGAGCATATCTCATCGTGCGGGCACGGCTGCAGGGAGAACAAGGATTCCGTATCTATAAGTTCCCGGAGATAATTGCGCTTTGCCAGTATCAGCCCGCCGACATCGTGAAGCAGACTTGTGAGCGATTCCAGCGCCACAGCGTCTCCGGTGCTGCTGCCGACGATCCCCTCGGCGATCTCACTGCACAATTTACGGGCATAGTCGTCGTTGTCCATCACGCACTGCGCTATGCGTTCCTTTTGTGCGTCCGTGATATCCAGCCATGAGCGGCGGCTTGTTGACAGCAGCGATTCGGCTCTGTCCAGCAGCGCTTTTACCGCCTCGTTGGATACGGGTTTTACAAGGTAATCGAACGCGCCCATCTGCAGTCCCTGACGCGCATATGAAAACTCCGCATATTCGCTCAGGAAAACCACGCAGCTGCAGAGATTCTCCTCCTTTATATGCTGGAGTAATTCGATACCGTCCATGATCGGCATTTTAATATCGGTGATCACCATATCTATTTTATTTTCGCGAAGCAACGCAAGCGCTTCTTCGCCGTTCTGCGCTTCATACTCTATGCTGAAAGCAGCGCTGCTGCAAAATGCCTGAAATCTTTTCAGCTGGCGGCGGAATATCTCCCTGTCGTCAACGATCATTATACTGTACATATACACCGTATCCTTATTACAACACAAAAAGCCGCTGCGAACCAGATAAAGTTCACGGCAGCTTTATATTCATGATTCTGAAACTCAGTATACCGCGAGGTATCTGTTTATCTCCCACTGGCTGACCTGCCGGCGGTATTCGGCGCATTCCTGCTCCTTGAGATAAATGAACTTCTCACAGATATGGCTTCCCAGCACACCTTTGATAAGCTCGTCCTTTTTCAGCTCCTCAAGCGCTTCCTCAAGGCTGAGCGGAAGCGACTCTATACCGCGTTCTGCACGCTGCTCCGGCGTGAGGTCGTATATATTGTCGCTGACCTCTTCTGGAGGAGTCAGCCCGTTTCTTATCCCGTCAAGTCCCGCTTCCAGACAGCAGGCAAGCGCCAGGTACGGATTTGCTGCGGGATCCGGCGAACGGAATTCCACTCTTGTTCCGGTGCCGCGCGCTGCGGGTATCCTTATCAGCGGGCTTCTGTTCTTGCAGCTCCAGGCGATGTCTGTGGGCGCTTCATAACCGGGGATAAGGCGCTTGTAGGAATTTACCAGCGGGTCGCACACTGCGGTCAGCGCTTTTGCGTGCTTCATCAGACCTGCTATGAAGCAGTATGCCTCTTTGCTCAGACCGTTCTTCTTCGGGTCGGCAGGGTCGTAGAATATATTCCTGCCGTCTTTGAACAGTGACATATTAAGGTGCATTCCGGAGCCGCTGACGCCCTCGACGGGCTTAGGCAGGAATGACGCGAACAGGTTGTTCTTCTTTGCAATGGATTTCACCGCAAACTTGAACGCCATGATATCGTCCGCGGCTTTCAGCGCCTCGCTGTATTTGAAGTCGATCTCGTGCTGACCGGCTGCGACCTCGTGGTGGGAAGCTTCGATCTCAAAGCCCATCTCCTCGAGTGCCAGAACTATCTGACGACGTACCTCGCCGCCGAGATCCAGCGGCTCCAGGTCGAAGTAGCCTGACTTGTCGTGAGTGACAGTGGTCGGTCTGCCGAACTCATCGGTATGGAATATGAAGAACTCGCACTCTGCTCCGACATTAAAAGTATACCCCATTTCATCCGCCTTGTCAACACTTGATTGAAGTATATGACGGGGATCTCCGGCAAACGGATTTCCGTCCGGGTCGTGGATACTGCATATCATTCGTGCGACTGCGCTTTGCTTCGGACGCCATGGTACCAGTGTGAATGTGTCCGGGTCGGGTCGCAGGTACATATCCGATTCTTCCACCCTTGAAAAGCCCTCAATGGAGGAACCGTCAAAGGTGATCTTGTTGTTCAGTGCGTTTTCCAGCTGGGATTTCGGCACTGCCACATTCTTCATGTGACCGAGCATATCCGTGAACTGAAGCCTGATGAATTCCACATCGTTATCCTTGATGATCTTTTCGATATCTTCGATGCCAAGGCTCATTGAATATCACCTCTCATACGTATTACAGATACTTTTTCTTTACCTTTGCAACAAGGGAGTAGAAAGTGTCTACCATGTTGCCGACGTACATTTCGCCGCACTGGGTCAGGGCTTCATAGGCTTCAAGCTCGTCCCAGCCGTAGTCCTCGACCATCCACTTGATAAGCTCGGTGTATGCGATGCGCGCGGAATCCTCCATCGGCTTTGCGCTGCCGACGCACATGATGTATTCATCGTTCTCGATGCGCGGCCAGCTTATGTGCTTTCCTTTCAGTACGGTGAATTTCAGCGTTGCCTTGCCGTTTATCTCCAGTGCGGTGCCGATAAGTTCACCGTCGCCCTGACGCGCGTGGCAGTCGCCGATATAGAACATCGCGCCGTCGCACTTGATAGGCAGGTATACCTTGTTTCCGGGGCAGATGTCCGTTACGTCCATGTTGCCGCCCTGGTCGAACGGAGTCAGCGCGGATATAGCCTCCATGTCAGGGGCGGTCGCGATGGTTCCGAAGAACGGACGCCACTCGTAGCACAGCTTGTCGTTGCAGCGGAACATGTTGCCCTCTTTCTTGTATATCCACACTTTTTCGCCAAGGGGAGGATTGAGGAACGGCGTCGTCGGAGTGGAAACAAGTCCGCCGAAATTCGGCTGGTTGCAGCTTACGGCGTAATCGCGGTCGGCTTCGATATTTACTATCTCAACGCACAGCGTGTCGCCGGCTTCCGCGCCCTCGATGAATATAGGTCCGGTCTGTGGGTTGAGGTATTTTCCCAGTACCTTAGAGGGGAGGTCGTCCTCGGACTTGATCCTGTCCTCGAATGCGTCAAGGGTGTGGATAACCACGGTCTCGCCCTGCTTTACCCTTGCGATGGGTTCAAGATATCTGCTGAATGCGTATGAATAAGCGCCCGGCTGTCTGATCTCTGTCATGATATATCGTCCTTTCTATACTGTAAGATACTGCTTTATAACTTCATTATCGTTGACCTGCGCCTTGTCCAGCGAGGCGATTATCTGTCCCTTGTCGAGGACGTATGCGCGCTCGGTTATCTGCTGAATAAGTCCCATGTGCTGTTCGACCATGAGTACTGTAAGTCCAAGCTCACGGCTTATCTTCTCCACGATTTCGCCCATCTGGGATACTATGTTCGGCTGAACGCCTTCGCTCGGCTCGTCCAGCAGGAGTATCTTCGGGTCTCCGACGAGCACTCTGCCGATGGAAAGCATTGCCTGTTCGCCGCCGCTCATGCTTCCTGCCATCTGCTTGCGGCGCTCCGCCAGCCGCGGGAAGTATTCGTATACCATGTCGTAATTCCCCTTTTTGCCGACGGTGTTTATCATGCTGCCCATCTTCATGTTCTCTTCAACGGTCAGTCCGGGGAATATACCGTGACCCTGCGGGACGTATCCGATCCCGGCTTTGGCGCGGTTGTGCGCTTTCATCTTTGTGATATCATCGCCGTCGAACTCGATGGAGCCGCGGGAAGTCTTTATCAGACCTATCAGCGTTTTCATGAATGTGGATTTACCCACACCGTTGCGCCCGATTATCGAAACGATCTCGCCCTTGTCAACCGAAACGGAGATGTCGTTGATGACCATTATCCTGTCGTAACCGGAGGTCACACCCTTTGCTTCAAGGATCATAATTTTCCGCTCCTTTCGTCAGACGTTTCCGAGATAAATCTGCTTTACTCCCGGATCATTGCTAATTTCATCAACGGTGCCGTATGCAAATTTTCTTCCATAGTGCATTACAGTGACTTTCTGCGCGATCTGGCGTACGAAATCCATGTCGTGGTCGATGAAAAGGATCGTAAGCCCGGTCGCGTTCAGTTCGTTGACAAGCTCTGCCGTGAATGCGGTCTCTTCGGGCCCCATTCCGGCTGCCGGCTCGTCAAGGAGCAGCAGCTCCGGCTTGGAGGACAGCGCCATTGCTATTTCAAGCCACTGCTGCTGTCCGTGGGACATATTGTGGACAGGAGGGTTGCCGAGTTTGTCCAGCTTCACGAGTTTTATCAGCCGCTCGGTCTCCTCGTCCAGCTTTGCAGCGGGTATGTAGTTGCCCGCCGCGATGCGGATATTTTCACGCATCGTCAGTTCCTCAAATACGCCGGGCACCTGCATTTTGATGCTCAGTCCGTTGCGGGCGCGCTTTGCAGCGCTCATATTCGTGATATCCACGCCCTTAAATTTTACTCTTCCGGAGGATACCGGGTACAATCCGGTGATGAGCTTGAACACTGTGGTCTTGCCGGCGCCGTTAGGTCCGATAAGGCAGTGAACTTCTCCCTTTTGTACCTTGAAGTCGAAGTCCTCTACCGCCTGGATACCGCCAAACTGCTTCGATACCTTTATCAGTTCGAGAATGGTGTTGTCTTCGCTCATGCCTTTTCACCTCCGTCTTTGAGTGTGTTTATCCCCTTTCCCGCGAACAGCCGTGAGATGGCTCTGTCGCAGATGTCAAACAGCGACGCGATGATACCGTTGGGGACGAACAGTATAACAAGGATCAGAATAAGTCCGAGAATTATCAGCGCGAACTGGCTGCCGCTGGAGGACAGATGGTTTGCGATAATGCTGTATGCCACTGAGAATATAAGCGCCGCGGTGGGATTCTTGCGTCCGCCGGCTGCAACCAGGACTACCACCAGTGTAGAAGCGTCCAGACCGAGATTGCTCGGTGTGATGTAATTGCCCCATGCGGCATAGAGAACGCCTGCAAGACCTGCGATAGCGCCGCCGACAGTGAATACGATCACCTGTATCTTCTTAACGTTATAGCCGAAGAGCTCGCTTCTGGTGCGGTTCTCGCGGATAGCGAGCAGCGCATAGCCGACCTTGGTGCGCTTGAGTACTCTCAGCGCGATGTATACGGCTGCCAGGACGATGAACGTTACGTAATAGAACGCCACCTTATCGCACTTGAAATCACCGAAATACAGCGTCGGGATCTTGGTGAGTCCGTTGAATCCGCCGAGGGCTACATCGCCTATCTTCCACTGGGATCCTGCGGTCTGACCCATGAACGTTGCCAGCGCTATCGTGAAGCACATCGTGATAAGTCCGACGAATACGTCGTTTATCCCGCCGTAGAACATGAAGTAACCGAGTATCGCAGCCACCAGCGCGGCAAGAACCACTCCGATAAGCAGCGCGACCGGCGTCAGAGCGGTGTCGCCCCACATTTTCGCAAGGATACCATAGGTGTAGCCGCCGATTCCGAAGAATGCAGCCTGACCGAAGCTGAAGATTCCGGTATAGCCCCAGATGAGCGCTATGCTCAGTCCCATCAGCGCGGTGGTGTAGAAGTAGGAATATACGCTGACCTTGTACGCGCTCATGAATGTCGGGAGCAGCGCTGCAGCCAGTATCAGAAGTAGTGAAACGACGTTCTCAGTTGACAGGAATGATTTAAGTCTTGGTCTTAGCATGTTTCTTGACCTCCGCTTTCTTTCTGATGGAGTCTACAAGTCCGGAGAAGCCCTTGGGAACCACGCGGATAAAGATTATCGCAACTATCAGCAGTCCAACTCTGCCGACGAAGGTGCCGTAAGCCATTTCCAGCGCGCTTCTGACAAGACCGAGGGCGCCGCCTGCGAGAACTGTGCCGACCAGCGGATTGGTTCCGCCGACGATTACCGTTACGAAACTTTCCATCATGAAGTTCTGACCGATGTCGGGAGTTATGGACATGGTAGGCGCGTAAAGTCCGCCGCAAAGCCCTGCAAGAGCAGAGCCGAACGCGAATGTCAGCGCGTACATCTTGCCGGAGTTCACGCCCAGGGAACTTGCGATGCCGCAGTTCTGCATCGTTGCCCTTGCGTGGAGTCCTATCTTCGTGCGCATGAACAGCAGGAACACACCCACTACCAGCAGCACGGCGATACCAGCCAGTACCATTCTGTAGATGGAGTATTTCGTGCCGTCAACGGTGAAGGAGCCGAGCGGGGTAGATGTTCCGGCTATCGACGAGCCGAAAAGCACTCGCATTCCCTGACACATCACCAGGCTTATGCCCCATGTCGCCACGACTGAATCCAGTGGGCGGCTGTAAAGATGACAGATGATGAGCCGGTCGATTATAATTCCGAAAATGCCTGTTCCGAGCGTCCCGAAGAGGATAGCCAGCGGCAGCGGAACGCCGTTGGTCGCGAAGAATGTTGTTATGTATGCTCCCAGCATGATAAACTCGCCGTGAGCAAGGTTGATGATACCCATCATTCCGAATATGATCGACAGTCCCATGGCGGACAGCACCAGGAATGAGAAGTTATCACAGAACTGATATAAATAGGTCATCTTATCACCTCCGGATAAAGAATGCCGGTCGGGTACGGAACGAAACGCCGTTTCCCGACCGGCATCATTACCGTGCTATATTTGGTTAGTCAAGGGGTGTGTACTGCTCGTTGGGAGCGCTCTCTCTGAGGTCGATGCCCTTTACAGAGGACAGCCAGTCAGGCTTTACAGCTTCCCAGGTCTTTTCAAGTGTGAGGCTGTGGTCAGCGTTGCACTTGAAGAGGTATACGTTTCTGATCGCATGGTGTGTTGCGCCGTCTACAGTTACCGTACCGGCAGGGCCGTCATAGCTGATCTCGCCGGATTCAAGAGCTTTGATGACTTCGTCAACGTCTGTTGTGCCAGCCTTTTCTACGGCTGCCTTGTAGAGGTAGATACCGGTGTACTCGGATTCAGCCTCCATGCCGATGTAAGGCTCATCGGGGAACATTGCGTGCCATCTGTCCTTGAAGTCGTTGGAAGCGGGAGTGTCAAGCTCCTCAACATAGGTAGCCGTTACATACATGTTTTCAAGTGCCGGAGGAGTGAAGCGCTTGTGCTCGTAGCCCTGTGCGATATTTACGGTAGTTGCCATCGGGCAGCCCTCGATACCGCTTGTGCCCCACTGCTCATAGAAAGAGGACTGTGCCGTGCCGACAAGCAGTGTTACGAGGAAGTCCGGCTGTGCAGCCTGGATATTTGCGATGGTGCTGGAGAACTGGGAAACCTCCAGCGGGATAAATTCCTCGCCGACCAGCTCGCCGCCGTTCTTTTCGATCTCCTGCTCTACCCACATTGTGCTGATCTGACCGAAGTTGTAGTCAGCTGCGATGATGTAAGCCTTGGGACCGTATTCATCTATCATACCCTCGATAAGCGTTGTGATCTGATGCTCCGGGATAGCGCCGGTGCAGAATACGTTATGTGAAGCCACGCCGCCCTCGTACTGGTTATTATAGAACAGCAGCGCGTTGTTTTCCTCTACGATGGGTCTTACCGCCTCGCGGGAAGCCGACGTGTAGCAGCCCATGATGACGTCTACATTATCCTCAAGGATAAACTTGTTCATCATTTCCTGGTATACGCTGTTGTCAGACTGACCATCTGCAAATACCATCTCTACCTGTTTGCCGTTGATACCTCCGGCAGCGTTGATCTCGCTGATCGCAAGCTGTGCGCCGTGGTATTTCTGAACGCCTACCAGCGAGTTATCGCCGGAAATATCCTCAAGTACGCCGATCTTGATGGTGTCGCTGTCGGAGGCTGCCGAGCTGCCGGAGCTGCCGTCCGCCGATGAACCTCCGGCTGATGAATTGCTGCCGCCGGAACATGCTGTCAGTGTGAATGCAGCTGTTACGCAGGCGAGGATCGCGCTTAATCTTCTTTTCAGTTTCATAGTCTTTCTTTCCTTTCCTTTTGTTCAGCCGGTTTTGTGTTTCCGTGCTATGGTCATATTATAACCCCAAACACCCGGAATGAAAATGCAGTAATTTTTGATTTTCCCCCTAAAAATTATTGATTTTGCAATTTTAAAAATAAATTCTTGCATTTTACCTCTATATAAAATACAAGGCTCCGGAATATACGGTAAAAAAGCGGCTGTATTGCCGATTGCGATAAATATATGGTATTGCAGGCAGTGCACCTAAAAATTTTCCGGGGTTATCAAAATATATTCCGTTGTGCAAATCTGAAAGTGCTGATATAATAAAATTCAAAGAAAGGCGGAGCGTATCCGTTATAAGAAAGGAATTGACACGAACATGAGTGAAATAATCAGATGTGCCTGCGGCAGCTCTGCCACACCGGAGTTCCCCGTATACAAAACAGCGTCGATAAACTGCGACCCCGTTCTTTTCCGCAAGGAAGAGAACATAACGCGTCAGCTCGAACTGGTGGAGGAAGCCGCAAAGAACGGCGCGAAGCTCATCGCCCTGCCGGAAATGGCGACCACCGGTTACTGCTGGTACGACCGCAGCGAGGTTGCGCCCTATGTCGAGCCAGTCCCAGGACCTACGACGGACCGCTTCGGCGAGATAACTAAAAAATACGGCTGTTATATAGTAGTCGGAATGCCGGAGGTGGACAAAACCACAGGACTTTACTACAATTCAGCGGCGCTCATAGGACCGGGCGGCGTGATCGGCTGCCACAGAAAGACGCATTCCTACATCTCCGAGCTTAAGTGGGCGAAGCAGGGCGACCTGGATCACCAGGTATTTGCAACGCCCATTGGCAACATAGGCATACTCATCTGCATGGACATACATTTCATCGAAACGGCAAGGCTGGAAGCGCTCCGTGGCGCTGACGTTATCGTACACGTCAGCAACTGGCTGGCGGAAAAGACTCCGGCTCCCTACTGGATAACGCGCGCGTTCGACAACGGGTGCTACGTTCTGGAAAGCAACCGCTGCGGGCTTGAACGCACCGTTCAGTTCTCCGGTGGAAGCTGTCTGATAAATCCGGACGGCACGATACAGTCCTATGCCGACCACAACGATGAGATATGCTACGGCGAAGTGGACATTTCCAAAGCCCGCAGCCGTAAATTGCCTGATGGCACGGACAAAATGGAAATCCGCCGCCCGGATCTTTATATGGATATCTGCTCCGACCCGTTTCTCTGGAATCCGCTTGATTATTTCAGGCTGTACGGCTATGACCCCCTGCCCGATGGAAAGAAGTCCAGGGTGACTGCGGTTCAGATGAATCCGGTGTATGGCATTAAGCAGAGTAACCTTGCAAAGATTTCTGAGCTGACCGCAAAGGCACACGCAGAGGGAAGCGAGCTTGTGGTGTTCCCTGAGCTGAGCTGCACTGGAACTCCGTCGGATATCGAAACGGCGCGTGCGCTCGCTGAAACATCCGATGGAGATACTGTCAGCAGACTTATCGACCTGTCAATGAAATATCATATGTATATCTGCGCAGGATTCGTGGAAACAGATGGCGAAAATCTCTATAATTCAGCGGCGCTCACCGGACCGGAAGGGCTGGTCATGGTATACCGCAAGCTCCACCTCAGTGCTTCCGACAAGAAGTGGAACGCCTGCGCCGGCGAGGAGTTTTCACACGCAAATATCCCGCTGGGGCGCGTGGGTATCATGATCGGCTCCGACGCAATGGTGCCGGAATGCGGAAGAATGCTGGCGCTGCGCGGCGTGGATATCATTCTGTGCCCGTCTTCCGCTTCATTCCCGGAGCCTTACGGACTGGCGGCGACGACTGCATGGCATAACTATCCGATACCCCGCGGAATGAGCGCCATTCACTGGCATCTCTGGCGCGTCAGAGCCGGCGAGAACAACTGCTATACAGTATTCGCGAACAGGACGGAGGGCTGCTTCGGCAGGAGCGGCGTTTTCGGACCGGATACTTTCAAGTTCCCGCGCGGGGAGATCATTCTTCCCGCTTCCGGCGAGGAGCTTGGCACGATGGAGATAGACACTTCAAATCTGAAAGATTCGGTTTATCCAACGAATGTCGTGCGCCGCAAGGACCTTGTATGCATGCGCCAGCCGCTGTGGTACGACCTGCTGATAGACCCGCAGCCGCCGGTTCTTGGGATAAAATAAGGGAACCTCTAAAAACCGGTTTGAAAAGGGAAAATGGGTAGAGTGCGCCGAATGCGATGAAAGCCGACGAAGTAAGGCTGTATGCCTTACGAGGAGGTTTTCTGAAGCAGTCGGTGTGCTATACACATTTTCACTCAAACAAGGTTTTTAAAGGTGACCATAATAAGGAGGAATTAACTATGCTGAAAATAGCTACTGTATGCATGAACTGCTGCTATGACAAGAGCGCGAACCTCGCGAAGTACCTTAAATTCATAGACGAGGCTGCGGACAACGGTGCGGAGCTGATACTTCTTCCGGAGCAGAGCCTCCAGGGATATCTGAGGAATCTCTCGGCGATGGACTGCGGCACCGACCAGTCGAAAAACGAATTCATCTACCAGTATGAGAACGCAGAGACAGTGCCGGACGGACCGTCTGTACAGGCGGTCATGGCAAAGGCGCATGAGCGTGGCGTATACGTTGCTTTCGGAATGACGGAAAAGGACAGCAAAGATTACTGTAAGCTTTACAATACCGCAGTGCTTGTCGGCCCCGACGGATTTATCGGAAAATACCGCAAGGTGCACCAACCCGGCGATGAAGTGCATGTTTATTATCCGGGGGACGAATTCCCGGTTTTCGATACTCCGATAGGCAGGATAGGCATGCTGATATGCTATGACGCGTGGTTCCCGGAAAGCTCGCGTGCGCTGACCCTTGGCGGCGCGGAGATCATTCTGAAGCCAACTGCTACCTGCTTCACCACGCAGCCGCATGACTATGAAACGGACCATGCATACTACAGCTATGATCTCTGCGAACGTGTCAGCGCGCTTCAGAACAGCGTATACTTCATTTCGGCAAATCAGACAGGCGTGTGCGGGGACTGCGATTATTTCGGACACAGCAACATAATTTCTCCTGCTGGCAGAATACTCGCAACCACAGATAACGCTGAGGGTATCGCATACTATGAGATAAACGATCTGAAGCGCGATATCTTCTGGGGAAGAGAACAATTCTCAGGTCTGAACTATATCAAGGACAGAAAGCCTGGTGCCTATTCGGCTCTTGTTGAATAAAGCAAACGTGAAATAATAAAAGGTCACCTCTAAAAACCTTGTTTGAGTGAAAATGTGTATAGCACACCGACTGC
>ERZ1106954.940-NODE-940-length-23320-cov-15.046809_pt1 | contig 23320 bp, 20 predicted proteins | sample MGYA00403678_ERZ1106954 | MGnify/ENA primary metagenome ERZ1106954 (study PRJEB35170, sample SAMEA104062445) | human gut metagenome | biome: human gut; feature: human-associated habitat; material: faeces | place: Denmark | collected 2012-08-20 ... | reverse complement strand
CCCAGTACGACGGCATTTTCCAGAATCTGCTGGGCCGCACCGTGGTGGTGGAGGATCTGGACTGCGGCGTGAATATGGCGCGGCGGTATCAGAATCGGTTCCGCATCGTCACCCTGGACGGCCAGGTCATCAACCGGGGCGGCTCCATGACCGGCGGCAGCGTCAGCCGCAGCGCGGGCGTCCTGTCCCGGGCCAGCGAGCTGGCGGGGCTGCGGGAGCAGCTGGGGAGCCTGAAATCGTCTCTGGCCGAGGCCGCCCGCCGGGCGGAGGACCTGGGCCGGGACCTGCAAAAGGCCCAGTATGAGCTGGACGTGGCCCAGGATCAGCACCGGGCCGCACAGCAGCAGGTGCTGGCACTGGAGACCCGGGAGCAGCACTACGATAGTCTGCGGGAGTCTCTGGAGGAGACGCTGCGGGCATTGGATACGGAAAATCAGCAGCTGACCCGCCAGACGGCGGACTGCGCCGCCCGGCGTCAGACTGCGGAGCAGGAGATCCGGCGCCAGGAGGACCGGGCCGCCCAGCTGCGGCAGCAGGCCCAGGAGCGTCTGGCCGGACAGAGCGAATTGCAGACGAAAACCGGCGGCATCTCCGACGAGATCGCCCGCCGCAAGGAGCAGCAGGCCGCCCTGGCTGCCGAGCGTCAGGGCGCCCAGAGCCGCCTGGAGGACCTGCGGCAGCTGATGGAGGACCTGGCCGGCGACTGCCGCGGCCGGGAGGACCTGCGCCGCCAGCTGATGGAGGCCCAGACCCAGTCTCAGGCCCAGATCACGGACCACCGGGCCCGGGCAGAGGCCCTGCACCGTCAGGCGGAGGAGCTGCGCGCCCGGCTGCAGGGACTCCAGCAGGAAAAGCTGACCCTGGAGCAGCAGCGCACCGCCCTGAACCGGGAGACCCAGAGCCGCAACGACGCCGTTCTTGCCGCCCAGGGGGAGCTGTCCCGTCTGGAGCAGAAGCGCAGCGCCGCCGCCATGGAGGAGAAAACCATCCTGGACAAGCTGTGGGAGCGGTATGAGCTGAGCCATTCCGAGGCCCAGGCCCAGCGGGTGGAGCTGGAGAGCGTTCCCAAGGCCACCCGCCGCATCGGCGAGCTGAATCGGGCCATCAAGGCCCTGGGCACCCCCAACATCGGGGCCATTGAGGAATATGACCGGGTCAACGGGCGCTACACCTATCTGTCCGACCAGCGGGCAGACGTGGAGCAGGCCAAGGGGGAGCTTACCGGCGTTATCGACCAGCTGACCCGGCAGATGACAGAGATCTTTGCGCGGCAGTTCAAGCTCCTGAACGACAGCTTCCAGGAGACGTTTCTGGAGCTGTTCGGCGGCGGCAAGGCCCGGCTGGAGCTGGAGGACGAAAGGGACATCCTCAACTGCGGCATCGAGATCAAGGTGCAGCCCCCGGGCAAGCAGCTGAAAACCATTACGCTGCTGTCCGGCGGTGAAAAGGCCTTCGTGGCCATCGCCCTGTACTTTGCCATTCTCAAGGTCCACCCCACGCCCTTCTGCGTGATGGACGAGATCGAGGCCGCCCTGGACGAGGCCAACGTGGTGCGCTACGCCCGCTATATGCGCCGCATCGCCGGGAAGACCCAGTTCATCGTCATCACCCACCGGCGGGGCACCATGGAGGAGGCCGACGTGCTGTACGGCGTGACCATGCAGGAGCGGGGCGTCAGCCGCATCCTCACCATCAACCTCAACGACATGGCAAAAGAGCTGAATATAAAGTAAGGAGATACGACTATGGGACTGTTCAAAAAATTTCGGGACGCATGGTTTGCGCCCATGTCCTTCGACTCTCTGGACGACGATTTTTACGACCGGCTGGAGGAATCCCTGATCCTGGCGGATGTGGGCATGGACGTGGCCCTGGATGCCACGGAGAAGCTGCGTCGCCGGGCCTATGACGACCGTCTGCTGACGGCGGACCAGGTAAAGGGCGCTCTGCGGGATATCCTGGCGGAAAAGCTGGAGGTGGGCGACAGCCGCCTGGACCTGTCCACCCAGCCCAGCGTCATTCTGGTCATCGGCGTCAATGGCGTGGGCAAGACCACGTCCATCGGCAAAATGGCCCATCAGCTGAAAAAGCAGGGTAAAAAAGTGCTGCTGTGCGCAGGCGATACCTTCCGGGCTGCCGCCGCCGACCAGCTGGAGATCTGGGCGGACCGGGCCGGGGTGGACATCGTCCGCCAGAACGAGGGCGCGGACCCCGGCGCCGTGCTGTTCGACGCCCTGGCTGCCGCCAAGGCCCGCCGCAGCGACGTGGTGCTGGTGGATACCGCCGGACGCCTGCACAACAAGGCGAACCTCATGAAGGAGCTGGCCAAGCTCCGGAAGATCATCGACCGGGAGCTGCCCGGCGCCGCCAAGGAGACCCTGCTGGTGCTGGATGCCACCACCGGACAAAACGGACTCATCCAGGCCCGGCAGTTCAAGGAGACGGCGGGGCTGACGGGCATCGTGCTGACGAAGCTGGACGGCACCGCCAAGGGCGGCATCGTCATCGCCATTGCCCAGGAGCTGCAGGTGCCGGTGAAATTCGTGGGCCTGGGCGAGGGGATCGGCGACCTGGCCCCCTTTGACGCCAAGGAATTTGTGAGCGACCTGTTCTGATGGGAGGGACGACCATGATCCGCGCTGACGGAAGATCCTGCGGCGAGAGCCGCCCGGTGGAGATCACCACCGGCTTTATCAAATTTGCCGAGGGCAGCGCCCTGATCCGCTGCGGCGACACGGTGGTGCTGTGCAACGCCTCGGTGGAGGACCGGGTGCCGCCCCATGTGCGCCCGGGCTGCGGCTGGGTGACGGCGGAGTATTCCATGCTGCCCCGGGCCAACCGGGAACGGTCCCGCCGGGACGTGGACAAGCTGAAGCTGTCCGGCCGCAGTGCGGAGATCCAGCGGCTTATCGGCCGCAGCCTCCGGGCGGCGGTGGATATGCGCCGCCTGGGCGAGCGCACCATCACCGTGGACTGCGACGTTTTGCAGGGAGACGGCGGCACCCGCACCGCCTCCGTTACCGGGGGCTTCGTGGCCCTGGCCCTGGCCTGCCGGGGCCTTCTGGAGCAGGGGCTGGTGAAGGCCATGCCCATCCGTCACTATGTGGCCGGTATCTCTGCCGGTATCGTGGACAACGTGGCCATGCTGGACCTGCAATACTCCGAGGACAGCCGGGCCATGGTGGATCTGAACTGCGTCATGAACGAGCAGGGCGGCATCATCGAGCTGCAGGGCACCGGCGAGGGCCGCGCCTTCACGCCCCGGGAGCAGCAGGAGCTGGTGGCTCTGTGCGCCCAGGGCAACGCACGGCTCATCGAGCTGGAGAAAAATATACTGGGGGAAATTCTATGAAATTCGTTTTGGCATCCCACAACCGCAAGAAGCTGGCGGAAATGCAGGAGATCTTAGGTGAGCTGGGGGTGGAGGTGGTCCTCCAGTCCGACGTGGGCCTGGACCTGGAGCCGGAGGAAAATGGAACCACCTTCGCCGAGAACGCCGCCATCAAGGCCATGGCTGTGATGCAGGCCAGCGGCCTGCCCGCCATCGCCGACGACTCCGGCCTGTGCGTGGACGCGCTGAACGGCGCACCGGGCATCTATTCCGCCCGCTACGGCGGCGTGGACAGCGACCAGGCCCGGTATCGCCTGCTGCTGGAAAATCTCCGGGGCGCCGGGGCCCGCACCGCCCATTTCCACACGGCCATCGTCTGCTGCTTCCCCAATGGGGACCGGCTGGACGCCGCCGGGGACTGCTTCGGCACCATTGCCTACGCCCCCCAGGGGGACAACGGCTTCGGCTATGACCCGGTGTTTTTCGTGCCGGAGCTGCGCAAGACCTTTGCCCAGCTGACGCCGGAGGAGAAAAACGCCATCAGCCATCGCGGCAACGCCCTGCGGGCCTTCGCGGCGGAGCTGAAAACCTATCTGGAAAAGAACTGAGGAGCATCTATGGAATTGACAAGCAAGCAGAGAGCCCAGCTGCGGGGCATGGCCGCCAACCTGGACACCATCGTCCACGTGGGCAAGGACGGCATCGGCGACAACCTGGTCAAGCAGGTCAACGACGCCCTGGAGGCCCGGGAGCTGATCAAGGGCCGGGTGCTGGAAAACTCCATGTACACCGCCCGGGAAGCGGCGGAGGAGCTGAAGGTAGCCGCCCGCTGCGAGGTGGTGCAGGTCATCGGCAGCAAATTCGTTCTCTTCCGCTATCAGCACAACAAGGACAAGCGGAAGATCGAGCTGGAAAAAGACAGGAAGCGCAGCGTATGAGGATCGGCATTTACGGCGGCACCTTCAATCCCATCCACCGGGGCCACCTGACGGCGGCCCGGGCGGCTATGGACGTCCTGGGGCTGGACCGTCTGCTGCTGATCCCCGCCAGCATTCCGCCCCACAAGGCCCTGCCCCAGGGCAGCGCCGAGCCCGCCGACCGGCTGGAGATGACGGCCCTGGCCTGCGCCCAGCTGGGCCCCGGGGCCCAGGCTCTGGACATCGAGCTGCACCGCACCGGCCCCAGCTATACGGTGGATACCCTGCGGCAGCTGCGGCAGATGTATCCGGAGGATGAGCTGTGGCTGCTCATGGGGACGGATATGTTTTTGTCTCTGGAGCGCTGGTATCATGCGGCGGATATTCTGTCCCTGGCCCACATCGGGGCCTTTGACCGGGTCCACCCTCAGCCCGGCGGCGATCTGGCCGCCCAGAAGCGGCACCTGGAGGAGACCTATGGGGCGGATATTGCCATCATTCCCAATGAGCACGTTCTGGACCTGTCCTCCACCCAGGTGCGTCAGGCCCTGGCCCAGGGCGGCGGGCAGGAGCTGGTGACGGACCCGGTGTATGGCTACATCCAGCGCCGGGGGCTGTACGGCGTCCATACGGACCTGCGGCGTCTGACCCCGGACCGGCTGCGGCCCATCGCCCTGAGCTATCTGAAGCCCAAGCGCATGCCCCATGTGCTGGGCACGGAGCAGGAGGCCGTCCGCCTGGCCCGGCAGTATGGGGCCGACGAGACCCAGGCCCGGGTGGCCGCCCTGCTCCACGACTGCACCAAGAAGCTGGATATGGAGGGGCAGCTGGCCCTGTGCGCCCAATATCACATCCGGCTGGACGACCTGGAGCGACACGCCCTGAAGCTGCTGCATGCCAAAACCGGGGCGGCCATCGCCCGGGACGTGTTCGGCGTGGACGATGCCGTGTATTGGGCCATTTACTGGCACACCACCGGCCATGCGGACATGACCCTGCTGGAAAAGATCATCTATCTGGCGGACTATATCGAGCCCAGCCGGGATTTCCCCGGCGTGGAGGATCTGCGCCAGGCGGTACACGCCGACCTGGACGGGGGCCTTCTGAAGGCACTGAATGACAGCATCCAGGACATGCGGCAATGGGGCAACCCCGTCCACCACAACACACTGGACGCCCGAGACTATCTATTGAGAGGTAAACATCTATGAAAACTGCGAAGGAACTGGCCCTTATGGCGGCCCGGGCCCTGTCCGACAAAAAGGGCCGGGAGATCCAGGTGCTGGAGATTGGCGACCTGACCACCCTGGCGGACTATTTTGTCATCGCCACCGGCTCCTCCAATACCCAGATCAACGCCCTGGTGGACAATGTGGAAAAGGTCCTCCGGGAGGAGGCAGAGGAGGAGCCCCTGCACCGGGAGGGCTATCGCGGCGGCACCTGGGTGCTGCTGGACTACGGCTGCATCGCCATCCATGTCTTTAACGCCGAGGCCCGGGAGTTTTACGGCCTGGAGCGTCTGTGGCGCGACGGCAAGCCCCTGGACCTCACCGGCATCGTGGACTGATGGCCGCGAAGCTGGTAGTCCAGGACCTGCAAAAGCGGTTCGGTGACCAGGAGGTGCTGCGGGGCGCGTCCTTCACCTTTGAACAGGGAAAGATCTACGGTCTGATCGGCCGCAACGGCGCGGGAAAGACCACGTTTTTCAACTGTCTCAACGAGGATCTGCCCCGGGACGGCGGCTCCTTCCACCTGGTGGACGACAGCGGGAACCCCCGTCCCGTCACCGCAGACGACATGGGCTATGTGCTGTCCACCCCAGTGGTGCCGGAGTTTCTCACCGCCCGGGAATTTCTGCAATTCTTCCTGGAGATCAACCGGGACAGGATTCCCTATCCCAAGGCCCCGGATGTGTATCTGGACTACATGTGCATTGATGAGGCCGACCGGGGAAAGCTGCTGAAGGACTTCTCCCACGGCATGAAAAACAAAATGCAGATGCTGGTGAACATTATGGCAGATCCCACCGTGCTGCTGCTGGATGAGCCGCTGACGTCCTTCGACGTGGTGGTGGCCGACGAGATGAAGGCTCTGCTGCGGCGCATCAAGGGTCAGCACATCATCCTGCTGTCCACCCACATCATGGACCTGGCCCTGGACCTGTGCGACGACATCGTCATCCTGCACCATGGGGTCCTGCAGGAGGTACGGCGGGAGGACCTGGCCGACGAGGCATATAAGGACCGCATCATCGCCGCCCTGAAGGAGGAGCCGGATGTGGTTTGACACCCTGGTTTTGCAGCTGCGGCTGCACATGGCCTATCGGGTCAACGGCATTCTGTACCGGCTGCGCTTTCTGAGCCTGTCCTATGAAAGCGGCTTCGCCAAGACCCTGGGCCTGGTGCTGGCCATCCTGCGGGAGCTGCTGGGCCTGCTGCTGGGAAAGCTCCTGTATATGGCGGCGTTCTTTGCCGCCCCCCTGCTGCTGTTCCCGTCCGAACCGCCTGCGGGGCTGTATGGCCACCTGCTGCTGTTTCTGACGCTTATCGGCGGCATTTTCAACAGCAAGCTCCTGGACGCGGAGCAGGACGTCTATTACGCCGTGTTTCTTCTGCGGATGGATGCCCGGCGCTATGCTCTGTCGGCATACGGGTATACGCTGCTGAAGGATTTTATGGGCTTTCTGACAGCGGCGCTGGTGGTGGGGCGGTTGGCCCTCCAAGCGCCTCTGGCCCTGTGCCTGCTGACGCCGGTGCTGGTGTGCTCCGTGAAGCTCACCGCCGCCGGGCTGGAGCTGGCGCACTTTACCCGCCGGCGCAGGCTGGCTAGGGAGGCAAAATGGTTCCCGGTGCTCCAGGGCCTCGGCCTGCTCCTGCTGGCGGCGGCGTATCTGCCGCCCATGCTGTTGGGCTGGTGGGCCATCCCCAGCGGGGCGGCGTATGCCGCCTGTGGGCTTTTCGCCTCCTGCGGCGCGTGGGGCGCCTGTGTTCTGGTGCGCTTCCCCTCCTTCCGTCAGCTATACCGCCGCATCTTCACACCGGATAACCTGGCCCTGCTGACAGGCGATACCGATCCTGCCGCCAAGAAAACCCAGGCTCAGTATCGGAGCAAGCTCACCCTGGACAGCGGCCCCGAAAGCCGCAAAACCGGCTGTGTCCGGTTCAACGAGCTGTTCATGCGCCGGAACAGGCGGCTGCTGATGCGTCCCGCCCGGCGGACCGCCGTCATTGCCGCTGTGGTGCTGGCGGCAGGCTGCGCCGCGTGTCTGATCTCCCCTGCCGCGGCGGCCGCTGTCAATGGACTGGTGGTCCAGGCCCTGCCCGGCATGCTGCTGCTTATGTACTTCATCAATCGCGGCAATACTGTGACCCGGGCCCTGTTCTTCAACTGCGACCGCAGCATGCTGTGCTACCGGTTTTACCGGCAGCCCCGGGTGATCCTGGGGATCTTCACGGCCCGGCTGAAATCGCTGACAGCCATCAATCTGCTGCCCACCACCGTTATCGCTCTGGGGCTTCCTCTGCTGCTGCTGTGCAGCGGCGGCACGGACACGCCATTGGACTATGCGGTGCTGGCCCTGTCCATTCCGGCCATGTCCGTGTTCTTCTCGGTACACTATCTGGTGCTGTACTACCTGCTCCAGCCCTACACTGCGGGCTTGGAGAACACCAGCTATGCCTATCGGATCATCACCGGCCTGACCTACGTTGTGTGCTACCTGATCTCCGCCAATGTTCGCGGCTCCACCGCCTTCGGCGTGGGTGTGGTCCTCTTTGCCGCCGTGTATGTGGCTGCGGCTCTGCTGCTGGCCTATCACCTGGCCCCCAGGACCTTCAAGCTGCGGACCTGATTTTGTGCATGTAAACTCCGCCCCCTGACCACAGGTCAAGGGGCGGAGTTTATTTCCCTGTCTCAGCCGATCTCCACTGCCGTGTCGGTGAAGGTCAGCACAGCCTCGTAGCAGGCGGTGACGGCGCGGACAAAGTGGGCCACGTCGCGGCTGCCCATGGTCTCGAAGCAGGAGTGCATAGCCAGCTGCGCCATGCCGATGTCCACGGTGTTCACCGGCAGCTTGGTGTTGGCGATGTTGCCCAGTGTCGCGCCGCCGGCCTGGTCGGGCCGGTTGGCATAATGCTGGGTGGGTACCTGGGCCCGGCGGCAAAGCTCCTGGAACGCGGCGGCAGACACCGCGTCGGTGGCATACCGGGGCGAGTGCTTCACCACCACGCCGCCGTTGAGCACCGGGGCCTCGTTGGCGTCCGCCAGCTCCGGATGGTTGGGGTGACGGGCATGACCGTTGTCACAGGACAGCAGGAAGCTGTTGGCCACCAGCCGCCGATAGTCGCCGTCCGTAAGTCCCAGAGCGTCCACGATGGCCTGAAGGGTTTCCGGCAGGAAGGCAGAAGCCGCGCCCTGCTTGGTCTCGGAGCCGATCTCCTCGTTGTCAAATACGCACAGCACCGGGATGGCGGTGGTCTCCCGGGCAGCCAGGAAGCCCTGGGTGCAGGCAAATACACAGGCCAAGTCGTCCAGCCGGGGTGCGGACAGAAATTCTCCCGCAGGCCCCCACACGGTGCCCGGCTGGTTGTTGTACAGGAACAGATCCCGGGCCACAATGTCCTCCGGCTGGCATCCGGCGGCAGCGGCGATCTCCCGGTCAAAGCAGCCCTTCTGCTCTCCGCCGGCATACAGCGCCACCAGGTCCTGAGCGGGATTGTACTTGGTGCCATTATTGCCGTCCCGGTTCAGATGGATGGCCACACGAGGGATCAGTGCCATGTCCTTTTTCAGATCCACCAGACGTGTCTCCAGACCGTTGTCCCGGCGCACCAGCACCCGTCCGGCAGCGCTAAGGGGGCGGTCCAGCCAGCAGTCGTTGATCATGCCGCCGTAGCGCTCGGCGGAAAGGCGCACAAACTCACCGGCCAGTTCTGCATGGTCCCGCAGCCGGAAGCAGGGAGAATCCGAGTGACTGGCCGTCAGCACAAACCCGGTTGGGGCACCCTGGGGCACCCGGAATGCCAGCAGCGACGAGCCGTTCTTGGTGATAAAATACTTGCCGCCGGGGGTCAGGCTCCACTCCCCTGCCGTCAGCTGGGTATACCCTTCCCCCATCAGCCGCTGGCGGAGATTTTCCACCGCGTGGAAGCAGTCGGGGCTTTTCTGGATGTATTGCAGCATGGATGAAATCATGATGGTCCTCCCATTTTCTATTGTAGCAGCGCAAAAAAGGGCGTCCTCCCTTTGGAGGACGCCCTTTCAGGCATTTTGGTTCCTGTCCTCAGCGGAACAGAAGCGTCAGGATCAGAATAAAGACGCCGAATCCCACCAGGTAGGCCGCGCCGATCAGCAGCGACGCCTTCATGGTGCCTAAGAAGAACGCATGACGGTCCTGCTTGCTCAGGGAGTCGTCCACCCAGGGAGCTGCCTTCCTGGGCTCCTGCTCCTCCGGCTTCTCCTCCCGTTTATAGACGCTGCCAGGCAGATTGCCGAACAGCGACGGACGCTTCACCTGCGACATATCCGCGATGGTGCGGCCGTCGTCGTCCTCCCAGTGTTTTTCCTTCTCGGCCATTATTTCTGGTCGTACAGGTGGCAGACCACAAAGTGGCCGGGCTCGATCTCGCGCTGCTCCGGCACCTCGGTCTTGCACTGCTCCATGCACTGGGCGCAGCGGGTGTGGAACTTGCAGCCTGCGGGAGGATTGGCCGGGGAAGGAATGGAGCCCTCCAGCACGATGCGGTTCATCTTGGCCGTGGGGTCCGGCACGGGGATGGCGGAGAACAGAGCCTTGGTGTAGGGGTGCAGAGGATTCTTAAAGATGTCCTCGGTAGCGCCGTATTCCACCAGGTTGCCCAGATACATAACGCCCACGGTGTCGGAGATATGCTCCACCACGGACAGATCGTGGGAGATAAACAGATAGGTGAACTTATACTGCTCCTGCAGCTCCTTCAGCAGATTGATGATCTGCGCCTGGATGGACACGTCCAGGGCGGACACGGGCTCATCGCAGACGATGAACTCAGGCTTCAGAGCCAGGGCCCGGGCGATACAGATACGCTGACGCTGGCCGCCGGAGAACTCATGGGGATAGCGATCCTTGTGGAAGGACTGCAGGCCGCAGTCGTCCATGACCTTATCGATATAGTCGTCAAATTCTTCCTTGGGCACCAGACCGTGCTCGCGGACAGCCTCGCCGATGATCTCGCCCACGGGCATACGGGGCTGCAGAGAGGAGAAGGGGTCCTGGAAGATGATCTGCATCTTGGTGCGCATATCGCGCATTTCCTTGGCACTGAGGTCATAGACCTCCTGACCGTTGAACAGCACCTGGCCGCCGGTCTTTTCGCCGGACAGACGAAGGATGGTACGGCCGGTGGTGGTCTTGCCGCAGCCGGACTCGCCCACCAGACCCATGGTGGTGCCGCGCTTGAGGTTAAAGGTGACGCCGTCCACGGCCTTCACATAACCAACGGTCTTGTTGAGCATGCCGCCCTTGATGGGAAAGTACTTCTTCAGGTCCTTGACCTGGAGGATGTACTGAGGATCGTACTGGATCTTCTCCTCAGCGGTCTTTTTGACATCAGCCATTCTGAGCGTCCTCCTTTCCGTAGTAACGATAGCAGCTGACCATATGCGTGGGGGACAGCTGGATCATGTGGGGATACTCACCCTGGCAGCCGTCCACGCACATTTCGCAGCGATCCTTGAAATAGCAGTAGTTGGGCATGTTGATGGGGTTGGGGACCTTGCCGGGGATGGAATACAGCTTATCCACCTTCTTACCGACCATGGGCTTAGAAGCCATCAGGCCGATGGTGTAGGGGTGCGCGGGATTGGCAAAAATCTCCTGGGCGGTGCCCTTCTCCACCACGCGACCGGCGTACATGACCACCACGTAGTCGGCCATCTCGGCGATAACACCCAGGTCGTGGGTGATCAGCATGATGGAGGAATTGATCTTATCCTTCAGGTTGCGAAGCAGGTCCAGAATCTGGGCCTGGATGGTCACGTCCAGAGCCGTGGTGGGCTCATCGGCGATGATCAGGCGGGGATTGCAGGACAGAGCCATAGCGATCATGACACGCTGACGCATACCGCCGGACAGCTCGTGAGGGAACATCTTGTAGACGCCCTCGCTGTTGGCGATACCGGCCATCTCCAGCAGATGGATGGAGCGGGCCTTGATGTCCTCGGCGGTCTTGCCTTCACCGTCGTGCAGGGCAATGACCTCATCCAGCTGGGCACCGATGCGGAACACCGGGTTCAGGCTGGTCATGGGCTCCTGGAAAATCATGGACATGTAGTTGCCGCGGAGCTTCTGCATCTGCTCAATAGGAGTCTTGGTGATGTCATAAGCCTTGCCGTTGCCCAGATTCAGGCGAATCTCGCCCTCCACGATCTGGCCCTGGGGCCGCTGAAGCAGCTGCATGATGGACAGGCTGGTAACGGACTTGCCGCAACCGGACTCACCCACCACGCCCACGGTCTTGCCGATGGGCACATCAAAGGAGACGCCGTCTACCGCGCGGACGGTACCCACGTCAGAGAAGAAGTAGGTGTGCAGATTCTCGATCTCCAGGGAGTTGTTCTCGTCGTGCATCTTGGTGAGGAATTCCTCCTCGGGCACGTTCTTGCGCTTATGCAGCTTTTCAAACTGATCCGTGATTTTGCGGTTCTCCCGGGAAATCCGGCGGGATTCCTTCGCGGACAGATAGCCGTTTTCGTTTTTCTTAGCCATATGATCTCCTCCTTCCTCAGCGCTTCATCTTCGGGTCAAAGGCATCCCGCAGTCCGTCGCCAACCAGGTTGAACGCCAGAACCGTCAGCAGCAGCAGCACGCCGGCGGGGATCCAGATGAACCAATAGGTGGTCAGAACGTGGGTGTTGTTGACGTCGCTGATGATGTTGCCCCAGGAAGCGAAGGGGAACTTAACGCCCAGGCCCAGGAAGGACAGGGTCGCCTCGGTGATGATGACGCTGCCCAGGCCCATGGTGCAGGTGACGATCAGCTGGGGAACGACATTGGGGATCAGGTGCTTGAAGATCCGGCGGGACACGCTGAGGCCGCAGGCCTCGGCGGCAGCCATGTACTCCTGCTCACGCAGAGACAGGATCTGGCCGCGGACCAGACGGGCAATACCGGCCCAGCCCAGGAAGCCCAGAATCAGCATCAGGTAAACCATTCGGATCGTCGGGTCCACACGGGAGGCATCCATGGCCGCACCCAGAATAATGATAACGGGCATGGAGGGGATGCAGTAAAAGATATCGACGATACGCATGATCAGGTTATCCACCCAGCCGCCGAAGTAGCCGGAGATACCGCCGAAGATCACGCCGATGACGGTCTCAATGATGATAACGATGAAGCCGATCAGCAGGGACACGCGGCCGCCGTACATCAGGCGGGTCAGCATATCCATACCGTACATATCGGTGCCCAGCCAATGCTTCATATTGGGGAAGGAGTACTGGTCGTACTGACGGCTGGACTTCTCCTGTAGGATCTGCCAGCTGTTGGTAGCGGCCTTGAACTCCAGATCATACTCCGCAGTGGCGGTGTTGGACGTATCGTCCTGCTTGGGAGCATTGGGGTCCTCCGTATTGATGCCGGAGGTCTGACCGTCGGCGTTTTCGCCGTCCTCAGTCTGCTCGGGCTCATCCATGATCAGGGACTCGTCGGTGTAAGTAAAGGTAGCCTTGCCGTCCTGGGCCGTGGCAATGGTGGCCAGCAGCTTGTCCTTGAAATCGCGGCTCAGGAACACGTCGGGGGAGATGGCCTGAACCAGATAGCGGCTGATATAGGCATAGTCCGCCCCGTCCAGGGTGACGCCGCCGTCCTCAGCCAGGGCATAGGTCACGCCGTCGGCGGTGAATTCCTTAGCACCGGTGGCGTAGGCGGTCAGGGCCTGATAGTTGAACTCGAAGGACAGCTTCTGGTCCGCGGCATCCGCGTTGACCATGTCCTTGGCGGCATAACCCACCATAACGCCGTCGCAGGAAATGGTGAACATTTCATCGCTGACCTTGTTCATGGTATAGTTATGATTGGAGAAATTGAAGGAATCCTTGCCCTGCTGGATGGCCAGCATGGCCTTGGCCTGTGCGGTGAGCCCAAACAGCTCATCGCTGTTGCTGCCGTAGCGGAACTCGGTGTTTTCCTTGGCCTCACCGAAGCTCTTGCGGATGGTTTTGTCGGTATAGAAGAACTGATCCTGCCCATAGGGGGAAACCAAGCCGCCGATAAAGGAAAAGATGAACATGAAAATCAGGATGACCAGGCCGGTAACAGCCATACGGTTGCGGATAAAGCGCTTGGCCACCAGCATACCGGGAGAAAGAACCTTAACGCGGCGGTCGTCGTTCAGAGAATAATGCTCCTCCGCAGGCGTCTGGTCGGCATTCTTCATTTCCTCGCGAATCTCCTCGCGGAGCTTCTGCTCAGCCTGCTGCTCAGCCTGCTGCTCATTGATGTTATCTTTGCGATCTGCCATTTTCTTTCCTCCTCCCTTCTTAAGCGATGCGTACCCGCGGGTCGACCACGGCGTACAGAATATCAGAAATCAGGTTGCCCAACAGGGTCAGCACGGCCATGAACACCAGATAGAACATGGAGAACGGAATGTCGCCGCCCACCATGGACTGGTAGGAAATATAGCCGATGCCGGGGATGGAATACAGCGTCTCGGTGATCAGTGCGCCGGAAAACAGGCCGGGCAGAGAACCGCCGATGATGGTAACCAGGGGGATCAGGGTGTTGCGGAACGCATGGTGATAGATGACCTTGCGCTCGGACAGACCCTTGGCCCGGGCCGTGCGGATAAAGTCAGCGTTCAGCACCTCCAGCATGTTGGTGCGGGTGTAACGCATGAGGGAGCCGACGCTGATGACCACCAGCGTGACGATGGGCAGAACCAGATGATGTCCCATGTCCATGAGCTTCCCGAAGGCGGACAGCTGCTGGTGACTGCGGCCCGTCAGACCGTACAGGTCAAACCAGCCCAGCTTCACAGAGAACACCAGCTTCAGCAGGGAAGCAAAGAAGAAGGTGGGCAGAGAGATACCGGCCAGCGCCAGCACAGAGATGACATAGTCCGTCTTGCTGTACTGCTTGGTGGCAGCAATCACGCCCAGGGGAATCGCGATGATGATCTCCAGGACGAAGGCGATGAGGCCCATGAAGAAGGAGATCCACACACTGTCGTTGAATACTTCCGTAACAGGCTTGGTCCACAGCCAGCTGTCGCCGAAGTCAAAGGTCAGCATCTGGCCCAGCCACTTGAAGAAGCCGGGAACAATGCCCACGTCCAGATTGTACATGTGGGTGAGCTGAGCCATCCACTCCTCAAAGGGCTTGGAACCGGGCTGCATGGACTTCTGACGCGCCATCGCCTCCACGTAGGACGTGGGGAGACACCGCATCAGCGCGTAGATAACGAATGCGACGAAGAATAGGATGACGATTGAGATTAGAATTCTTTTGATGATGTATTTGCGCACTGATAACCCTCCGATCTGATGATACAGTGATGCAGATTGGCGGAACACGTCTGTTCCGCCCCTCCCTATAAACTACCCACTGCACATCAAGCAGCACCCCCGGCCCCGCCAGGGGCGCTCCTTGACATGCAGTCGGGGTACCCCCCGGCGGCCGAGGCCGCCGGGGAGCACCTTGTGACTTAACCTATGTGCACAGGTCTTGGGTCCAAGCTTGTCAGTTCAGCTCGACGTTCTGGATCTCGCTCAGCCAGCCATAGAAGGTGGTGATATCGGGAGTGACCGTATCCATGTTCACCCGCTCGGTGGAGAAGATGACGGCGTTCTGACGCTGATAGACAGGAACCTCAACGGCCCAGTCAACGATGATGTCCAGGCAAGCCTTGTACATGGTCTTACGATAGCTCTGGTCCAGAGAAGCGCGGGCATCCAGGATCAGCTTGTTCAGCTCGGCATCATTGATGTCGTACATGTAGTTGGAGCCGCCAGCAGCCTTGCCGTCCATGCCGGAGAAGTAAATCTGGTACATGTCGGGGTCAACGGTAGCGCCCCAGGCAGCAGCAAACATGTCAGCCTGATCGGCCTCGATGGTATCCCACAGCTGCGTGCTGTCGGACAGGTCGGTGACGATCAGGTGCACGCCGATCTTCTCCAGAGCCTTGGAGGCCTCGGTCAGGATCATGAAGGAGGGGTGATCGCCCTTGCCGTCGGCGGGGATCAGGGCCTCACGCTCGATGGCGTAAGCATCGGTGTCCTTACCGCCAGCGGGGTTGCTAACGACCTTGCCGTTCTCCACCTTGCAGCCGGCCTTCTCAAAGAAGCCCAGGGCGGCCTGCAGAGCAGCCTCGTACTTCTGATCGGCGGTCATGTCGGAGGTGTAGATGTCCTTGCCGTCAGCGTCCACAGAGAAAGCGACCTTGTAGCCGGGGTCGGAAGCCTGAGGAGCAGCCCAGGAGGTGTTGGAGATGGGGTAGTTGATGACGGAAGCACGCTCGCCATAGTAGGAGTCGATGGCAACGTCACGATACACAGCCAGGACGGTGGCGAAAGCCTTACGATAGGCCTTGGAAGCGTCGGAGCCGGGCTCGTTGTTGACGTTCATGGTGTTGGCGCTCATGCCGATGTAGCCGTAACCCAGGTTATCCACGGTATCGGTGGTAATCTTGGGGCCGTTGACGTCATCGTTGGCGTTGGCCTTCTTGATGGCGTCCACGGTGTTGGCGCTGAAGGAAGGATCGGAGATATCCACGGTGCCGGTGATGACGCCGTTCAGCTTATCGTCTTCCTGAGTCTGCAGGAAGTTGACATACTTGGTCTTGGGAGCACCCAGATAGTAGGAGTCATTGGCCTCGAAGTTCACGGTGCCGTTCTCGAACTTGATGAACTTGTAGGGGCCGGCGCCCATGGGGGTGGTAGTCTTTTCGCGGACATGGCTCAGATCGCCCTTGGTGAAGCCGAACTGATTGTTGTCGTAGTTATACTTGTCCTTCTCGCCATAGTAGTGCATGGGGGCGATGGTCACACCCAGCTGATAGATGGCGGTAGCGTCCACCTGGGACAGGGTGACGGTCATGCTGTAATCGCCGGTCTTCTTGATGCCGGAGATGTTGGCAGCGGACTCGCCGGTCTGGATAGCGTTGGTATAGGCAGCGTAGTCGTTCATCAGGTCGGCGAACGCAGTGCCGGCAGACTCGGTACCGACAGCCTCGGTGATGTTGCTGTACTTGGCAACGATGGCGGCGAAGGCGTCAGCCTTGGTGGCGTCCTCGGGCAGCTCGAAGCCCCAGTTCTTCAGGCAGGCGGCCACAGAATCGCCCTCGGCATTGGCGCCCTGAGCGATGCAGGAGTCCATGATCTCCTGAACGAACTTGTCGGCAGCCTGGTCCACATCAGCCCAGTAAGCATCCTGCTGCTCCTTGGTCCAGCCCTTGGTGGGGTCGTCACTAAAGTTGGTGTTGTCGCGGCCGGCGGCATAGATCAGGTTGAACAGGGTGTCCATGCCGGAACGGTAGGCGTCCATGCCCTGGATGGGAACAGCAAACAGGGTGCTGTTGCCGTCGTAGGAAGGATCGCACAGGACGTACATGGAGAAGATGACGTCGTCGATGGTGATGGGCTCGCCGTCGGAGAACTTCAGGTCCTCACGCATCTTGAAGTTGTAGTCCACGGTGCCGTCGGCGTTCTCCTTGATCTCGCAGTCAGCGGGACCATAGTAGGTGTAGTCGGTGCCGTTGTAGGACTTGGTCTCGCCCTTGATGCCGTTCATGATGATGGAGCCCTGACGGTCGCTGTTCAGCAGGCCGATAGCGGTCATCGTCCAGACGTCCTGGTCATAAGCGGTCTCGGAGAAGAAGGGAGAGAATTTGCTGTTGAACGGGGAATAACCCACGACCAACGGGGTGTCGCTGTTCTGCGGCTTCTTGCCACAGCCAACGAACAGGCCCAGGCACATGACAGCGCAAAGCACCAGAGCCAAAATACGGGTAGCTTTCTTCATTGGAATCCTCCTTAAATATTTTTGAACGCGGGCTTTCGCCCGGAGTTCACAAAGGAAATTGGGTCACGCCTGGGGTTCATCCAGGTCGCGGGCGGGGAGCTTTTCCCATTTCAGGGTCAGCATATACCGCCACAGGAGCCACGCTCCCCCGGCCACCAGCGCCTTCAGCGCCAGATAGGTGATCACGGAGGCCACGCGGCCGCCGGAGTCGTTCATCACCAGGTACAGCACCATGGTCACGAAGCCCAGCCCCGCGAAGATCATGCACAGCATAGCCCGGTGGGGCAGCGGCTGCACGCTCTTCTTGTAAACATACTCCCGGATGGGGTCCTCCGCCTTGCGCAGCCGGGCCACCGCCCATATCACGCTGACCGCCGCGGCGGCCTCGCAGATATAGGGCAGGATCACGTACCAGCAGTTCAGCATGGCGGGCGCGTCGCTGCATCCCCCGGCCACAACGGCCAGCAGAATGGCGATGCTCAGTCCCCACAGCTCCCGCTGGACCCGGTCGCGGCTGCGGCCCTGGTCCACATAGGTGTAGTGGGCGCCGGTATATACATAATCACCGGCAAGATTGACGTGGAAATCATTGAGATGGGCGCGGCGTCCGCCGCGCTTTTTGTTTTTTTCTGCCATGACCATTCCTTGCGGTGCGGCGGTGTGTGTCCTTGGCTCACTGTCTACACCGCACCAGTCTGTTCGCCCAAGGCGGACGCTTTTTGTGCAATTTTCTCATCGCCGCTCGGGATTAAAATGTTTTCCTAATTCTATCATGAAACTATGGATTTTTCAACACCAAGATTGAACTTTCTGTGAATATTCCAAAAAAAATGACAGATATTCACATTCTTTGTATTTTTATTCTCTTGCAGTTGAATTTCTGCGGTTTTTATCCGCTAACATTTGTCGGAAATTTACGCCTGAAAGATACAAATATGTGTGGTTTTCGGCGAACGGTTAGGTCAATTCGATCATGTTGTGGCAGAGCTGATAGTACTTTCCCTTCTGCTCCAGCAGCTCCCGGTGGTCGCCCCGCTCGATGATGCGGCCCTGCTCCAGCACCATGATGGCATTGGCGTTGCGGACGGTGGACAGCCGGTGGGCGATGACGAACACCGTGCGCCCGGCCATCAGGGCGTCCAGCCCCTGGCCGATGAGCTTTTCCGTGCGGGTGTCCACAGAGGAGGTGGCCTCGTCCAGGATCAGCACCGGAGCCCGGGACACCGCCGCCCGGGCAATGGCCACCAGCTGGCGCTGGCCCTGGCTGAGGTTGGCGCCGTCGGAATACAGGACCGTGTCATACCCCTGGGGCAGGTGAGAGATGAAATAGTGGGCGTTGGCGATCTTGGCGGCGCGAATGCACTCGTCGTCGGTGGCCTCCAGACGCCCGTAGCGGATGTTCTCCATGACGGTGCCGGTGAACAGGTGGGTGTCCTGCAGCACCATACCCAGGGAGCGGCGCAGGTCGTCCTTGCGGATGCGGCGCACGTCGATGCCATCGTAGGTGATAGAGCCGGACTCGATATCATAGAAGCGGTTGATGAGGTTGGTGATGGTGGTTTTTCCGGCGCCGGTGGAACCCACAAAGGCGATCTTCTGGCCGGGCTTGGCATACAGGGACAGGTCGCGCAGCACCGGCTTATCCGGCACATAGGAGAAGTCCACACGGGCAAACCGCACGTCCCCCCGCAGGGGCACCAGGGCGCCGTCCGGCAGACGCCAGCTGTAGTCATCGCCGTTCTGCTCCAGGGTCACCTGACCCTGATCCTCCTCCGGCGGCAGGTCCAGAATGGCGAAAATCCGCTCCGCTCCGGCCAGGGCCATCATCAGGGCGTTGAACTGCTCAGAGATCTGGCTCACCCGGTCGGCGAAGGTGCGGACATACTGCAAAAAGCCGATGAGGATGCCGCCGGCCCCCTCCCCCGTCAGCCACAGCACGCCCACCGCGCAGGTGATGGCGTAGAAAATGTGGGACAGGTTGTTGAGGATAGGCCCCACCATAGAGGTGACGGTGGTGGCGGTAGTGGACGCCTTACACAGATCCTGGTTGATAACGTCGAACTGCTCCATGACCTCCTTTTCGTGGGTGAACACCTTCACATCCCGCTGGCCGGTGATCATCTCCTCCATATAGCCGCTGACGGCGGCGGTCAGACGCTGCTGGCTGGCATAGGTGCGCTTGCTGATCCTGGTGGTGACCCGCACCACCAGCACCACAATGGCCCCCAGCACCACCATGATGGCAAACAGCCGCATGGACAGAGCCAGCATCATGCCGATGGTCCCCAGCAGAGAGGTGATGGAGATGGCCAGCTGGGTGATGCTGTGCTGCAAAAGCTCGTTGGTGGCCTCGATGTCGCTGGTATAGTAGCTCATCAGTGCGCCGGTCTTGTTCTCGTCAAAGAACCGCACCGGCTGGCGCTGCATGGTGTCGAACAGCTCCGTGCGCAGCTGCTTCATGATGATGGCGCTGCACTCCAGCATCAGCCGGTTCAGCAGATAGTTGGTCAGGGCCGACAGCAGATACAGGCCCGCCAGGCCCAGGATCAGGCTGATGTACTTGGCATACGTCTCGTTGGGAGCCGCACCGCTGGCCTCCAGCAGGTTTGTCAGGGGCTTCATGCAGTAGGCAGCCCCGATGGTGGCCGCCACATAGGCCAGGATCGACAGCATCGCCGCCGTCAGCAGCAGGCGGCAGTGCTTGAAATAGCACACCAGCCGCCACAGGATGGCAACGGGGTTCTCTACCTTCTTATTGTATTTCTGCAGGTCAACACGCGGCATCGTCCACGGCCCCCTCTCTCATCTGGCTTTCATACACGTCGCGGTAAATGGGGCTGCGGGACAGCAGCTCCTGATGGGTACCCATATCCGCCAGCCGCCCCTGGTCCAGCACCACGATCCGGTCGCAGGACATGATGGAGTTGATGCGCTGGGCAATGATGATCTTGGTGGCCCCGGGAAGCGCCGTCCGCAGACAGCGGCGGATATGCTCGTCGGTGGCCATATCCACGGCGGAGGTGGAGTCGTCCAGGATCAGGATCCTGGGCTTTTTCAGAATGGCCCGGGCGATCAGCAGCCGCTGCCGCTGGCCGCCGGACAGGTTGGCGGCGTTCTGCTCCAGCACCGTCTCATACCCGTCGGGGAACCGGTCGATGTACTCGTCGGCCCGGGCAATGGCGCAGGCCGCCTGCATCTGGGCCAGGGTGGCGTTGGGGTCCGCCCAGCGCAGGTTGTCGGCAATGGTACCGGAGAACAGGGACCCGTTCTGCAATACCATGGACACGCCGCTGCGCAGATTCTCCAGGGTATACTCCCGCACATCCCGTCCGTCCACCTTCACCGTGCCGGACAGGGGGTCGTAAAACCGGGGAATCAGGCTTACCAGGGTGGATTTTCCCTCGCCGGTGCCGCCGATAACACCGATGGTCTCTCCGGAGTCAATGTGCAGGGTCACATGGCGCAGGGCCAGCTTGTCAGGGTTTCGGGTATAGCTGAAGCACACGTCCTCAAAGTCCACGCTGCCGCTTTCTACTGCGGCGTCGGAGGGCCCGTCGGTGATGTCGATCTCCTCGTCCAGCACCTCGTTGATCCGGACCAGGGACGCCTGGGCCCGGGACAGGGACATCACCAGCCAGCTGATCATGGACAGGGAGTTCACCGCCATACCGGCGTAGTTCACCAGGCTCACCAGCTGGCCGGTCAGCAGGCCGGTGGTCCGGAAAATGATCTCCCGGCCGCCGAAAAACAGAATCAGCACGCTGCACATCCACATAATGCCCATGGTAATGGGGCCGGACAGGGTAAACAGTCTCCCTGCGCCCAGCTGGGCCTGGCGCAGGTCATCGGTGGTCTTGTCAAACCGTTTGGACTCATACCCGCCCCGAACGTAGGCCTTCACCACCCGGCTGGCCACCAGATTTTCCCGGACGGCCTGGTTCATGCCGTCCATCATCTTCAGCATCCGTTTGAACCGGGGCTGGCCCACCTTCAGCAGGATGGTCATCACCACCGCCAGCAGCGGGATACACGCCAGCAGCAGCGGAGCCAGCCGCGGCGACACGATAAAGCTCATCACCGTGGCCAGGATCACCATTACCGGCGCCCGGTACAGGGTCACCAGGGACTGACGCATGGTGTCCCGCAGGGTGTTGATGTCCGTGGTGGCCCGGGTGATCAGCTGAGGGGTGGAGATGTGGTCGATGTTGGCAAAGGAAAAGCTCTCGATCTTCCCCAGCAGGGTGCCGCGCATGTTCCGGGCAAAGCCCTGGGTGGCGATGGCAGAGCACCGCGCCGCCAGCACGCCCATGGCCATGGACAGGCAGGCTACCCCCACCATGATGGCCCCCACCGTCAGCACAAAGCGGTTGCGGTTGGCGATAAGCTCCGGGGAAAACCACCCCTGAAGCATGAAGGTATCCTCCCGGTACAGGCCGCCGTCCACAATGGCGGACATCAGCATCGGCATCAGCAGCTCCAGCACCACTTCGGATACGCCGAAAATCAGCGCCGCCGCCGTCCATCCCTTATAGTGCCCCAATACAGGGCCCAGATGCCGGAAAAGTCCCGGCTTTTTCTGTGTCTTGATAAGACGTCACCTCTGTTTCTCTTATGCAGGGAATTGAAAGTTATACGCGGCTATTATACCAGATGCCGCCTGGTTTCACAAGCCGAAAAATTTCATGGCTTTTCTTCCGCCAGAATCCCCAAAATAGCGCAAAAATGCTGCAAGCCGTAGCTTGCAGCATTTTTTATTTCGTTGGATAAAGCTTACTTCAGCTCGACCTTGCCGCCGACTTCCTCGACCTGCTTCTTCAGAGCCTCGGCGTCCTCCTTGGACAGGGCTTCCTTCATGGTGGTGGGGGCGCCCTCGACGGCAGCCTTGGCCTCGGCCAGGCCCAGGCCCATGACCTCGCGGACGACCTTGATGACCTTGATCTTCTGAGCGGCATCGAAGCCGGTCAGGACCACGTCGAACTCGGTCTTTTCCTCGGCAGCGGGAGCAGCAGCGCCGGCAGCGGGAGCAGCCATGGCGGCGGCGGACACGCCGAACTCTTCCTCCAGAGCGTGGACCAGCTCGGACAGCTCCAGAACGGTCAGGCCCTTGATTTCCTCGATCATAGCAGTAATCTTCTCGGACATTTTGATAAGCCTCCTAATTGTAAGATATTTGTTTGATTTGAGTGGGACGCCGTGCGCCCCGGGGGTTCGCCGGGTTTACTCGGCGGCGGCTTCCTCGGCGGGAGCGCCGTCCTTCTCGGCGATCTGCTTCAGCACGCAGGCCAGAGCAGAGATGGGAGCCAGCATGGTACCCAGAACCTGGGCCTGCAGCACGGGCAGAGCGGGAATGGAAGCCAGAGCATTCACTGTCTCCAGGGAGACGACCTTGCCTTCCATGAAGCCGCCCTTGATCTCGAACTTGCCATTGAGCTTCTTTGCATAGTCAGCAATGACGCGGGCAGGGGCGACGGGATCGTCCATGCACACGGCCAGGGACGTGGTGCCGTTGAGCTGATCGTCCAGCTCGTTGAGGCCCACGTTGTTGAATGCAAAGCGCAGCAGGGTGTTCTTCACAACAGCGTAATCCACGTTGTTCTCGCGGCAGTCCGCGCGCAGAGCAGTGTCCTCCGCCACGGTGATGCCCTTGTAGTCAACGATGAGGCCGGCGGCTGCATTCTGCAGCTTCTCGGTCAGCGCCGCCACGATGGCCTGCTTTTCAGACAGAACTTTTGCGTTGGGCATTCTTTGATTTCACCTCCGGAAAATTTGTCGGTGCGTTCAAAAAGAAAACCGTCCCTGTATCCAAGGACACAAGGACGGTGTAAGCAATCAAAAACGATTTGCCATCCTCGGCAGGACTTACGGCTTGCGCCACCTGCTGTCTTTGGAACGCATCTGGTATTATATCAGGGGTTCCGCAGTTTGTCAACCACGGAATCGCATGATATCAGGAAAAATGCTTGCTGTGTTACAGCTGCTTGTTGGCGTTCATCTTGACGCCGGGGCCCATGGTGGACGCGGCCACGCAGGACTTGATATACTGGCCCTTGGCAGCGGCGGGCTTGGCCTTGA
>ERZ1106954.921-NODE-921-length-23595-cov-6.273619_pt1 | contig 23595 bp, 23 predicted proteins | sample MGYA00403678_ERZ1106954 | MGnify/ENA primary metagenome ERZ1106954 (study PRJEB35170, sample SAMEA104062445) | human gut metagenome | biome: human gut; feature: human-associated habitat; material: faeces | place: Denmark | collected 2012-08-20 ... | reverse complement strand
ACACACGCAGGAGGTAAGCAACATCACGGCGCACAGAGCTCCTCCTGCGGTGCGCAAAGCTGTACACCGAAAAGCCGCTGACAAATATCAGCCGGGATATTTTAAAAGCGGCTGGACTGTAGGCACTATCGCCATAGCCAACGGCAAGCTTTACGGCGTGCGCAACAAGCATATGCCCACGGTCACTCACCTTATAAACTTTGACCATGATCTTGTAGTTCACGGCATCAGGAACGGTGTTGTACACGGCAGCGGTTTTGTTGATGCGGTGCAGGAATGGGCTGAGAGGGAGCTTGACAAGCGGCTTTCGGAATTTTTGGAAAAGGAGTGATATTGTGGCCAATAAATACGGCTATATGGCGAAGATAGGTCTCAGTGACGATGGTTTGCAGACGAGCCTTAAAGAGATAGACAGCTCTCTCAAAGAGGTTGACCGTTCCATTGCCGCCACCGACAAGGCTATAAACAACGCAGGCAAGGCAGGACTTGAGACCACTCAGCTGTGGGAACAGCAGTATGATCTTCTGAAAACTCAGATAGAGACCACTGCAGAAAAGCTCCAGGGGCTGGAAAGCGTACAGAGCAAGGTCGCTGAGGCATATGATAACGGCGCTATTGATTATTCGGTATATATCGAGTTCCAGAATGAGATTGCAAATACGGCGACTAAGCTGGAAAATCTGAAAAAGCGGGCTGAGGAAGCAAATGCAGCGCTTCACCCATCGGCGGACACATCGACCTACCAGACAATAAACACTTCTCTCGACGGTGTAAATCAGCGGTATGCCAATTCCAGAAAAGAGCTTGAAGAAGTTAACAAGGCTCTCAAAGTTTCGGGCGATAATGCACAGCTTATGGCTCAGAAAAATACTCTTCTGGGTGAGGCTATCCATGATGCACAGGTCAAATTGCAGGTGCTTACTTCCCAGCAGGAGCGAATGAATGAGGCTGTCCGCTCAGGCGATACCACGGCAGAGGAATATCGTGCGTTTCAGCGTGAGATAGCCAACACGCAGGCGGAGCTTGCGGCCCTTACGGAAGAGCAGAAAAATCTCGGAAAAGCCGTTGAGGAAACAGGCAATAAAAGCGAAAAGGGACTTGAAAAAACTACTGATGCGCTGAAAAAGGTTGAAAAAGTTGCGATGGCAACTACAGCCGCTGTCACCGCTGCCCTTGGAAAGCTTTCAAGCGATGCTCTCAGCGCCTATTCTCAGTATGAGCAGATGGTGGGCGGCGTTGAAACACTTTTTGCGGGAGCGGAGGATATTGTTCTGGAGAATGCCCGGAACGCCTACAAGACCGCAGGAATATCCGCCAACAGCTACATGGAGACCGTAACAGGCTTCTCGGCAACACTTTTACAAGGCCTTGGCGGCGACACTCAAAAGGCTGCAAGTATAGCGGATCAGGCACTTATTGATATGGCTGATAATGCGAACAAAATGGGCACGGCTATGGGGTCGATACAGTACGCTTATCAGGGCTTTGCAAAGCAGAACTATACAATGCTCGATAACTTAAAGCTCGGTTATGGCGGCTCTCAGGCGGAAATGGCACGTTTAATAAACGATTCGGGCGTGTTAAACGGTCAGATGGTGGCTACTGCAAAAAATGTCAAGGAGATACCCTTTGACAAGGTGATAGAAGCTATCCATGTGATACAAACAAACCTTGGTATAACAGGCACTACCGCAAAGGAAGCGGAGACCACCATTGAAGGCTCTCTCAACAAGCTGAAAGCTTCGTGGGAAAACGCTCTTGTTGAGATAGCACAGCCTCTTGATGATTTTGCGCAGGACGGGCTTACCGTCCTCAATGACAACGTTGACGAAATAAAGGAAGCCCTTGTTGATACCATGGAGGAAATAAAGCCTCTGCTTGATGATACGCTTGAAAAAGTCAAGGACTGGATAGAAAGCGGAGGACTGAAAGAGCTTTCGGAAAACATAGTAGGCACTGTTGAATTTATCATCAATAACAAGGAAACGCTGCTCGGCATTTTTGCGGCGCTGGAGCTGGCTCTCGGCGCTGAGAGGATAAGCAAGGCTGTCAGCGGACTGAAAGACGTGACATCTGCCATAAACGGCATTGGCGACGCTGCAAACACGGCTGTTGGCGGCGTTGATGCTATGTCGATGTCACTCAGCGGCTGGGTCGCTGTTGCCACTGTGACCATTACCACCGCAATGGCGCTCAAAACTGCCATTGATAATGCTGCCGACCGCCTGGGAGAACACTCCGAAGAGGTAAACGCTCTTGATGACGAATACAAGGAGCTTAACGAGACCCTGGAGGAATATAACAGGCTGAAAGCCGAATCCATTGAGCTTGCGGCACAGGAAGCAGGGCAGAATATAGAAGATGCCAAGGCAAGGGCGCAGAGCTACAAGTCTCAGATAGATACGCTGGAAAGTCTCATAGCAAAGAACCGTGAATATTACGGCACAGACGACCTGAGGGGCAATGAGCTTCACTATTTTGACCAGTCAGGCAATGCAGTGGGAAATGCGGGATCCTTTGATGAGATATCCGACCAGCTGGGTTCGCTGTACAGCAATTATTACGCCGCCAACGATATTGTCAGGGCATACAGCGAGACTATTGACGAGGCTACGGATAACAGTGTAAAGCACATGGGCGAGGTAAGCGAGGCCGCCGCAAATTCCGTCAAAAGCGGTGAGGAAGCTTTGGCGAGTGCATGGGAGCATATCCGTGCGACCACCAAAGCAAAAATGGAGGAGTATGACAGCGACCTTGCCACCCACAAGATAGATGATAACACCTACTGGGCGCAGAGGAAAGCGTATCTTGAAGCCCACAGGGACGAGGAAAGCGAGGAATGGTGGAAATATTACGATGCCGTGACCGACCATTACGACAAGCTTTCCGAAACAGAAAAGACGGCAGCCGATAAAGCGGCAAAGGAAGCCGAGAACGCCCTCAAGGAGAGCTATTCACAGAAATACGAAGCCCTCAAACGCCAACAGAAAGAAAACGGCTATGACGATCAGTGGCTGGCGGACGAGCTGAAAAAGATGCTTTCCGAGCTTACCGAGGGCAGTGACCTGTATAACACCTACTACGACAAATGGCTTGACCTGACGGACAAAATATCCGATGCTACCGAAAAAGCCACGGAAAAAGAGGTCAAGGAGTGGAAGACATCTGCCGACAAGGTATCAGATGCTGTTGAAAAGAAATATGAAAAGGTGCAGCAGGCTTTTGAAAAAGCCAAAAGCAGCTATATAAATACTCTTGATATGTCCGCTTCCGATAAGCCCGAGGACGATGTATATTCCCGCATGGGGCTTGCCCGTCCGAAAAGCAGTGAAGAAGAGGATACGGGTAATCAGTACGATTTCAGCAGTGAAAACATCAGCAGGCAGACCAAGGAGCTTGACGAATACACAAGGAACATGGAAAAGCTGGAGAACTCGGACATTCCCGAGGAATATCTTGAAAATATCCGTTCCATGAACTTTGACAAGCGAAAGGAATATGTCAAGGAGCTGTTAAAGCTCTCTCCCGAAAGGCTGAAAAAGCACTACGCCGACATCAGCAGATATTATCAGTCTGCGGAAAGGGCAGGCAGGAGTGACACCCAATCGCTGAAAGATGATGCTGACAAGGCTGCCGAGGAGGCAAAGAACACCATCAAGACCTCTCTTGACGGTCTCAGCTCCAACGCCTACGAAAGCGGCAAGGCTGCGGCTGAGGCGTACTGGAAAGGCTTCAAGGAATACAAGGCGGACACCGACAAACTCATGGGTGTGACCTCCGCAGGGTCGGGCGGCACGTCATCATCGGCTGCGGCAGTAACGCCTGTAAATCTCACCATCAACGTCAACGGCAAGCAGGTCGCCACTGTGAATACCGAGGACTATCTCAACAAGATGAAAAACGAAGGAGGGGTGATAGATGTCTGACAGATACAACGGCGGTATATCCGTAAAGATCGGCAGTTATTCGCTGAAAAAGATATCCGCCTATTCGCCGTCGTGGGAGATCATCACGGACACGTTTACTGCATATGACTACAAGAACGTGAGCGTTTACAAGGGGCGGCGTTTCAAGCTGAACGTCACAACGGGATATCTTACGCCTGACGAGCTTCACGATCTGCAAACGGCGCTTTTTGCCCATAGTTTTACTGTTGTGACCCCTGATTTCACGGGTGCAGTGCTGCTGGACAGCTGTTCCCAGCCTCTGGCGCACGCAAACATTTACGGAAAATATTATACAGTTTCCTTTGCCGTTTCCGCTGTGGCTGTCACAGGCGGGAGCGGCTCTCTTTAGCAGCCTGAAAATCAAGGTAGGCGGGGCGGAACTGAGCACATTCGGAGATGCTGAGGTCACAAGGTCGGTGTCGGGCATAGGCACATCGGGGATTTGCACATCTCAGCTGACGTTCACCTGTCCTGCGCCGTTATCGGTGTACCGTGCGGCGGTGGTGGAGGTCATAGGCGTTGACCTGCCCAAATACTACATCGACAGCAGGACGGCAAAGGACGGCACCGTAAGCGTGACGGCTCTCGACCGAATGGCGTACACCGACAAGGATTTTGACATCGGCTGGGTAGATGTGGACAGCGGGGACAGAGTTCAGACCTCTGCGGTGCTCGGTGTCATTGCCATCAAGTGTGGATTTGCAGGCTATGCCGCTGTTATCCCCGACTGGCTGGGCAGTCTGCCAAAAGCCATGGTGGGCGGTGTCAGCTGTGCAACTATCCTCGAAAACCTTTCAACGGTGATGTGCGGATTCTGGTACACTTCCAACGGAAATGAGCTGGCGTTCCTCTCCTACGGCACAGCCTCGGGGAATATGCCTGTATCCGAACATTCGGCGCTGGCGATAGGCGACGAATACACGGCGCAGGGTGTGCGGGTAACAAACGGCAGCACAGTCTATGAGAGGGGCAGCACGCTGTATGATTATGACACCTTGCAGATATCCTCGGAGCTTGCCACGGACGGCACTGCGGCGGGCATCTGGGACAATGCGGAGGGCAAGGCATATGACGCTGTGAGCTGTTCCGACTGCGTTCTGACGTTTATACCGTTCCCCGGCTGTGATGTGACTTTCGGGCAGTTTCCGAGCCGCAGCTACCGCATAATGTCCGTAACGGCAAAGCTGTCATCGGGCGGCATTATGGGCAGTCTGACCACATCTGCACCTTCGGGCGGAGAGATATCCCGCAGGGGACGGCTGACACGTACTGTCAATGGCAAGGTCACTGAGGGCGGACGCTACGGCAACAGCCGCATAACGTCCGACGGTATCATGTTCGAGGAGGAGTGATATGGGCAAGAGCTACAGGCTTATCGCAAAGGTCAGGACAGGCGGCTTCGGGCTGTCCGAGATGGTCATTACAGACCGTCTGCCCGACAAGATCGAAAAGATATCCGACAACAAGGTCATTGCCACATACGGTAATTATCGCCAGGTATGGACCGCCGAGGGGAGCGGAAATGAGAGGCATAATTTCAAGGAGGTCATTGAGGAGGTGGGCAGCGATGACGGCAGCTGAGGCGGCGGAGATCATGATATCGGGGGGTGAGGGCGGCAAGGTCAAGCCCATAACTATAACGGAAAACGGCACATACAATGTTTCCGATGCCGAAAAAGCTGAGGGGTATGTGGGATTTGCGCCTGTGACGGTTGATGTGCCTGACAGATATCAGGAGGGATATGATAAAGGATACGATGACGGTGTAAAATCGGTTGTTATCAGTCCCCTGACGGTCACCGCAAACGGCACATATAGCGCCGCTGATTATTCCTGTAATGGATTCGACCCTGTGAATGTCAATGTACCGGACAGATATCAAGAGGGCTATGAGGACGGACAGGAACATGGCAAATATACATTTCCCGATGGCACATCATACAGCGATGTTGTAAACATCGTCGGCGGCGATGCCATTACCGATGAAACGTTGGGTGTACAGGTCAGAACAACGGAAACATACGGGGAAGATATGTATTCAACCCAAACCATTGTTTATGATTTATCGGGAAATCCATTATCAACATTGCGGAGTTGGGGATTTGCCAATAGTTTCCTGCCGACATGGGGAATGCCTAAAGTAACATATTTTTCGGTGACTGACAGCACAACAGGAGCCTGGAAGATCATATACACATGGGACAGCGGGGGCACTAACGAATTTACAGGCACAGATACCTATTTGATTGGATTTGGGGCAGATGGGCACAAGTATTCGGCAAGCAATTAAAGGAGGATATTTATGGTAAAAGAAGTAAAAGGCTGCAACAGGGTCATCGAGATCACCCTTGACGGCACTGAATGTGCTGTGAAATTTGATGCCAAATACAACGGATTTGATATCCGCAACAAGTCGGGCAAGGATATCACAGTATCCCTGAAATCAGGTGCTGCCAAGGGCGATGATGGCGTTATCACCATTGGGGACGGCGAGACGTTCAACTATATGCACATGATGGGGCTGGACACTGTATATATCACAGGTTCGGGTGCTGTGGCTGTGGCGGCAAAAAATGAGGCTGCGGCAAATTTTAAGGCTGTTCGGAGAGGGGGTGAGACAGTTGACATAAACCCCACGTCTATTAGCGAAAATCATAATAACATATTCCTTGGCGATGATTTATTCGCCAAGGGATATGATATCAATGATATCTGCGCTATGATTAGTGACGGAAGTTTTTCTGATATCTATATCGGTGACTATTTCACGCTATCGGGAGACATTGCGAATGTCCCCTGTTTTGTGGAACAGACCGGTGATGACGGTACAAAATCGCTGGTTGAATCGACCCAGACTGTCACATACAATACTAAATTCCGCATTGCCGGAATAGATACATACCTGAATACTGGTGATACGGCATTTACAGCACACCACGCTGTTATTGTGCCTGATGAGAATATCGGAACCAATCGAATGAATGGTACGAATTCAACTACTGGCGGATATGTTAGCAGTTTCATGTTTGCATCAGTATTACCTGTGTATAATACGCATTTTTCAGCGAAACTAAACAATCACCTGTTGTCACATCGTGAAATTCTGAGCAATAGTGTAACTGGAAACCAGGCAAGTGGCTGGGCGTGGGCTAATGTAAAAATCAATCTGATGTCTGAACCAGAAGTGTATGGCAGTAATCTGTGGGGGAACAAATATGATGCAGGTGTAAATTATAGGCAATTTCCGTTGTTTAGAATTGCATCAAAATATATTTGTAACCGCAACTGGTGCTGGCTAAACACCATTGCTGGAGGAAGCGACTTTACGGCTATGACCAGCAATGGTAATGCAACCCGCAATGGTGCCGGGGTTGCACTTGCCGTACGCCCATGCTTCTGCATAGGCTGAGGAGGTACAACAAATGGATACATACAATGAAATCCAGCAGAAAATTGCTGACTGCCGCTGGCAGCTGTCGGATAGCGCCAGTCCTATTGGGGACTGGAAAATAGCCAAGTGCTATGAATATGCGTTGATGGGGCTGCCTGCACCGTATGACATGACCGAATTAAACGCCAAGCGGCAGGCGGTAAGAGATGAAATTAACGAGCTGGAAGAGAAATTGAAAAAATTTGATATTCCTGTGGTTAGGAAAGAAAGGGAGAAATAAAAATGGATAAGTTCACAGAATTCATCAAGATCATACTGGGCGGCATTGTTACGGCGGTGTCGGGATTTTTCGGCGGCATGGACGGCATCATGTTTGCGCTGATAGCGTTTATATCCATCGACTACGTAACAGGCGTGGCGGTTGCTGTAAAGCAGAAAAAGTTGTCCTCGGAGGTGGGATTCTGGGGTCTGGTGCGCAAGGTCTGCATCGTGGCGCTGGTAGGCGTGTCACATTTTGTAGATGTTTATGTCATGCACACAGGTGATATCTTCCGCCCGGCTATTGCGCTGTACTACATAGGCAACGAGGGCATATCGCTGTTAGAGAACATCGGCAATCTGGGCGTAAAGCTGCCTAAGAAGCTGATTGATATACTGGAGCAGATACGTGACGATAATTCGGGGGAGGGCAAAAATGATGAGCATTAACATCAAAATGGATACAGGCACTGCCAACACCACTGTTGCCAAAGGGCGATCCATCGAATGGATAGTGATCCACTACACGGCAGGCACATCATCGGCTGCGGGTAGCGCACACAATCTTGCGGCATGGTTCAGGGCGGGAGCAAATCCCGCAAACCCTGCCAGCGCTGATTTTATTGTGGACGATGAAAATGTTGTCTGCTATAATCCTGACATTGCAAACCGTTATTCATGGGGCGCAGGTGGTGTAAAATACACCAAGATGTCCACGTCAGAGGGCGGCAGATATTACGGCAAGTGCAGCAACAGCAACTGCATCAACATTGAAATTTGCAGCAACAAGAAAAACAGGAAGTCTCTGAGCGCAGATGACACGGACTGGTATTTCACCGATGCAGAGCTGGCATTGGCTGCTGAGCTGGTCAAGCATCTGATGAAAACATACGGCATTTCAGCTGACCATGTTATAATGCACCACCAGGTGACCGGCAAGCTGTGCCCTGCTATGTGGACACATTCGGAGGCAGAGCTTGAGGGCTGGAAGAAGTTTCAGCAGATGTTTATGCCTGCTGTCGAAAGCAATCAGATGTTTTATGTGCAGGTCGGGGCTTTTAAGTCTCGTAAGAACGCCGAAGCATATTTGGCAAAGGTCAAGAAAGATTATCCAAGTGCGTTTATTAAGGTGATGTAAAAATTTTCTCCCGCTCTCGGTTGAGGGCGGGAGAATTTTTGTTTGTATGTCTTTCAATCTTTGCCTTTGTGTAGGTTTCAAATTTTGAAAGTCGAACCAATATTCATTCTTACGAGTGATGGTAGGTTCGGCTTCGTAGCAATACTTGAGGACCGTAGAATTTAATCTGCGGTCCTTTTGCTATATCTAACATAGCGTAAATGAATCTGCATTAATTGTATATAATATAACTAATTATTATATTGACATATTAAGATCTTGTTGATATAATTAAAATGATTATTATGTATGATTATTGAGGGGTGCTTATGCAATTTTGCAAAGGAAAGCTTTTTTGGAAGAATGAAAATAATTTATATTGTATAAAAAATATAAAATGGCCAGAAGATAAAATTGATTATTTTAGTTTTTTAAAGGAGCAACGGAATTTACAATATCATCAGATTTTAATTTCTTCTGAAACATATATATCTCTTTTGAAATATATGATTATAAATAAGTCTTTTACCCTTGTAAAAATAAAGTTTATGGAAGAAGATGTCGAGTATAATGAAGAAATATCGTCTATTTTGGCGAATATGAACTCAAATCCTTCGTATTTAATATATTTATTGGATGTGTTAAAGCCCATTTCTGAAAAGTCTTCTATTGAAATTAAGAGTATGTACTTTAAAAAGCGTAATTCATATGGAGAGGCACAGCAATTTTATATTCAATCTAATGGTGTAGTGGGGATAAACTGTGAAAGCTTTAATGAAGTATCGGATTTAATATGCGAATTTGTCAAGGGGTGTGTATTCCCATGACAAAAATAAAATGTATTTTAACAATTTTAATTCCATTGTTTAGTGCAATAATTGGATTAAATTTAATGGATAAATATAATATTTTTGCGGAGTTAAATATTGGTCCTCAAGATAAAGCTTCGGATGTATGTATTAGTGTTTACTTTGCAATTATTGATGCAATTCTATCAACTATTTTTCCGCTTTTTAGTAGTTTATTTCCTGAAATTCGTGTCATTTTTTCAAATGCTGGGAATGATAGTAATATAGATGAAACACCTATAATATCTTTAAAAGATTCTCAAGCATCGGGTGTTGCGGAAATGAATGTTTTTATTGAAATAAAGGGAAAAAAAGAACAATTTAAAAATGTAAAAGTACTTATAAAAAATCCGGGATATATTGATATTCAACCTTCCGCCGTTTTACATGGTGTATCAATTAATCAAGATGGGGACTGTGAAATTGATATAACTGAAATAATTGGAAGTGTGTCAGATGTCGATTTACGACAATCCTTTCGTATTATTATGGCACAAAATTGCAACGATGTTTCACGTTCAATCATCATTATGCCTTACATAAATAAAGGTTTGTATAAAATAGTCTCTTTAAAATACAACAAAGCTGAAATAAGAATGGGTGATATTTAATGTCAACAATGCGTTGGTCGGATTCAAAAACTACCAAACTCGAAGATGCAATTAACTTATTGGTCGATTCAGTAGATGATGATAATGAAAACAATTTAATTGTTTGGAAGGATTGGCAGTTAAATACAGTTTTTCCTTCGCCACAAATTACAACGATAAATGGCTTAAGTGTTGATTTTAATGTTATACGCTATAGTTACAATCAAGTAACATTGTTGCCTTATCAAAGTGAAGATAGAATAATTCCAAAATCTGGTCGTATTATTGTTTACTCACATTTGGGTCGCATTAAATATATTATTGATCAAAATTCAAATTCGCAAAAAATGCTAAGAAAACTTTTATCTTATAACGGAAAAAATGAAATTGAAAAGAATTGTTTTCAATTTGATGGAGATTTTTTTATTTGGCTTATTTTTCGCGTTTTTTATAATAAGATTTCTATTGAAAACTCTGTTAAAGATAATACATTGACCTTGTATCTTGATGCAATTAAGGGATTCCGAGGTAATACTGAGGATCTGCAGAATAAAGTTTCTGCTAATGGAGAAGCTGTAATAAATTTGATAAGTGCTTTATCTTTTTTATTAGAAAGCAGTGCTTTGAATCAGATCAAAGTTGATATTACGTATACTAATCATGATAATATAAGTTTAAAACTTCAGCAAAATACTGTACAAATTGATTTTAGTACATATCAAGGTGAATATGAAAATGATATGGAAGATTTAAAATATGCTAAGCTTTATCTTTTAGTATATCTGGAAATATTGCCCATATTGGAGCAAGAATATTTTTCTGACAAAAGTGAAAGTGAATGGGGAGAAGATAAGTATAAATCTTTTTTAAATGATATTGCCAAGCTTTTAAATGATAAAATTCAGGAAAAACTAAAAATCAATGAAAAAGAATAATTTGCTTTCACAGCCATTCTCTCCAGCTAATCAATGATCCACTATCCCGCAGACCACAAAGGTTTGCGGGATATTTTTATTTGGTAATTCCTAACATGTCTTTTTGACACCCATCTGACACCCATTGCCTTTTTTGCTCAAATATTCGTCAAGTTTATCAATCTGATTATTCTTGTATTTGGAGTCCAAATGTGTGTATATCTGCATGGTGGTTTTTATGTCTGCGTGACCTGCCTGCTCTTTGGCCGTCATAACATCGACACCAGCAAGATACAGCATCGTGATATATGTATGCCGCAGCCAGTGAGCTGTAATGGGCGGAATAACCATTGGAATTTTCTTGGGTGCAAACTTTGAGGTAGGTTTCTGAAAATCAAGCAGATTTGAAAAGTCCCCGAATTTCAAATTGAGTTCCTGTTGTATTATAAATTTTGCCCGTAAAATTTTATTTATTCTTGCGTTTTGTCGTAGTAGTGTCGTAGTAGCGCCGTATATGTATATCATATTAACATATTCTACAATTTTAAAGATATAAAAAATCCTCTCAAATCACGTATTACAGCCATTTGAGAGGATTTTTACATTGGTGAGCCATTGGGGATTTGAACCCCAGACCCTTTGATTAAAAGTCAAATGCTCTGCCGACTGAGCTAATGGCTCATCTCAACAATGCTTATTTATTATATCAAATAAAAATTGCCTTGTCAACAGGATTTTGCCAAAAGCCCTTGAATTTACATTTTGTTAACATTTCACCTGAGCAGCAGATTTACCGTAAGCACGCTGAAAATAAAGCCAGTCAGGTCTCCCGTGAGAGAAGCCGCAAGGGTGTGGCGGGTCTTTTTTATGCCTGCCGCCCCGTAATAGACCGCAAGGGTGTAAAAAGTGGTCTCGGTGGAGCCGAGCATCACGCTTGCCACCTTGCCCGCAAAGCTGTCGGGGCCGCTGTCCGAGATGATGCTCTCATACACAGCCAGCGCTCCGCTGCCGGAAACAGGCCTTATCAGCGCCAGCGGCAGGCACTGCGAGGGAAAGCCGATGCTGTCAAAAATCTGTGCCGATACGTTTGTTATCAGTTCCATTGCCCCCGATGCCTTGAACATTCCCACCGCCGTTATCAGTGCAATAAGAGTGGGCAGCAGCTCTGCACAGGTTTTCAGATTATCGGCAGCACCCTTTACGAACTCGCCGAAAATATCCGTCCTTTTATATATCCCCCACAATATCACTATGGCAGCGCATATGGGTATCACAAGGCTTGTCATGCTCGGTTCTCCTTTCATTTTTCCGTCTGATAAAGGGAAGCACCGCCGCTGTAAGGGAGAATGCAAGTGCGGCTGCCGATGTTATCCACACGGCGGGAATTATCTCCAGCGGCTCCGCAGAACCGTATTTCATGCGTATGGAAAGGGCTGTTGAGGGGATAAGGGTAATGGAGGCGGTGTTCAGGACGGTGAATATCACCATTGAGGGAGTGGCGGTGTCCCCTGCTTTCTCCTCTTCAGCAAGGGCTTTCATTGCTTCTATCCCGAAAGGCGTGGCGGCATTGCCCAGCCCCAGCAGATTTGCGGTTATGTTCATGCAGATGGCATGGAACGCCCTTCCGTTTTTGTCGATATCACGGAAAAGTCCGCCGAGTATAAATGAAAAGCCTTTTGCCAGCACATCGGTAAGCCCCGATCTTTCCGCAATGCGCATAAGTCCGCCCCAGAAGCACATTCCGCCGCAAAGATATATGCACAGCTCCACCGCATTCACAGGCTCGGTGAGCACTGCCTCGGTAAGCTGCCCGGACGTGCCCGTAAAGACGGATACGGCTATGGAAACAAGTATAAGTCCTGCAAAAATAATGGTAAGCATATCATCACTCCGAGAAAAATATATGTATCATGCAGGCGGATTATTCAAACCCCAACGGCAGTGAAAACGATTTATGCGTTAGTTTTTACCATTATCTAAATTTTTTCTCAAAAGCTATTGCAATTTCAGAAAAAGTATGATATAATATGTAACATCTAAGTTGGATGTAATCCGATATATAGGTGTGCGGGCCCTGTGCAACAAAACACCGTGAACCATGTCAGGCGGGGAACCGAGCAGCATTAAGCGGTACGTTTCGTGTGCCGCAGCAAGCCTGCACACCTATGTATCGGATTTTTTATAAAACAGAAAGATGGCCAGCTGAATGAAGAGATTACTGAAATTTTTCTCTGCGCTGAAACGGCTTTATGTCACCTCGGCACCTGCAGGCGCCGCTGTGCCCTATGTGCTGGGTCTGATATTTGTATTTTTCTATTTCGTCGATCACACTCACCCCGATGAAGCATATCTGATATGCGGAGCGGTCATGTTCCTGGCGGGGCTTTTCATACAGATAGGCTTTTCAGTTAACAGGGGCATAAACGGCACCCCCGCCGACTACCTTTCGGATTACGATAAGGACGTTATCGGCACAGCCTTTATGTACGGTGAGAAGAAGCGAATGTTTTACTCCGCTCTGGAGCTGCTCCTGGCGGAAAATAATTATAACGATGCCCTGGATATTTTCAGGGACCTTAAAGGCAAAAGCCTGACAGACAGCGAACAGGGCGTTCTGGGCTTTTACACCTCCATCTGCTACAGCAGAATGGGATATTCCACCAACGCCGCTCACTGTGCAGTTATCGCAGCCGAAAAGGAGATACATCTCCCCGAATCGCTGCTTATGGCGGCAAGGAACTTTTCCCTCTCCGCAAGCTACGGCTCTGCGGCTGAGTATTACGAAAAGCTCGTTCCCATCGCCGAGAGCAAGGGCATTTTCCCTTTCATCTACAACGAGATAGGCAGAATGTTCCTTTCGGCTAATCTTCCCGAAAAAAGCAGATATTACTTTGAAAAATCAATAGAATACGGTCTTGACCCCATAACCTCTCAGGGCGGTCTTGCGCTGGCAAGCCTGCTGGAGGGCAAGGAGGACGAAGCCTGCGAAAGGTACCGCCTTGCGCTTATCGCACGAATAGGCGATATGGAGGGGTTCAAGTCATACTGCGCTCAGATATGCACCGCAGGCGGCTATCCCGAAAATTTCTTTGAGGAGCACCTGAGAGAGCGCTACGGCAAAGCCGACTCCCACATCAACGGATAATTATAAAAGAGGAAGGATTTTATGTATCAGGCGTTATACAGGAAATACAGACCCGCCACGTTTGACGATGTAATCTCCCAGTCTCATATTACCACAACGCTGAAAAATCAGATAATGAGCGGCAAAACCGCTCATGCCTACCTGTTCACAGGTTCAAGAGGAACGGGTAAGACCACCTGCGCCAGAATTTTTGCCAAGGCGCTCAACTGCGAGCACCCCGTAAACGGCTCGCCCTGCTGTCAGTGCGATATCTGCCGTGACGCAGACAACTTTGCTCTCGCCGATATCATCGAGATAGACGCAGCCTCCAACGGCTCCGTAAACGATGCCCGTGAGCTGAGGGAAGCCACCGAATACACCCCCGAACGGTGCAGATACAAAATATACATCATCGACGAGGTCCATATGCTTTCAAAGGAAGCGTTCAATGCTCTGCTGAAGGTCATTGAGGAGCCTCCCCCGTATATAAAGTTCATCATGGCGACCACCGAGCTTCACAAGGTGCTGCCGACCATTCTGTCAAGATGCCAGCGGTTTGACTTTATGCGAATAAAGACCGAGGACATCGCCGCACGTCTCAGCGACATTGCGGTAAAGGAAAACATCACCCTCGCCCCCGACGCTGCCGAGCTTATCGCAAAGGCTGCCGACGGCGGTATGCGTGACGCTCTTTCCATTCTCGACAGATGTATCGCATTTTCCGAAAACATCACCGCCGATGTGGTATCCGAAGCGGCAGGCATCGCAGGCCGTGACTACCTTTTCGCTCTGGCGGAAGCCGTTGCGGACAAGGATCCCACAAAAGCGCTGGATATCATCTCTCAGCTGTACGACCGCTCAAAGGATATGCAGCGGCTGTGCGAAGAGCTGGCGGCACAGTTTCGGAACATTATGATAGCCATTTCAGCCCCCGAGCAGACAAAATCAATGATCTGCCTGCCCTCGGAGCTTGAGACCATAAAGCGGATAGCGTCTAAAATGACTCTTTCCGATGTATTGTCCCATCTGGACACACTTTCCTCCTGCGCAGAGCGTATGTCCCGTTCCCTCTCAAAGAGGATAGACATGGAGATGTGCGTTATCAGAATGTGCAGCGGAGCGGCTATTGTCACCGCCCAGTCCCCTGCTCAGGCAGCGGACAGAAGTGAGATCGACAGGCTGAACGCCAAGATATCCGAGCTTGAACAGAAGCTGGAGCAGAAGGCTGACAGTTCATCGAGACCCCAGCCGCAAAATCAGAAATATCCTCCCGCATCGGAGCGTGCCGCCGAAATGGCAGCCGCAGCATCGGGAAGCTCGTCCATAAACTATATCGACCGCTGGTTCGATATCATAGACAAGCTGAAGGAGACCTGCCCCTCAGTCGCCCCTGCCCTTAACGGCACCTACGGCTATGAGTGCGGCGGAAAGCTGCTCATAAACACCAAGGACAAGCTTATCGGCGTGCTTACACGCTCCCCCGAGAACTGTGTCAAGATACTGTCCGCCATAAATCAGCTGACAGGTCTTACCCTTTCCAACAAGATACTTGTGGGCTACAGGGAAAATCTTGACCGCTCACTGGCAGGCGGCGGCGAAAGCAAGGCGGAAGCAAAAATATCCCCCGAGGAAGCCCGGAAGGCTCTGCTTGAAAAGGCAGAAAACGGCGGCGTTCCCGTCGAAACTATCTAAGCTCAGTATCCGTCGGTATCCGTCGGATAATTGCTGCGGCACAGGTTGCGGCGCATAAATTTGAATACAATTTTTTCAAAGGAGTTATCACTATGAAAGCAAGATTACCACAGGGTATGGGCGGCGGCGCTCAGAATATGCAGAACATGATAAAGCAGGCTCAGAAGATGCAGGCTGAGATCACCAATGTTCAGGAAGAGATCGAGAACGAGACCTTCACCGCTACCACAGGCGGCGGAGCTGTTGAGATCACCATGAACGGCAGAAAGCAGGTCCAGTCCCTTAACATCAAGCCCGAAGTCGTTGACAAGGACGATGTTGAGATGCTCCAGGATCTTCTTATCAGCGCTATCAACGAGTGCGTAAAGCAGATCGAGGATACCTCCGAGGCAAAGATGGGCGCAGTAACAGGCGGCGTTTCTTTCCCCGGCCTTTTCTGATACCCCATAAATAAAAAGCTTGGCGGGGACTGGATAATAGTCCCCGCATTTTATCGAAAGGAGCATTTGCAATGGCAAACAGCACAGCACTGCCTCTGGTGCTCCTTGCGGAGCAGTTCGCAAAGCTTCCGGGCATTGGCATGAAAACCGCACAAAGGCTGGCTTATTTTGTAATGGGCATGAGCGACGAGGACGCACAGGCCTTTGCAGACGCTATAATCAATGCCCACAGCACGGTAAAGGAGTGCCGTATCTGCTGCAATCTTACCGATTCGGGTGTGTGCCCCATATGCAGCGATGATATGCGTGACCCCTCCACTATCTGCGTGGTGGAGACACCCAAGGACATTACCGCATTCGAGCGCACAAACGAGTACAAGGGCGTTTATCATGTACTCCATGGGCTTATCTCTCCACTGGACGGCGTTACTCCCGAGCAGATACGCATAAAGGAGCTGCTGAACAGGATAAAGAAAGGCGGCGTGAAAGAGGTCATCATGGCGACCAACCCCACTGTTGAGGGCGAAGCCACTGCCATGTACATCTCAAAGCTTTTAAAGCCCCTGGGAATAAAGGTAACACGCCTTGCATTCGGTCTGCCCATAGGCGGAACACTGGAATTTGCGGACGAGGTTACTCTTTTCAAAGCACTGGAGAATCGCAGTGAGATTTGACATATCTGTCATATAAATCACTTTATATTTGTGAAATGCCACAAATATAAAAAAAGGTATTGACTTTTTAGAATGAATGTGGTATGATATATAAGTCGTCAGGGAACGTTACCAATTCCGATTAAGTTAAACCTTTACTGGGATATAGCCAAGCGGTAAGGCAACGGACTTTGACTCCGTCATTTCGCCGGTTCAAATCCGGCTATCCCAACCACACTGGGGTGTCGCCAAGCGGTAAGGCACTTGACTCTGACTCAAGCACTTCCGGGGTTCGAATCCCTGCACCCCAACCACAAACCTGTTCACATTGTGAGCAGGTTTTTTGTTTTGTGTATGAAAAATCGGCAGCTCATATGAACTGCCGATTTTGCTTTATACTAAGCACCAATTAAAAACTATACAAAAAATTGAGCATAATCTTGCGTATATGGATTATGCGATGATTTTTTGTCTATAGTTTTATTGGTGATCAGTATTATTGCCACTCTTTAAGAAATTCCACCATTTTAAAATAGCTCTCCTGTCTGGCTTTTGCGCAGGCAGCGGGGTTTTTCTTTTCTGTGGGAAGAATGTATCCCATCACCTTGTTCAGCTTGTCCAGCGCCTTTTTCTCCTCTTCACTGTCGCAGCGCTGGTCAAAGGCAAGGGCATGGCTGCCGTTCTCATAAATAGCGCACTCGTGCCTGTGTGGAAAGCCCTTATCATCCAGCACCTTCATAATGCGGCGTGAGGCTATCTCCGAGGGCCATGTATCGTCAAAACCCGGGGCAATGAGCAGGATATCGCCGTTTATGTTCTCCGCTTTGATGCGTGAGGCTTCGGTGTAGTTATCAATGCACTCGATGTAATAATATCTGTTCATCTGGCTCATATTGTAATTGGAATTTTTTCTCAGTGCCGCAAGGGTCGAGGGGATATGGGAAAGGCATTCGGAAGACGAATATGGCAGGTCATGACCGTGATAATTGAACATTGCACAGTGCTGGCGGAAGAACATATTTTTCGTGCCCTCCACCACATAGTCATAGCCCGAAACGGGTATGGCGCAGGTTATGTCGCCAATGAGCGAGGCGCAGAGCAGCGTATATGCTCCCCCAAGGGAAATGCCCGTCATGGCGATCTTGTTTATCTTCACGGGGCAGTCGTTTTTCAGCCAGCCCACAGCCCTTTCGCAGTAATCCACGGGGATAGCAAAATTATTTTTGCTCAGCCCCTCCCACAGATAATATCCCAGCGCAAGAACGCTGAAACCCTCACGACTGCACAGCTTCGAGGCACGTTCCTCCACAGTGCTGCGGTTCTCGCCTGTTCCGCCCACGTATATCACGGCTTTGTCGGCGTAGGTGCTTCCCTCATAGAACGTGCCCAGAAAGCCGTTTTTTTCAAGTGTTGTTTTTATTATCATATGCTGCTTCTCCTTTACGTAAGCTATAGCTAACTCATATACATATTTTATCCGATATAATTATAGCACGTTGTTATGCGGATTTCAAGTATCAGATCTGCGGCAAACTGCCTGCCGCCTTGATTTTCAAAGGAAAATATGATATAATTTACAAAGTATCTTATTTGAAAGGACAGTTTATCTTGAAGCCCGTAAATCTTAAATTCAAAGGCCTTGGCTCATATTTTGGGGAGAGCGAGATCAACTTCGGCTCCCTTGATGATGTTTTTCTCATCTGCGGCGAAACAGGTTCGGGAAAGACTACCATTCTTGATGCAATGATGTTCGCACTTTACGGCGAAAGCAGCGGCGGAGAGCGCAGCGAGCTTTTAAATGGTCATTACACAAAAAAAGACGGCGAGGCTTATTCTGTCTTTGAATTTGAGCTGTCGGGCAAGCGGTACCGCTTTTCACGGACATTTACGCCCAAAGCCCGTGCCGAGGGCTGGAACGAGTATCAGGACTGCGCATTTTACGACACGGAAAAGGAAATGTGGCAGCCGTATTTTGATAATCCCCGCCAGAAAGACGTAAATGCGCAGGCTGTAAAGCTGCTGGGGCTTACCGCCGAGCAGTTCAGGCAGGTGGTGATACTCCCGCAGGGCAAGTTTGAGCGGCTGCTCACCTGTCCCACAAAGGAAAAAGAAGAGCTGCTCAGGACGCTTTTCGGCGCAGAGCGCTTCACACGCATATCCGAGCGGCTGAAAAAGCTGGCGGACGATGAAAAGAAAAGCATCGAATGCGAGCAGATGAAGATAGACGCTGACCTTTCCGCCGCAAAGCTTGACTCCCCCGAAGCGGCTGACGCTCAGGTAAGCGAATACAAAGCGGCTCTTGAAGAGATGAAGTCCGCCCATGCCGCCGCCGATGCCGAGAAAAAGCGTGCCGATGAAGCCCTTTCCGCAGGAAGCCTGCTGTCTGAAAAATTTGCCGAGCTTGATAAATCTGAAAAGTCTTTTTCGATGCTGAAAGAAAAGCAGCCCGAATTTGACAGGCTGGCTGAAAAGATAGACCGCCTTGAACGTGAAAAGGCAGTCCTCCACGAAACAGACAATTACCATGCTGCCCGTGAAGAACATCTCCGCAGAAGCAAAGCCGTTTCCGATGCAAAAGCCGCTCTCACGGCTGCCAATGCGGACAATATCGCTGCGCAAAAGCGCTTGCAGGAGCACAAAAACAGCGAGCAGGAGAATATCTCACGCAGGGAGGAATATATCCGTCTGGAGGGGCTGAGGTCTGTATATGCTGCTGCCGAGCCACTCCGCAGTGAAACGGAAAAGGCCCTTATACTGGGCAAAAAGCTGCGCACCGAATATGACAATGCAGGCAAAAAGGCAGCCGACCTGAAAGCCGCCGCCGACAAAAAAAGCAAGGAAGCGCAGGAAAAGGAAAAATTCGCCGACAGCGTTCTGCGGCTTTATAACGAGCTGAAAGCCCTTGAAGATGCAAAAAAATCCCGTTCCGAAGCCGACAGGCTCAACAAGGAAAGGGCAGAGCTTTCGGTCAGGGCGGACACCATTGCGGGCAGGATAAAGCAGGCTGAGGAGCAGGAAAAGAATTATCAGGCGGAATATGAAACCGTCCGCAGAGCCTTTATTGACGGCATATCCTCCCGACTGGCGGCAGAGCTTGCGGAGGGCACTCCCTGCCCCGTCTGCGGAAGCACCCATCACCCCGAAAAGCACTCAGGCGTGCAGTCCGTCTCCGACAGCGACATGGAAGCGGCAGAAAAAAAGCTCCGTCAGGTAACGGAAGAAAAAATAAAGCTTACCTCCGAGCAGATAACCGCCGTGCAGAAAATATCCGAGCTTGATGAGCAGATAAAAGCCCTTGAAGCCATTATCCCTCAGGGATATTCCGAGGAAAATTATATCAAAGCAAAATCCGCTTATGACAATGCCTACAAAGAGCAGCAGAAGCTCCCGCAGCTGCGTGAAGAGCTTCGTGAGATAAACGTTCAGCTTGACATGGCAGAGCAGGAAAATAAAATTATATCCGAAAAGCTCATCGAAGCAAGGGAAAACTACAGCAGTCTGGCGGCGCAGTACAAGTCTGCCTGCGCACAGATGGAAAAGGATATTCACGACACATCTGCACTGGAAAAACGCCTTACGGAGCTGAAAAGGCTCACCGATGAATACAGTCTGGTCTCCGAAAAGCTTTCGCAGGAAGTGTCATTAAGCGCACAAAAGCTGGCGGCGGCAAGCACAAGCCATGAGGCCGCTGTGAGCGAAGAAAAAGCAGCTGTACAAAAGCTTGCCCTGGCAAAGGAAGCGGCTGAAAAGGTGCTGGCAGAAAATAACCTCCCCCCTGCCGATGAATTTGTCCCCGACCGTGAAAATATCTCCCGCCTGTCCGAGTTGAATGAACGGCTGAAGCAGTTCGTATCAGCCCTTTCCGATGCCGCAAAGCGCCAGGAAGAGCTTTCCGGGGAGCTTTCGGGAAAAGAACGCCCCGATATCGCATCCCTTAAAAAGCTCCGTGACAGTGCGGACGCAAAATGCAGTGAGCTTGATTTCAATATCCGCAGCACAGAAGAAAATATCAAAAGGCTCACCGACCTTGCCGCAGACTGCCGCAAGCGCATGGAAGCACTTAACGCAAGGCGTGAGATCTATGCCCGGCAAAGGGAATTTGCCGACATGATGTCGGGCGCAAAGGGAATTTCCTTTACCCGCTACGTTCTGGGCGTAATGCTCGACATGGTTACGGACGAAGCAAACAATATGCTTGCAAATATGCTGGACGGCACTTTCAGGCTGGTGAGAAGCAAGGAAGTGGGCGGCGGCTCCAAGCAGGGGCTTGACCTTATGGTGGAAAGCGCCCTTGCGGAACATTCTGCCAGCTACCCCACGGCGCAGCTTTCGGGCGGCGAGAAATTTCTCATCTCCCTTGTGCTGGGCGTGGCGCTGTCAACAGTGGTGCAGAGCCGCTTCGGAGGAATAAGCATTGACGCTATGTTCATCGACGAGGGCTTCGGCTCCCTTGACCCTGCCGCTCTGGCGGACGCTGTAAAGGTCATCTACACCATTCAGGGCAGCCGCCGAAAGGTGGGCATAATATCCCATGTGGATAAGCTCAAAGAAGAAATACCCTGCTGCATCAACGTGAAAAAGGACAGGCACGGCAGCTCATTATCATACTGAGGAGGCAGACTATGAAGCTGAGACTTTACAATGCACGCTATCTTGACTCCAACGACATGACCGTGAAAGAAGGCACAGTCTGCACCAATGGGGAACGGTTTTCATACGTGGGAAGCACTGAGAATGCTCCCGAAAACGAAGTTTATGACAGGGATATAGACCTGAAAAACGACCTTATTATCCCCGGCTTCTGCAACGCTCACACCCACTCGCCCATGGTTTTCCTGCGCTCCTTTGCGGAGGATCTTCCGCTGGACAGATGGCTGAATGAAGCGGTTTTCCCCAATGAAGCAAAGCTTTTGCCCGAGGATAGCTATACCCTTACAAAGCTTGCGGTGTGCGAATATCTGTCGGGAGGCACGACCTCCTGCTTTGATATGTATTTTTCAGCTCCCGAGCAGACCGCAAAGGCGTTCATCGACATGGGGTTCAGAGGTGTGTTCTGCGGTGCGGTGAATAATTTCTGCGGGTCACCAAAGCTGCTGGAGGAGCATTATGTTAAGCTCAACAGTACCTCCCCTCTTATTTCCTACAAGCCGGGCTTTCACGCCGAATACACCACAAGCCTTGAAATAATGGAGCAGATAGCGTCTCTGGCGCAGAAATATCACGCTCCCGTATGGTGCCACAACAGCGAAACAAAGTCCGAGACCGAGGGCTGCATTTCAAGGTACGGCAAGACCCCCACCGAGCTTATGGAAAGCATAGGAATGTTTGAGTACGGCGGTGGCGGATATCACTGTATATATTTCACCGAAAATGATATGGATATCTTCCGCCGCCATAATATGACCGCCGTGACCAACCCTGCCAGCAACTCAAAGCTTGCCAGCGGCATTGCGGACATATCCTCGCTGATGTCCCACGGGATAAACGTTGCCATAGGCACTGACGGCGCCGCAAGCAACAATGCCCTTGATATGTTCAGGGAAATGTACCTGTGCACCGTTTTGCAGAAGCTCAGATACTCCGACGCTGCCGCCATGCCTGCGGAAAATGTTCTCCGTGCCGCAACACTGGGCGGAGCAAAGGCAATGGAGCTGGACTGCGGCAGCATTGAAGCGGGAAAGCTTGCAGACTTTGCGGTGGTGGATATGCGCCGCCCCTCAATGCAGCCTGAAAATGACATTGTGAAAAATCTTGTTTTCAGCGGTTCAAAGGACATTATCCGAATGACTGCCGTTGGCGGAAAAATACTCTATGAAAACGGCGGATTTGCAGGCATTGACACTGAAAAATTATACCATGACTGCGCACGGATATGCGAAAGGATATTTGCCAAATGAAGCTAACGGATAAAATAACCGCCCTGTCGGGAGTGGCTGCAAAACGCAGCGAGCTTTACGCAAAAATGGGCATAGCTACTGTGGGCGATCTGCTGGATCATCTCCCAAGGGAATATATTGATTTTTCCGAGCCTGTGAACATTGCCGATGCGCCTTTAAACGAGCAGGCTGTGGTAAGCGGCACGGTCACGGCGAAAATTCCTGCCGCAAGGATACGCCAGGGGCTGGTGCTTTACAAGGTCATACTTGATGACGGCACGGACACAATAACCGTGGTCATATACAACAACCGCTACGCCTATGATGCTTTTGCAATGAATGAGACCTACCGTCTTTTCGGACGTGTCACAGGGGGATTTGTGCGCAAGGAAATGAACTCGCCGCTGGTGATAAAGGCGGACGAAAAGTGCCTTATCCGTCCAAAATATGCCCTTACCGAGGGACTTACGGCTCAGATGCTCATTATTAACATGACGCAGGCGCTGGAAAGCGTTTCCGAGCAGATAGAAGAGCCGCTCCCCGACTTTATCCGCCAGAAATTCGAGCTTTGCACCGAGGAATATGCCTAGTGTTCTGGAGTATTTCGTGCCGAATTGAAAAATCCCATCCGCGAAGATTCGCTGGATGGGAATGATATCCTGTACGCTGCGCGGGATTTTATATGCCGTTCGATCCTGCTTGATGGTGTTGTTGAGGGTTTTAATCAAGCGTCAGCACCTCCCGC
>ERZ1106954.915-NODE-915-length-23659-cov-16.567827_pt1 | contig 23659 bp, 20 predicted proteins | sample MGYA00403678_ERZ1106954 | MGnify/ENA primary metagenome ERZ1106954 (study PRJEB35170, sample SAMEA104062445) | human gut metagenome | biome: human gut; feature: human-associated habitat; material: faeces | place: Denmark | collected 2012-08-20 ... | reverse complement strand
TCATCATCGCCGGTCTGGTGCAGCAGGTCGTGGTCTGCATGATCATCGCCATCGTTCTGATGATCGGCACCCTGCTGGTCATCCGTGCCGTCACCGCTAAGAAGCACGCCGGCGTCTTCCAGGAAATGGCTGCTGCCAACAAGGCTCTGGCCAAGTAATTCCCGCGAAGCCTACATAAAAAAACAGGTCCGCACCTGCGGACCTGTTTTTTTTAGCTTGTCAAAAAAGGGCAGCGCCCTTTTTTGACAAGCTAAAAAACGGCTCATATGCCGAAAAAGCGTTTTCCATTGTCCCAGGTGGCCTGCTCCACCGCTGCAGGGGTCATGTCCCGCAGCTGGGCGATCCTCTCGGCCACCAGGTGCACATAGGTGGAGTCATTGCGGCGGCCCCGATAGGGCACCGGGGTCAGGTAGGGGGCGTCCGTCTCAATCATCAGCCGCTCCATGGGGACGGCCCGGATGACCTCCGGGGCCTTGCGGGCGTTTTTGAAGGTAGCTGCCCCGTTGAAGGACAGGTACCAGCCCCGATCCACCAGCTCCCGGGCCATTTCCACGGACCCGGCGAAGCAGTGGAACACGCCCCGCACCCGGGGAAATTCCCGGACTATGTCCATGGTGTCGGCGTGGGCGTCCCGGTCGTGGATGATCACCGGCAGCTGAAGCTCCTGGGCCAGGGCCAGCTGCTGCCGCAGCACCTGCTGCTGCAGGTCCCGGGGTGGATTCTCCGGCCAGTAGTAGTCCAGGCCGATCTCACCGATGGCCACCACCTTATCCTCCTGGGCCAGAGCCCGGATCTCCGTCAGGTGCTCCGGGCAGAAATCGCCGCAGTTTTCCGGATGGATGCCCACGGCAGCGTAGATATGGGGAAAACGATGGGCCAGCTCCACCGCCGTCCGGGAGGACGCCACGGTGCAGCCGGGGTTCACCACCAGACCGACGCCGCGCTCCGGCAGAGAAGCCAGCAGGGCCTCCCGGTCCGGGTCGAACTGGTCGTCGTCATAGTGGGCGTGGGTGTCAAACAGCATGGCGGGCCCTCAGTCCAGGCGGACCTTACCCAGCCGGGCGTCCGCCACATACTGGGCCTTCAGCTCCCGCAGCCGGTCCATATGGGCCGTGCGCAGGTGGACCTGCTGCTTTTCCTCCGACTCCCACTGCTCCACCAGGAGGATCTCGTCGGCATTCTGGACGGACAGGAAATAATCGTACCGCAGGCAGCCGTCCTCCCGGCGAATGGCGTCGATGATGCCCTCGGTGGTCAGCTGGCGCAGGAAGTTCTCCCGGCAGCCGGGCTTGGCCAGATAGCGCACGTACAGGGTCAGGGTAGTTTCCATAGAGAAGCGCTCCTTATTGATAATGTTGGTCCAGTACCGCGATCATGGCGGCAATGGCGTTTTCCCGGCAGTCCGGCAGGACCCGGACTCCGGGCACCCGGCGCACCGACTCGATGGCGTTGGCCGGGGCAAAGGGCATGCCGGCAAACTCCAGCATGGGGATGTCATTGGCGTGGTCCCCCACGCAGCACACATTCTCCTGCCGGATATGCAGCAGCTGCGCCAGACGGCGGACCATGCCGCCCTTGTTGGCGCCCTTGGCGGTGATCTCCAGCAGCGTGGATGCGCTGGCCACGATCTCATATTCCCGGCTCCAGGGCTGCTCCCGGATATACTTTTCCAGCTGCCGCAGCCGGGGAGGCTCCTCCTCAAACAGCAACTTGGCAATAGGTGACGGAGCCTGGTCCAGACTGTCCAGCTCCACCGACGGGGAGTGGGTCAGGTGCAGGTGCCGGGCGGTGATCTCGTTGGGGTGCACCACATGGATGGAGTTGTCGTCGTGGTAGATCTCAAAGGTCAGGTCCGGCATTTCCGCCGTCAGCTGCCGGACGTGGTCCCGGATGCGCTCCGGCAGAAAGGCGGTGCAGAGGTACCGCCCGGCGGCAAAGTCATAGATGGCCGCGCCGTTAAAGAGCACGGTGGGGCCATTCATGGGGATGCCGTCCTTCAGAGCGGCGAAGGAGGGCAGGGCCCGGCCGGTGGACACGCAGAAGGTGCCGCCCTGGGCCATGAAATACTCCATGGCTGCCCGGTTTTCCGGCGATACCGGGGGGATGCCGCCCTTTCCCCGAAGGGAATCCTCCGTGTAGACGATGGTGTTGTCATAATCGCTGGCGATAAGGACGCCGTCAAACTTTCCCATGACTTATCCCTCTGCCGCAGGCGTGCCGCCTCCGCCGCTTCTGCGGCGTCCGCCCCGGTGGCGGGGACGGCGGCGGGACTGGGCGCCCTCCTGGGGCGCCGCGTTCTCCGCGGGCTTCTGAGACGGCTTGGGGGCGCCGCTCTTCGGCGGCTGGGGACGGTTCTCCTGGGGCTTGTCCCCGGGCTTGCGGCGGGGACGGCGGGGCTTGTCGTCGGCCCTGGGCCCATCGGGACGCTTCTTTTCCGGCGGACGGGGCTTCTCCCGCTTCTCCGGGACCTTCTCCGCCGTCTGCTGGGGCTTGCTTCCGCCGCCCCGGCGGCGGCGCTCGTTCCGGCGGCGGGCGGGCCGTTCCTCCCGGGCGGGGGCGTCGGGATCAAAGTCCGCGATGACCAGGGGCATGGGGAACTCGTCCTCCTTCCGCTCCTCCACATACCGGGCGGGCCGTTCCTGGGGCACCTGGATGCCGTCGCGGCTGCCCTTGCCGTTGCGCAGCACACACAGCTCGCAGCTGTGGTAGCACCGGGGGGCTTCGGGCTTCTCATCCAGCCGGACATGAACCGTTTCCTTCAGCACGTTCACGTCGCAGATGTTGCCGGGGCCATCCGGCGTCTGGACAAAGGAGTCGTTCTTGGGCATGCGCTTCAGAGCGTCCTCATAGGCGTCCTGCTCATATTTCAGGCAGCACATCAGCCGCCCGCAGGTGCCGGAAATTTTCGTAGGGTTCAGGGACAGACTCTGGGTCTTGGCCATTTTGATGGACACGGGCACAAAGTCATCCAGAAACTGGGCACAGCAGAAGGGGCGGCCGCAGATCCCCAGGCCTCCCAGCATCTTGGCCTCGTCCCGGACGCCGATCTGCCGCAGCTCGATGCGGGCCCGGAACACCGACGCCAGGTCCTTTACCAGCTCCCGGAAGTCCACCCGCCCGTCGGCGGTGAAGAAGAACAGAATCTTGTTCCCCTCGAAGCTGCACTCCACCCGCACCAGCTTCATCTCCAGGTTGTGCTGGAGGATCTTCCGCTGGCAGATATCGAAGGCTTCCTTCTCCCGGGTGCGGTTGTGGGCCGCTGTGCGGCGGTCGTTCTCCGTGGCCACGCGGACCATGGGCCGCAGGGGCTGGATGACGCAGCAGTCGTCCACCGGGTGGTTGCCCATGGTGCACTGGGCGTATTCCAGGCCCTGGGCCGTCTCCACGATGACGTGGTCCCCGGTCTGCACCTGCACGTCGCCGGGGTCAAAGAAGTAGGTTTTGCATCCGCTGCGGAAGCGGACGCTGATCACAGTTGTCATATATTTCGATTCCTTTCCGTGTATGTCAAAGCAGCTTTTCCCACCCGGCGCACAGGGCTCCCAGCACATGGCCCACGCCCACGTTATAGCGGCACTCCAGGCAGTATTGCTTCATCAGGTCTGTCATGCCCTGCAGCTGGCGCACGGTAAGCCCCCGGCGCAGCTCCTCCGCCCCGGGAATGTCCGCAGGGTCGGGCTTGCCGCAGGCGGCCAGCAGCGCCTCGGCAGAGGCCCTCCAGGCGTTCTCCAGCAGCTGCTGGAGCTGCTCGCGCTTGAGGCGCTTATTCTCCAGCCCCACCAGGTATTGGCTCACCGGCAGCAGCTGTCCCGAAGCGAAGGCCCGGCACAGGTCCCGGGCGGTGTCGTCCCGGGCGTCCTCGTCCTCGCCCCGGAGCTTCCACTCCACGCACCGGGAGCGGATGGTGGGCAGCAGCGCCGCCGCCGTCTCCGTGCAGAACAGGAACGCCGCGTAGGGCGGCCCCTCCTCCACCAGCTTCAGCAGCACGTTCTGGTCCCGCTGGTTCAAAGCGTCGCAGTCCGGGAAGATGTACACCTTGGCGGCCCCGTCGTTGGGGCGGATGTATGCGTCCTGCCGCAGGCTTCGCAGCAGGTCCACCGGCAGCTCCCGGTGGTCGGGGTCCTGCACCGTCTGGACATCGGGGTGGATGTCCTCCAGCACCTTGCGGCACTGGCGGCATTGCAGGCAGGGCTTTCCGCTTTGCGCCTCGCACTCCATGGCGGCGGCGGCAAAGCGGGCGGCGGCCATGCGGTCTCCGCTGCCGGAGAAGATGATGGCATGGGGCAGGGCTCCGCCTGCGGCGGCCCGGCGCAGCCGGCGGGCCAATGTGCTGTTTTCCGGCAGAAGCTGCCCCACGGTCCTTCCTCCCCATTGTTATACTTTCCGATTTTATAAGTATAGCATACCCTCCGTCCCGTCTGCAAGGTGCCGGGACGGGTTTTCTGCAAAAAATAGTTTCCCGTCAGGAGATTATTCCCGGTAATTTTGGGCCATAATGGCAAAAAGATTCCTTTTTGCGAAAATAGTCTTGCTTTTGACAGAAGATATGCCTATAATAAGTTGTTCGCAATTTTATTTTATATACGGAGGGAACTACATGAGTAAGAAGTATTGCTATCTCTTTACCGAGGGCAACGCCAAGATGCGCGAGCTGCTGGGCGGTAAGGGCGCCAATCTGGCCGAGATGACCAACATCGGCCTGCCCGTCCCCCAGGGCTTCACCATCACCACCGAGGCCTGCACCCAGTATTATGAAGATGGCCGCCAGATCAACGACGCCATCATGGCCGAGATCATGGAATACATCGAGAAGATGGAGCAGATCACCGGCAAGAAGTTCGGCGATCATGAGAATCCCCTGCTGGTCTCCGTCCGCTCCGGCGCCCGCGCCTCCATGCCCGGCATGATGGACACCATCCTGAACCTGGGCCTCAATGAGGACGTGGTGGACGTCATCGCCAAGAAGTCCAACAACCCCCGCTGGGCCTGGGACTGCTATCGCCGCTTCATCCAGATGTACTCCGACGTGGTCATGGAAGTGGGCAAGAAGTATTTCGAGCAGCTCATCGACGAGATGAAGGCCAGGAAGGGCGTCACCCAGGACGTGGAGCTCACCGCTGAGGACCTGAAGGAGCTGGCCGGCCAGTTCAAGGCCGAGTATAAGGCAAAGATCGGCCAGGACTTCCCCTCCGATCCCAAGGAGCAGCTGCTGGGCGCCATCAAGGCCGTGTTCCGCAGCTGGGATAACCCCCGCGCCAACGTGTATCGCCGGGACAACGACATCCCCTATTCCTGGGGCACCGCCGTCAACGTCCAGTCCATGGCCTTCGGCAACATGGGCGACGACTGCGGCACCGGCGTGGCCTTCACCCGCAACCCCGCCACCGGCGAGAAGAAGCTCATGGGCGAGTTCCTGACCAATGCCCAGGGCGAGGACGTGGTGGCCGGCGTGCGTACCCCCATGCCCATCGACCAGATGGCCGAGAAGTTCCCCGAGGCCTATGCCCAGTTCGTGGAGGTCTGCCGCACCCTGGAGGACCACTATCGCGACATGCAGGACATGGAGTTCACCGTGGAGCATGGCCAGCTGTACATGCTCCAGACCCGCAACGGCAAGCGCACCGCTCCCGCCGCCCTGAAGATCGCCTGCGACCTGGTGGACGAGGGCATGATCTCCGAGCAGCAGGCCGTGGCCATGATCGATCCCCGGAACCTGGATACCCTGCTGCACCCCCAGTTTGACCCCGCCGCGCTGAAGGCTGCCGCCCCTGTGGGCAAGGCGCTGCCCGCCTCTCCCGGCGCCGCCTGCGGCAAGATCGTCTACTCCGCCGAGGACGCCAAGGAATGGGCTGCCCGGGGCGAGAAGGTGGTCCTGGTCCGTCTGGAGACCTCTCCCGAGGATATCGAGGGCATGAAGGCCGCTCAGGGCATCCTGACCGTTCGCGGCGGCATGACCTCCCACGCTGCCGTTGTGGCCCGCGGCATGGGCAAGTGCTGCGTCTCCGGCTGCGGCGCCATCGTCATGGACGAGGAGAACAAGCAGTTCACCCTGGCCGGCAAGACCTATCACGAGGGTGACTGGCTGAGCCTGGACGGCTCCACCGGCAATATCTACGACGGCGCTATGCCCACCGTGGACGCCAGCGTGGGCGGCGACTTCGGCCGCATCATGGCCTGGGCCGATAAGTTCCGCCGGCTGCAGGTCCGCACCAACGCCGACACCCCCCACGATGCCGCCAAGGCCCGTGAGCTGGGCGCCCAGGGCATCGGCCTGTGCCGCACCGAGCATATGTTCTTCGAGAGCGACCGCATCGCCGCCATCCGCGAGATGATCTGCTCCGACACCGTGGAGCAGCGCGAAAAGGCTCTGGCCAAGCTGCTGCCCATGCAGCAGGGCGACTTCGAGGGCATCTATGAGGCCATGGAGGGCTGCCCCGTGACCATCCGCTTCCTGGATCCCCCCCTGCATGAGTTCGTTCCCACCGAGGAGGCCGACATCGAGCTGCTGGCCAAGGATATGGGCAAGACCGTGGCCGAGATCAAGGCCATCATCGCCTCCCTGCACGAGTTCAACCCCATGATGGGTCACCGTGGCTGCCGTCTGGCCGTCACCTTCCCCGAGATCGCCGTCATGCAGACCCGTGCCGTCATCCGCGCCGCCATCAACGTTCAGAAGCGTCATCCCGAGTGGAACATGGTTCCCGAGATCATGATCCCCCTGGTGGGCGAGGTCAAGGAGCTGAAGTACGTCAAGAGCATCGTGGTCAAGACCGCTGACGAGGAGCTGGCCGCTGCCGGCGTGGAGATGAAGTATCTGGTGGGCACCATGATCGAGATCCCCCGGGCCGCTCTGACCGCCGACGAGATCGCCACCGAGGCTGAGTTCTTCTCCTTCGGCACCAACGACCTGACCCAGATGACCTTCGGCTTCAGCCGTGACGACGCCGGCAAGTTCTTGGGCGCCTACTATGACAAGAAGATCTATGAGAACGATCCCTTCGCCAAGCTGGACCAGGTGGGCGTTGGCAAGCTGGTGAAGATGGCTGCCAAGCTGGGCCGCGAGACCCGTCCCGACCTGCACCTGGGCATCTGCGGCGAGCACGGCGGCGATCCCAGCTCCGTGGAGTTCTGCCACAAGGTGGGCCTGGACTATGTGTCCTGCTCTCCCTTCCGCGTGCCCATCGCTCGTCTGGCCGCCGCTCAGGCTGCCATTAAGGACCAGCAGTAAATGGTAAGTTGACGCCTGCGGCGCAGGCAAAACGACCGATATAAAAAACGGCCGCACAGTTCACCTGAACTGCGCGGCCGTTTTTTCGCCGCCTGCCCTGGCTGAAGGCCGGCGCATTATTTCCAAACGATTGCAAATTCCCCGGTGAACTGGCACGAATCCTCCACGGGGATCAGCATGGTATCTTCGCCCTCCCGGAGATAGCCCCAGCAGTTCACCCGGGCGGCGGTGTGGGTGCTCCCTGCGTCATAGGTAAGCCCCTGGTACCAGCTTTCGTTGACCAGCGCTATGATATCCCGTGCCCTGGGATGCAGCAGCCGGCCGCCCTCCTGGGCCCCGGGTCCCGCCATCATGCACAGCAGCAGCGGGTGTATGTATGCATACCCGGCCCACACCACATCCGGGTCACCGACGGCCTGCATCCCGCCCTGGGCAGTGTAGCCGCACTGAAAGCGCACGGCGGTAATGTACCCGCCCCCGTCCGTCTCAAAGGTCAGCGATTGGGGAAAGGCGTTCTTCCTGAACCCCGGATAGCAGCCTGTCAGCATGTCCCGCGCCCAGGTGCCGTCCTCCCGCAGCCGCAGAGGCGATTCCACCGCCTGGGCCATTTGATTGAAGTTCTCCGCAAACTCCGGAACCGTCAGCCGTCCCCGGTGGACAGGGATCATGGCACTCATCAGGCCGCACACTATGACCAGGATCAGCAGCCCATGGGCTGCGGGCAGCAGCGCCCACCGCCAGCCGGGAATGTCCCGGCTCTGACACAGCACCTCCCCCTCCCAGGGCAGCTTCAGTCCGTCCCGGCAGTCCTGATAGCTTTTTTTCAGCCGCCACAGCCGCACCACGGGAATCAGCAGCGCCATGCCGCATACCAGCGCCAGAGCCGTGTAGGCAAAGGCCTCACCCCACTCCGGCCGCCGCCCGTCGGGCTTTTCCACCGTCAGACCCAGCAGCCGCTTTCCCGGCGTGGTCCCCCACAGGTGCAGCAGCACCGGCTCCACCGCCAGCATCAGCAGCAGTGCGCCTATGGTGTTGAGCAGGGAGAACCCCTGCTGGCGGAACGATATGTGCCCTGCCAGCATTGCCAGCGCCGCCGCGCAGGAGCACAGGGCCAGGTCCAGATTCCGCGCCAGGAACCGCCGCCAGGGACATGGCTCCTGCCGGTCTGCCTGGGGCGCGGCGGGAGCCGCCTGGGCCGCCGTGTGCAGGGCCAGCCAGTATTTCTCCGGGTCCAGGCTGTCATAGCGGACCCGGTCCGCCTGCATGGCCCGGCATACGGCCTGGTCCCTCCGGGCCTGCTCCTCCCGGCGCTGGGCTGCCCGGATGCGCTCCTCTAAAACGTCGGCCAGGTCCAGCTCCCCGGCCTGCATGGCCCGGATCTCCTCAATGGGCACGTCCAGCCGCCGCAGCAGCCGGACGCGCAGCAGCGTGTCCAGATCCTCCTGGCTATAGTCCCGATAGCCGTTCCGGGCCCGGACCGGATGCACCAGCCCCTCCTGCTCATAATAGCGGATGTTGGCCCGGGACAGCCCGGTCCGTGTCTCAATGTCCTTGATATGCATGGCGCCGCCCTCCTTTTCTCCGCAGTATAAGGGGTAAAGGGACTTGACAGTCAAGCTTTTTTCAGGAAATCTCCAGCACCACCGGGCAGTGGTCGCTGCCGTACACCTCCGTGCGGATGGCGGCCTCCGTCACCCGGGGCAAAAGCCGCCGGGACACGATGAAATAGTCAATGCGCCACCCGGCGTTCTTTTCCCGGGCGTGGAACCGATAGCTCCACCAGGAATACGTGATCTCCTCCGGGTGCAGAGTCCGGAAGGTGTCGGCAAAGCCCGCGGCCAGCAGCTGCGTCAGCTTCTCCCGCTCCTGGTCGGAAAAGCCCGGGTTCATCCGGTTGGACCTGGGATTTTTCAGGTCCATCTCCTGGTGGGCCACGTTCAGGTCCCCGCAGTAGATCACGGGCTTTTTTCCGTCCAGCTCCAGCAGATATGCCCGCAGGTCATCCTCCCACTGCATCCGGTAGTCCAGCCGCTTCAGCCCGTCCTGACTGTTGGGGGTGTAGCAGCACACCAGATAAAATTCCGGATATTCCGCCGTGATGACCCGCCCCTCGTGGCGGTGGACATCGTCCCCGAAGCCGTACACCACGGACAGGGGCTCCTCCTTGGTCAGCACCGCCGTGCCGGAATACCCCTTTTTGTCGGCGGAGTGGAAATACCGGTGATACCCCTCCAGATCGAACACTGCCTGCTCCGGCTGCAGCTTCGTCTCCTGCAGGCACACAATGTCCGGGTCCTCCTGCTTCACATATTCCAGAAAGCCCTTGGTCAAGCATGACCGCAGGCCGTTGACGTTCCAGCTTACCAGCTTCATGGCCTTCTTCCTCCGTTTTTTCTTGTATCATACCATAAACGGACCGATTTTCCAAGAAAATGATTGACAAACCCTCCTGCGGGGGATAATATATTCAGGTATCAATGGCGTAGATGGGAAGAGTACCCGGCGCAGCCTCCGTCACAAGAGAGTCCGGCAAGGTGAAAGCGGACACGGCGGCCCCGGCGAACATGGCCCCGGAGCCGTCCGGCTGAGCGCGGCGCGTCAGGCCGGACCGGGTGTGCCCGTTACAGCACCGGGGCGTGCGGGCGCTCCATGAGGCCGCTTTTCGCAAGGAAGCGGCGAAGCAAGGTGGTATCGCGGTGCTGCGCATCGCCCTTGGCTGCGGCCGGGGGCGTTTTTTGTTTGCCCCGTTTCCCGGCTGTGGGAAAAACACCAAACGTGATATGCATAATTTTAAGCCGCTCTTCCATTCGGAGCGGCGGAAAAGGAGATAGATCCCCATGGAAAAGCAGAAATTCTACATCACAACCCCCATTTATTACCCCTCCGACAAGCTGCACATCGGCCACACCTACTGCACCGTGGCCACCGACGCCATGGCCCGCTACAAGCGGCTCACCGGCTGCGACGTGCTGTTCCTGACGGGCACCGACGAGCACGGCCAGAAGATCGAGGACAAGGCCAAGGCCGCCGGAAAGACCCCCAAGGAGTTCCTGGACAACATTGTGGAGGGCCCCCAGGGCATCCTGGACCTGTGGAAGCTGATGAACATCTCCAACGACCGCTTCATCCGCACCACCGATGATTACCACTGTGCCTCCATCCAGAAGATCTTCCGTAAGATGTACGAAAAGGGCGACATCTACAAGGGCACCTACAAGGGCAAATACTGCAAGCCCTGCGAGAGCTTCTGGACCGAGAGCCAGCTGGTGGACGGCAAGTGCCCCGACTGCGGCCGCGAGGTCAAGGACGCGGAGGAGGAGGCCTATTTCTTCCGGCTGAGCAAGTACGCCGACCGGATACAGCATCTGCTGGAGGATACGGACTTCCTGCAGCCCCGCACCCGCGTCAACGAGATGGTCAACAACTTCATCAAGCCCGGCCTGGAGGACCTGTGCGTCAGCCGCACCAGCTTCTCCTGGGGCATTCCCGTGGACTTTGACCCGGGCCATGTGGTATACGTCTGGGTGGACGCTCTGTTCAACTACACCACCGCCCTGGGCTTTATGAACGACCGGTATCACGACTACGACAAGTATTGGCCCGCCGACGTCCACTTTGTGGGCAAGGAGATCGTCCGGTTCCACTCCATTATCTGGCCCGCCATGCTCATGAGCATGGAAATGCCCCTGCCCAAGCACGTTTACGGCCATGGCTGGCTGGTGATGGACGGCGGCAAGATGTCCAAGTCCAAGGGCAACGTGGTGGACCCCTATGTCCTGGCGGAGAAGTTCGGCGTGGACGCTCTGCGCTTCTTCCTGCTGCGGACCTTCCCCTTCGGCTCCGACGGCAACTTCTCCAACGAGCTGCTGATCCAGACCATCAACATGGACCTGGCCAACGACCTGGGCAACCTGGTCAGCCGCACCACCGCCATGGTGGAGAAATACTTCGGCGGCACCCTGCCCACCGAGCGGGAAAACAGCGACGCCGACGACGATCTGAAGCAGATGGCCTCCACCCTGCGGGACCGCTATGAGACGGAGATGGAGCACTTCCAGTTCCAGAACGCCCTGGAGCAGGTGTTCAAGACCATCCAGCGGGCCAATAAGTATATCGACGAGAACGCCCCCTGGACCCTGGCCAAGGACCCCGCCAACCGGGCCCGCCTGGCCACGGTTATGTATAACCTGCTGGAAACCATCCGCATCTGCGCCGTGCTGCTGACTCCCTTCATTCCCGACAGCGCCGAAAAGATCTTTGACCAGATCGGAGCCTGCCCGTGCTGCCGCACCTGGGAAAAGGCCAACGTGTGGGGCAGCCTGCGCCCGGACGTTACCGTCCACAAGGGCGAGGCCCTGTTCCCCCGCATCGACGCCGAGAAGGCCCTGGCCGAGCTCAACGCCATCCAGGAGGCCCAGCGCAAGGCAGCCCTGCCCGCCCTGGAGCTGGAGCCCTACGCCCAGGAGAACGTGGACTTTGACACCTTCTGCCGGTCCGATTTCCGGGCCGTGAAGATCAAGGCCTGCGAGCCTGTGAAGAAGTCCGACAAGCTGCTGAAGTTCACCCTGGATGACGGCTCCGGCACGGACCGCACCATCGTATCCGGCATCCGGCACTATTACCAGCCGGAGCAGCTCATCGGCAAAACTGCCGTGGCCATTCTGAACCTGCCCCCCCGGAAGATGATGGGCATCCCCTCCTGCGGCATGCTGATCTCTGCCGTCCATAAGGAAAAGGGCGAGGAAAAGCTGCACCTGCTGCTGCTGGACGACGCCATTCCCGCCGGTGCAAAGCTCTGCTGACATTGCTCATAAAAAAATTCCCGGTGCACCGCACCGGGAATTTTTTGGAGCTTGTCAAAAAAGGGCGCCGCCCTTTTTTGACAAGCTCTTTTTTGCTTTCAAGGCGATCCGGGGATATCAATACACCCGGGCAGGCTCCTCGCCGTTAAGCACGCGCAGAGCGCCCTGGGCCAGAGCCAGCAGCTCGTCCTCGCCGGGATACACGGTGATGGGGGCGATCCAGCCCACCATATCGGTGATGGCATCCACAGTCTCCTTGCCGTAGGCAATGCCGCCGGTGAGGATGATCTGGTCCACCTGGCCCTTCATGACCACGGCCATGGCGCCGATCTCCTTGCTGATCTGATAGTGGAAGGCGTCCACAGCGCCGGCGATCTCCTTGTCGCCGTTGTGGGCGGCCTTCAGCAGGTCGCGCATATCGTTGGAGCCGGTATAGGCCACCAGGCCGCCGTGACCGGCCAGCATCTTGCGGACCTCACCGGCGGTGTACTTGCCGCTGAAGCACAGGCTCACCAGCTGACCGGTGGGCAGGCTGCCGGACCGCTCGGGGGAGAAGGGGCCGTCGCCGTCCAGGGCGTTCTGGGTATCCACCACGCTGCCGTGGACGTGGGCGCCGATGGAGCAGCCGCCGCCCATGTGGCAGACGATAAGGTTCAGGTCCTCATACTTCCTGCCGTGCTCCTTGGCATAGCGCTTGGCAACGGCCTTCTGGTTCAGGGCGTGGAAGATGCTGGTGCGATGGAACAGAGGATGGCCGGCATAGCGGGCCACGTCGGACAGCTCATCCACCACCACGGGGTCCACAATGTAGGAGGGGATGCCCAGCTGGTCGCCGATCTCCCGGGCCAGCAGACCGCCCAGGTTGGAGGCATGCTGCCCCTGAACGCCCACGGTGCAGTCGCGGACCAGCCGGTCGCTGACGGCGTAGGTGCCGCCGCGGATGGGGGCCAGCAGACCGCCCCGGCCGGAAACGGCGGACAGGGTCGTAACGTCGAAGCCCTGGTCATCCAGGGCCTGCATCACCAGCTTGCGCCGCCAGTCCTTCTGGGCGGGAATGGAATCAAATTTGTCGATCTCCTCGGCGCTGTGGCGCAGCGTCTTGTCGAAAAGCAGGGTTTCGTCCTCATAGACGCCGATCTTGGTGGACGTGGAGCCCGGGTTGATGACCAAAATTCTGTAAGACATGGGAATCTCCTCCTGTTGCATTGAATTGTTCCGAAAAAACAGCCGGATAACGACTTTATTGTATTATACAACAGTCGGTCAACCCATGTAAACTGTTTTTTCTCCTAAAACGAAACTTTTCCGGGAAAATGTTAAATTTTTACCGGGCGTTATTCCGCCGCAGGCCCGGGGATATCCCCCACGCCGTCCAGCACCAGCCGGGGGCGGTAGGGGAATTTGGCAATGTCCTCCCGCCGGGTAACGCCGGAGAGCACCAGCACCGTGTCCAGGCCGGTCTCGATACCGGCCACCATATCCGTGTCCATCCGGTCGCCGATCATCACCGCGTCCTCGGAGTGGACCCCCAGAATGCGCAGTCCCGTGCGCATCATCAGGGGGTTGGGCTTGCCCACGAAGTAGGCGTTCTGGCCGGTAGCCATTTCGATGGGGGCAATCATGGCCCGGCAGGCGGGAATGATGCCGTCCTCCGAGGGGCCGGTCAGGTCACTGTTGGTGCCGATGAGCTTGGCGCCCTTCAGCACCAGCCGCACCGCCCGCAGAATGTTTTCGTAGTTATAGCTGTTGCCCTCGCCGATGATGACGTAATCCGGGTCCACGTCGTTCATGGTGATGCCCTCGTCGTGGAGGGCCATGATCAGCCCCGCCCCGCCGATGACATAGGCGCTGCACCCGGGGGCCTGACTGCTGACGAACCGTGCCGTGGCCAGGGCGCTGGTATAGAAGCGGCTCTCGTCCACGTCCAGCCCCATGCGGCGCAGCTTCTGCTGCAGCTCCTTGGGGCTGCGCTCGGAGGAGTTGGTCAGAAACAGGAAGTTCTTCTCCTCCCGGTAAAGCCAGTCCACAAATTCCTTCACCCCCGGCAGCAGCCGGTTGCCGTGATAGATCACGCCGTCCATGTCGCAGATAAAGCCTTTTTTCTTTCGCAGCTGGTCCATAAGGTCCCTCCTATAGGATAAAATTTACCGATTTCCGCAGTTTTTCCGCCAGATCAGCGCCAGCCCCCGCAGCAGCAGACTGTCGTCGTGCAGAATCCTCCGGCGGCAGTAGGGGGTAATGATCCCGGACAGGCCCCCGGTGGCCACGGCAGTACAGGGCTGCCCCAGCTCCTCCTCCATGCGCTCCAGCAGGCCGTCGGCCATGGCGGCGGCGCCGTAAATGGCCCCGGCCTGAAGGCTGTCCTCGGTGACGGAGCAGATGACCTTTCCCGGCGGCTCCAGGGCAATGTCCGGCAGTTGGGCCGTGCCGGAGAACAGGGCGTGCAGGCTCAGCTTCACCCCGGCCAGAATCACGCCGCCCCGATAGCGTCGCTGCCGGTCCACCACCGTCACGGTGGTGGCGGTGCCGAAGTCGAACACCACCACCGGCAGAGGATATTCCGCCGCTGCCGCGGCGTCCGCCGCCAGCAGGTCCACCCCCAGGGTCTCCGGCTCCTCAATAGCGATCTCCAGCCCCGCCGGGGTAGTGGGACCCACCACCAGGGCCTCCAGCCCCGTAACGCTTCGGATGGCCCGGGCCGTTTCCTCCGTCAGCCGGGGCACCACCGAGCCGATGACGGCCCCCTCCGGGGCGTCATGGCCCGCCAGCACCTGCCTCACGGCGTCCTCGTAGGCCGCAAGGGGCAGCACCTCTCCCGAGGGGATGCGGCGCTGGGATACCACCCGGTCCCCGTGGTCCAGCAGGGCAAGAACAATGTTGGTGTTTCCGATATCGGCGGTCAGCAGCATAAAATTTCCTCACTTATACAGCGTTTTTAGCTTGGTCGGAAAGTTTGCGCTTTCCGGCCAAGCTGTGGTTATTTCAGGACTTCTTCTTGGGAATGGTAACGGTAATGGTGGTGCCCTTGCCGGGCTGGCTCTCCAGGTCCAGGGTGCCGTGGTGATAGGCCACGGCATGCTTCACGATAGACAGGCCCAGGCCCGTGCCGCCGGAGGCCTTGGAGTGGCTCTTATCCACCCGGTAAAACCGCTCAAACACCCGGCTCTGGTGCTCCGGCGCAATGCCGATGCCGGTATCCGCCACGGAAATGGCGGCACTGTCTCCCCGGTCGGTGACGGTGACCCGGACGCTGCCGCCGGGGACGTTATACTGAATGGCATTGTCGCAGAGGTTATACACCGTCTCATACAGCAGACGGCGCACGCCCTCCACCGGGATCTCCGGGCCCTCCACGGTGATGGCCGTCCCGCTTTTTTCCGATTTGTCCCGCAGATCGGCGGCGATATCCCGGCACAGCGCCGAGACGTCCACGCGCTCCCAGGGCAGGGGGTCTCCCTCGTCCAGCTGGGACAGGCGGATGATGTCGCCGATCAGGGCCACCAGCCGCTGTGCCTCCCGGCGGATGTGCCCCACGAACCGGGGCAGGTCCTCCTGCTTGACCAGGCCGTTCTCAATGAGCTCTGCGCTGCCGATGATGCCCTGAAGGGGCGTTTTCAGCTCATGGGATACATTGGCGGTAAACTCCCGGCGGCTCTGCTCCGCCGTCTCCTGCTGGGTGATGTCAAAGGCCAGCAGCACCGCCCCCAGAGTGTCGGGGCCGGACTGGATGCGGGAGATGTCAAACTGATAAATGCGGCCCAGCCGCTGGACACGGACCTCGCTGTGACCGGCGTCCATGGCGGACGCCAGCGCGTCGCTGACGTCGCGGCCGCGGTCCACCGTCAGGAAATCCTGGCCCAGGCAGCTCTCGCCGGTGCCGAACACCCGGCAGGCGGCGGCGTTGATGCTGAGCACCGCGCCGCTTTCGTTCAGCAGCACCAGCCCCTCCTGCATGTGGGAGGTGATCTGGCGGAACTCGTCGGACCGGCGGCGCAGGTCCGTCAGCTGCCGGTCGATCTGCTGGCGCTGCACATTGATGCGGCACAGCAAAGGCGACAGCTCCTCATAGGTGTCGTTTTCCAGAGGGTGCTCCAGATCCAGGGCATTCAGAGGGGCGGTGATCCGGCGGGACAGACGGCCCGCCAGAAGGCCCGACAGCACCAGGGCTGCGGCGGCGGCCAGCAGAATGGCCGGCAGCATTCCCAGCACCAGCATGCCCACGGTAGCCCGGCTGACGGAAATGCGCAGCACCGAGCCGTCCGGCATACGCTGAGCATAGTAGCTGGTCTTTTCCAGCAGGGTGCTGGAATAGCGGGTGGAGCTGCCGGAGCCGGTGCGCAGGGCCTCCCGGACCTCCAGGCGGTCGCCGTGGTTCTCCAGGCTTTCGGCGTCGCGCTTGGTGTCGCACAGCACCGAGCCGTCGGCGGCGATCCAGGTCAGGCGGTAGCGGTCCGCCGTCAGCTTATTCAGGTAATCCGTGCCCTCCGTCTCCACGGCGGCGGCTGCCAATTGCAGCTGATCCTGGAGCTGGGACTCCTGCACGGAGGCAAAATAGCTGTACAGGCAGGTCATGACGATGACCACCCCCGCCAGCAGCACGGCCACGGCGGACAGCATAAACGAACGGAAAATCTTCTTGGTCATCCTTGTTCCTCCAGCCGGTAGCCCACATTGCGGACGGTCTGGATCAGACTGCCGTAGGGACCCAGCTTCTGGCGCAGCGTGCGGATGTGCATATCCACGGTGCGGGTCTCGCCGTAATAGTCGGTGCCCCACACCTGGGCCATCAGCTGGTCCCGGGTGAAGGCCATGCCGGGATGGGACAAAAACAGCCGCAGCAGCTCGTATTCCTTATAGGTCAGGGGCACCCGCTGCCCGTCGCAGGAGACGGTGTGGGCGTCCTGGTCCAGGGTCAGGCCGGACAGGTGCAGCACGTGGCTGGGCCGGGCGCACCGGCGCAGCACGGCCTTGACGCAGGACACCAGCTCCATGACCCCGAAGGGCTTGGTGAGATAGTAGTCCGCGCCCAGGTCCAGGGCCTGGATCTTGTCATATTCCGCCCCCCGGGCCGTGGCCATGACCACGGGGATGGAGCGGGTAGCCGGGGCGGCCCGCAGGCGGCGCAGCAGCTCCACCCCGTCCACGCCCGGAAGCATTACGTCCAGCACCACCAGCTCCGGCAGCTCCTGGGCCGTCCCGATGGCGGACCAGAAGGCCGTCCCGTCGGCAAAGCCCCGGGCCTCGAAGCCGGTGGAACGCAGTGTATATACCTCAACATCGCGGATGCTGGAGTCATCCTCCACACACCAGATCATGGTCTATCCCTCCTTATGCCGGCCGGTGATGGAAAAGATCACCCACTCGGCAATGTTGGTGGCGTGGTCGCCGATGCGCTCGAAATACTTGGCGATCATCAGCAGGTCCAGGGCATACTCCCCGTCTGCGGGGTCGGCGGCGATGCGGCCGATGAGGGCGTGCTTCACCTGCTCGAAATAGGCGTCCACGGTGTCGTCGGCGGCAAGCACCGCCTCTGCTTTTATTGTATCATGTTTTATGTATGCGTCAACACTTTCTGTCACCATAGAGATGGTTGCCCGGGCCATCTGGCACAGCATATCGTCGTGCTCGGCGGTGCGGCCCCGGAGGAAGGTGACGATCTCGGAGATGTCCTCGGCCTGGTCGCCGATGCGCTCCATATCCGTGATCATCTTCAGGGCGGCGGAGATCTGGCGCAGGTCCCGGGCCACCGGCTGCTGCTGCAAAAGCAGCTTCAGGCACAGCGACTCGATGGTGCGCTCCTTCTGGTCGATCTCGGTGTCCAGGGGGGCCACCCGGGCGGCCATGTCGGGGTCTCCCTCCGTCAGGGCCTTGGAGGCCAGGGCGATGACCTCCTCGCACAGGGCGCCCATTTCGATGAGCTCCCGGTTCAGCAGCGCCAGCTGCTGGTCAAACTGTCTTCTCATTATCCGAACCTCCCGGTGATGTAGTCCTCGGTGCGCTTATCGGTGGGGTCGGAGAACAGCTGCTCCGTTTTGCCGAACTCCACCAGCTCACCCAGCAGGAAAAAGGCCGTATTGTCGGAAATGCGGGCCGCCTGCTGCATGTTGTGGGTGACCATGACCACGGTGTAATGCTCCTTCAGCTCCAGGGCCAGGTCCTCGATCTTGGAGGTGGAGATGGGGTCCAGGGCGCTGGTGGCCTCGTCCATCAGCAGCACCTCCGGCTCCACGGCCAGGGCCCGGGCGATGCACAGGCGCTGCTGCTGGCCGCCGGACAGGCCCATGGCGCTTTTCTTCAGCCGGTCCTTCACCTCGTCCCAGATAGCAGCAGAGCGCAGGGAGCGCTCCACGATGTCGTCCAGCTTGGCGTGGCTGCGGACGCCGTGGGTCCGGGGCCCATAGGCCACGTTGTCATAAATGCTCATGGGGAAGGGGTTGGCCTTCTGAAACACCATGCCGATGCGCTTGCGCAGCAGGGTGGGGTCCACCCCGGCGTCATAGATGTTCTTTCCGTGGAAGTCCACCTGTCCCTGGATCTTCACGGAGGGGATCAGGTCGTTCATGCGGTTCAGAGTCCGCAGGAACGTGGATTTGCCGCAGCCGGAGGGACCGATAAAGGCGGTGATCTGCCGCTCCGGGATGGCGACGGATACGTCGTGGAGGGCGTGGTTCTGCCCGTACCACAGATTCAGGCTCTTGGCCTCAAGAATGGGTTCCATAGCAATGCCTCATTTCTTTCGCAGCTTCCGCCCCACCAGGGAGGCGGACAGGTTGATCAGCAGGGTCAGCACCATCAGAATGGCGGCGATGGAGAAGGCCAGGGCCGTCTCGCCGCCCTCGGTGGCATAAACGTACAGGGCCACGGTCAGGGTGGCGGAGGAGGTGTGCAGAGCCTTGACAAAGCCCACCAGCTCCAGGCCGAAGCCCGCCGTATACAGCAGGGCGGCGCTTTCGCCCACAATGCGGCCCACAGCCAGGATGCAGCCGGTGACGATGCCGTCCACGGCTCCGGGCAGCACCACCGTGCGGATCATGTGCCATTTCCCGGCTCCCAGGCCCAGGGCCCCCTCCCGATAGGACTGGGGCACGGTTTTCAGGCTCTCCTGGGTGGTGCGGACGATGGTGGGCAGGATCATCACCACCAGGGTCAGACCGCCGGCCAGGATGCCTGCCTGAAGGTTCATCCGCTGGACGAACAGCAGCATGCCCACCAGGCCGAAGATGATGGAGGGGATGCCCGTCAGGGTCTCGGTGGCGAACTCGATAACGGACACCAGGCGGCGGTTGGACGCGTATTCCGTCAGGTAAATGGCGGCCCCCACTCCCAGGGGCAGGACGATGACCATGGCCACCACGATGATATACAGGGTATCCAGAATGTTGGGCAGGATGCCCACGGTGTTCTTGATATAGCTGGTCTGGCTGGTCAGCAGGGACCAGGTGATGCCCGGCACTCCGCGATAGAAGATATAGCCGATGAGAAACAGCAGCAGGGCGCAGGTCAGCCCCGCGCACAGCCATACCAGGAACCGCAGCCCTCTGTCATACAGACGGCGGCGGGGCGACAGCTTTTCCTCCATAGGTCAGTCCTCCTTCCTTTTTTTGATGAACACGTTGAGAAATACGTTGATGAGCATAATGAACAGAAACAGCACCAGGCCGATGGAGAACAGGGCCTGCTGATACAGGCTGCCCACCGGGGCATAGGACATGCCGGAGATGATGCCGGTGGTGAGGAACCGGACGGACCGGAACAGCCCCGGCATATTGGCCACATTGCCTGCCACCATGATGATGGCCATGGCCTCGCCGATGGCCCGGCCCACGCCCAGCACCACGGCGGTGGCCACGCCGCTGCGGGCGGCGTGAAGGCTGACGCGGAAATACGTCTCGGCGGCGGTGGCTCCCAGGGCCAGGCTGGCCTCCTCATACTCCCGGGGCACCGCCCGCAGGGCCGTCTCCGACACGTTGATGATGGAGGGCAGCACCATAATGGACAGCACCAGGATGGCCGCCAGCAGACAGGCGCCGGACCCCAGGGAGAAGGTGGTGCGGATCAGCGGCACCAGCACGATCATGCCCACCAGGCCGTATACCACCGACGGGATACCCGCCAGCAGCTGCACGGCGGTGCGGATCACGGCGGCCACCGGGGCCGGGGCCAGCTTGGAGAGGAAGATGGCCGTCATCAGGCCGATGGGCACGCCGATGACCATGGCCCCGGCGGTGCCGTAAACAGAGGTGAGGATAAAGGGCAGAATGCCGTATTCCGCGCCGGTGGTGGTGTTGGTGGGGTCCCACACCTGGCCGAACAGGAATTTGAACAGGCCGATCTGGCGGATGGCGGGCAGGCCCGAAATGATCAGGTACACGCTGATGACCAGCACAAAGCCCACGGCCACGATGCCGCACAGCAGGAACACCAGGTGGATCACATTTTCCAGGGCCTTGCGGGCCCCTGTATTCTTTGAACGCATAGTCGGTTCCTTTCTTGTCCGGAACGGGAAATGCCCCTGGCCCGGGATTCGGGTCAGGGGAGGTTTCCCGGGGTGGTTACTTGGCCACGGGCACCGCACCGGCGTTCTTGATGAGGCCGGAAGCGGCGGCAGAGGTGGCGAAGTCAAAGAAAGCCTGGGCAGCGGCGGAGAGAGTAACGCCTTCCTTGGTCACCAGCACAAAGGGACGCTGGATTTCATAGCTGCCGTCCAGGACGGTGGCTTCGGTGCAGGCCACACCGTTCACGGTGAGGGCCTTGACAGTGGACTTGCCTTCCACGGCGGACAGGGAGGCGTAGCCGATGGCGTTGGGGTTGCCGGCAACGGCCTCAATAACGCCGCCGGTGGAGGTCAGCTCCTGGTCCAGCTTGCAGGCATCCTTGGTGTCGGTGATGGACTCGAAACCGTCCCGGGTGCCGCTGCCGGACTCACGGCCGATGCAGGAGATGGCGCCGGGGTCGCCGCCCACTTCGCTCCAGTCGGTGATCTTGCCGGTGAAGATGTCGGCGATCTGCTGAACGGTCAGATCGGCAACCTTGCTGCCGGCGTTGACGATGATGGCGATGCCGTCCAGGGCCACGGTGGTCTCCTGGAGACCGGCGGACTTCTCCTGGTCCTTCAGGGCCCGGGAGGCCAGGCCGATATCGGCGGAGCCGTTCTTCACGGCCTCGATGCCGGCGCCGGAGCCGGTGGGGTCATAGGTGACGGTGACGCCGGGGTTGTCGGCAGTGAACTGCTCCTTCAGAGCGCCGATGACCTTGTCCATGGAGGTGGAGCCGTTGGTAGACACGGAGCCGGAGAGAGCGGTGCTGTTATTGTCGTTCTTAGGGGTGTCATTGCCCTTCTGACCGCAGCCGGCCAGGATGCCCAGTGCCATGACGATGCACAGGGCCATGGAAAGAAACCTTTTCATTTTTTCAGAATCTCCTTTCGATTCAACGGATTTTGGATATCCTCGGTACAGTTCATAGGATACGGGCCGGATGTAAAGCCGGAAAGGCGTGTTTTGTAAAATCCCGGTAAAATGCGGCGGATCGGTGCCGGAGAGGACGGCATAGCGGTGATTTTTTCTTCTCGTGAAAATATTTCCCCCGCGAACCGATTCGGACCGGAAAGCTGCTGGTCATTTTGTATAGACGCCTTGCCGCGCCGTATGAATGTCCATAGGTCCGACGGAATGCGGCTTTCTTTTGTGACATAATTCACAAAAAGTCGCATAAAATGGGACTGTAAAATTGCCTGCTGCGAAACAGAACGACCCGGAGAGGAGGGGGGAGGCGTAAGAAATCGATTAAAGAAAGCGTGATGCGTGACAATACGGCGTTAAGGAGAGACTGTATCGCTTTACAGGGGAAAACACACATGGTAAAGTGACCATAGTCCCCTTTACCGGACATAAGGGGGACATCCATATGAGTAAGGAGAGAAAACAATGGAAGAAAGAAAAGGCTTTGGATCCAATTTCGGATTCCTCATGGCGGCCATCGGCTCAGCCGTCGGCCTGGGCAACATCTGGGGCTTTCCCAACAAGATGGGCGCCAACGGCGGCTTCACGTTCCTGATCATCTATCTGATCCTGGCTGCCTGCTGCGGCTTCATCGTCATGATGGGCGAGCTGGCCCTGGGCCGCAAGACCGGCCGGGGCGCCATCGGCGCATACAAAATTCTGTCCAGGAAGTTCAAGTGGCTGGGCTGGCTGGGCGTGCTGTCTGCCTTCCTGATTTTGGGCTTCTACTGCGCCCTGGGCGGCTACTGTCTGAAGTATGTCACCCTGAACGTGGGCAATCTGTTCCATGCCGGCTTCGGCACCGGCACCCTGGACGGCGCAGGCGTGTTTGACGCCCTGATGGCCAACCAGGGCGAGTGCGTGATCTACGGTCTGATCTTCGTGGCCATCACCATGGTCATCGTGATGGGCGGCGTCGGCGGCGGTATCGAAAAGGTCTGCTCCGTGGGTATGCCCGCCCTGTTCGTGATGCTGGTGATCTGCATCATCCGTTCCTGCACCCTGGAGGGCGCGTCAGAGGGTCTGAAGTATATGTTTGTCCCCGGCTGGGCTCTGGCCAACGGCGTCATCAAGGAAGCGCCTAACTTCTTCTCTGTAGTATCCACAGCAGGCGGCCAGATGTTCTTCTCCCTGTCCCTGGGCATGGCGGCTATGATTACCTATGGCTCCTATCTGGATAAGAAGGAGAATCTTCAGAAAAACGCCATCATCATTGTGGTCATGGACACGCTGGTGGCTCTGATGGCCGGTCTATGCGTGATCCCCGGCCGTTTCGCCCTGGACCCCACCGGCACGCTGGGCGGCCCCTCCCTGCTGTTCGTCACCATGCAGAACGTGTTCGACCGCATGGGCGGCGCAGGTCCCGTTTTCGGCATTCTGTTTTATCTGCTGGTGGTGTTTGCCGCCGTCTCCTCCTCCATCTCCCTGCTGGAGGCCGTGGTGGCCCACTATGTGGACCGTGCCCGGGACCGGGGCAAGGGCGACAAGCGGAAGCCTTACTCCGTGCTGGCCGGTATTGCCGCCGGTATCCTGTGCGTCATCGTGTGCCTGGACTCCCTGGGCAGCGCCGGCATCTCTCCAGCTGATATCCTGGGCATGCGCGGCACCATGGAAAAGCTCCCCACCTGGAGTGCCGACTGGCTGGACTTCTTCGACTGCATCGCCGAGGGCATCCTGATGCCTCTGGGCGCGCTGCTGATGAGCATCATGTACGGCTGGGAGATCGGCCCGGAGGTGGTCCATGCCGAGGCTACCCGGGAGGGGCAGTCCTTCGGGGCCTACGGCTGGTTCAAAATCTGTATCAAATACATCACGCCTCTTTGCATGCTGCTGGTGCTGTACGGCCAGATCAAGGAGTTCTTCTTCGTATAAACGGTACTTGTTCCTGATATAAACGGTATATCCCGAGCCGGGGCAGACGCTCCGGCCCGGGATTTTTTTGCTCCTCAAGGACTTCCGGCAAATCACGCCAAATCTTTGTGAAAAAGGTAAAAAGACGAGTTCACAATTTGTTAAAATAATGGAAAGTATCGCTAAGAACTTGACAAAATGTGCTATTGGCGAGTAATATAAGAGAACCAAAACTTGAGGAGGTAAATCACTCTAATGGAAAAGAAAGGTACCAAGAT